>JAABUZ0100000705.1_pt1 | contig 76494 bp, 65 predicted proteins | sample 5562091 | NCBI WGS metagenome assembly JAABUZ01 (sample SAMN12813069, study PRJNA571459) | rock metagenome | isolation source: Antarctica rocks | place: Antarctica: Victoria Land, Linnaeus Terrace sud | collected 2015-12-21
CGAAGCCTGAGCCATCACCCAACCCGTCCACAGGACGGACGCAAGGCCAATATCGCTGGGGACGACAAACCTTTTCCCCTCGCATGCTTCGTCAAGGGGGACTTGCAAAAAAATAAATCACACCCAAAAGGTAAGAAAAGCTAAGAATGCTTAGAAATCTTGGGAGATAGTACGAATGTATCATTTTGTATTATTTTATCTGGCACTCTTAATCTAAATTTTGTGTAACATATTTCTTGCTTATCATATTATATTTCTCGAGCGATTAAGCTTGAATATTACATTTTTTCTAGGTATACTTGAAGGCACAGTACGTTCGCTTGTTTTTAAGTCAATTTACGTTTCGGTAACATTATAGAAGACATTACACTCTAACTTTTAGAGTACCCTCTCGTACATATAGTGAGCTAGCAAATAGCATGTTTATAGAGGGAAGGACGGAAGGGAATCATGGAGGAGCCTCAGAAGAAAGGTACTACCACCAAACTGCCACCAGATAGTACAGGAAGCACAGGAAATACTACGACACAAGCAAATACTGTTGTTAACGAGTCAAGTAATAATGCTGCGCTAAATGGATTTCCAGAAATACAAGAGCAGCAAATAACAGGTAAGTTGCAGTTGACAGTTGTAGAGGGATTTCAGGTTGCACGAGGCGTGGCGCGCATTGATCCTACCGATATTGCACGTTTGGGTTGTGAACCAGGGGATATCGTTTTGGTAACGGGTGGGCGCACGACAGCAGCAAAGTTAGTGCCAGGTAGCCCCGCTGATCGTGGACGTCAGACAATTCAAATGGATAGTCAGGTACGTCAGAATAGTGCATCAGGTCTCAGCGAACGTGTTACGGTTCGTAAGGCAAAGGTACGAAGAGCTGAAAAGGTGACACTCTTGCCCTTGAGTGCGGGCGCACCGATTCAAGAGAGCGATCTACAATATATCGCACGCTACCTTGTAGGATTGCCCGTGGTTATCGGTGATCTGTTGCGTGTTGGTACTCCTGCTCCTGGTTCGGCACCACGCGAATTTCTTATCATCGGTACAACACCTACAACACCAACCTATACACTTCAGCAGAAAAATACAGAAGATTTGCCTCTGCCCCCCTCACAACCAACGACAGATGTCGAGGCGGTGATTGTGCAGGCAGGGACAGTTGTACGCGCACAGGCCCGAGGAGCAGCGAATGGTACGCCTGGACGTGTCAGCTATGAAGATATCGGCGGGCTAGGCAAAGAGCTACAACGTATTCGCGAGATGATCGAACTGCCGTTGAAATATCCTGCTGTCTTTGATCGTCTCGGGGTCGAGCCACCTAAAGGTGTCCTGCTCTACGGACCTCCTGGTACAGGCAAAACCTTAATTGCTCGCGTCGTGGCCTCAGAGACAAATGCATCATTTTTCGTCATCAACGGTCCCGAAATTATTAACAAGTTCTATGGTGAGAGCGAGTCACGTCTGCGAAGCGTGTTTCAAGAGGCACAACGTAAGGCTCCAAGCATTATCTTTATTGATGAACTAGATGCCTTAGCCCCAAAGCGCGCGGAAACTGGTGGCGAGGTTGAGCGACGTATTGTTGGGCAACTCCTTGCCTTAATGGATGGCATGGCGTCACGTGGTCAAGTGGTGTTAATTGGCGCAACAAACCAACCGAACGCGCTTGATCCCGCGATACGTCGTCCTGGACGCTTTGATCGTGAAATATCGCTTCGAGTCCCTGATGTACGTGGTCGTACAGAAATACTGCGTATTCATAGTAAGGACGCGGCCTTAGCAAACGATATTGATTTCGCGCGTTTAGCACAACTTACCCCAGGCTTTGTTGGAGCTGATCTCGAAGCGTTATGTCGAGAGGCTGCAATGATCGCACTTCGACGTGTACTACCTCATATCGACTATCAAAAGGGCTATATTCCTTATGAGACGCTGGTCAACTTGAACATCACAATGGCAGATTTTCAGGCAGCACTACGTGAGATAGAGCCGTCGACAACTCGTGAGGTCTATGTTGAAGTCAGTGAAACCTCCTGGGATGATATTGGTGGGCTGCAAGACATCAAAGACACGTTGACAGAAGGAGTCGAATGGCCGCTGCGCTACCCAGAGATTTATGCCAACGCGAAAGTTGAGGCACCGCGCGGCGTCTTGTTAGCTGGTCCACCAGGATCGGGCAAGACGTTGATTGCTCGTGCATTAGCGAATCAGTGTGAAGCAAGTTTCATCTCAATCAAAGGTCCAGAACTGCTCTCCAAATTTGTGGGTGAGTCTGAGAAAGGGGTTCGTGAAATATTCAGACGAGCGAAACAGGCTGCTCCTTGCCTCATCTTTTTTGATGAAATTGACTCGCTCGCGCCACGTCGTGGTACAGGCAATGATGGCAATGTTGGAGATCGCGTAATCGCGCAACTCCTTACCGAGATGGACGGTATCGAGGGACGCGAAGGGGTAATTGTGCTGGCGGCAACCAATCGACCAGATATGATTGATACTGCATTATTACGCCCTGGACGTTTTGACCTGATTGTCGAGTTGCAGTATCCTAATGAGGCCGAACGACAGGCTATCTTCAAAGTTCATTTGCGTGATAGACCTCTTGCTCCCGAAATCACAGTAGAAGAACTAGCTCGTTTGACCGATGGACGAAGCGGCGCCGACATTGAGGCTATTTGCCGACGTGCGGCACTACTCGCGTTACGAGATTGGATTAGTCCTAAACTTGCTCTTGGTCGTGTCCAGGTGACGGAAGCGACAGAAAGTGAAGAGGGAACGACGACCTCACCACAAGCGAATACAGCACAAGAAGGCACGGCTCAAATGTCATCACAAGCGCAAGCTCCAACTGTGCCATCAGCACGCTTCTTTATCCGCCCAGAGCATTTCGCGCGTGCGCTTGATGAGCAGCGCGAACGCTATGCCGTTCAAGACGAGGCTGAGGAGAGACGCGAACGGCAAGATCGCGGGCGTCAACGTCTGATTGATATGGCAGCTGGTCAACAGGTCAATGATAAGCCTCCTTTAAAAGGTTTCCGCCTCTGGTTAGCTAGGCTCTTCGGCCTCGTTGAGTAAAGTCTTAGACAATGCAGAAATCCGCTTGCTCCAACTGTACAGTTGGAGCAAGCGGATTTCTGCATTGTCTAAGACTTTTGTTCCAGATAAGATATAACATATACATTGTTTCTTCTATACATATGTAACGACAAAATTATAGATTGTTCTACAATAGTATTTGCTGCAACAAACACTTACAAAACGCATGTTGCTATGGTATAATTGGAGTTGGTGAACGTATATAAGAAGCGAAGGGAGAAATTCCATGTCACCTATGTTTGATAACACTTCTCCCGTCTCCCGTAGGCAAATCACCGAGGCATACCTAAAGGCATTACGGTTGATAGACGAGCGTGTTGCTCCTTTGCTGGGAAAAGCAACAACCCGTGTCCTGGTACAGGTTGCCGCCAAACGTGTCATGAATGATCACCCTTTTCTCTACTTTTTCACAAATATGCCTTATACCGAGATTGATCCGTCAGTCATTCATGAGCAATTTTCAGGTATAACTCCACAGGAGCTTTCGGCTGGATTGGATGCCCTCTTAGATGCATGCTTTGCAGGCATTACAGAGTTGACAGGGAATATCATCGTGCCCCCACTCCACACAGAGGTAATCTATCAATTGCATCAAACGCACCAATAGAAAAGCATGGAGAGTAACGTGCAGTCAGAGTATCAGGTTGCAGAAAACTTGTACCGCACAGAAGGCACGTATCATCGTCGGTTGCATGAGCAACAGTATGGAATAGTGGGAACTATGGATAGTATAGAGAAACGCCTCCCAGCTATCAGTTATGAATTGGATTTGCTCAATACAATAGGGAAACGCTTCGTAGCTGCAATTGATCGTTTTCACGTCCATCGTGCTCTTATGACAACCCTACAAGATATGTACAGCTTTTCAGCATGTTGTATTCTTCTCAAAGACAATCCGTATCAACTTTTCATTATTCCATGCCAGCCCCTTAGTGCCTCATTTCTCAAAGATATGATTCAACGTATCACAAATGCGGCACAGGTGCTAGATTTCCCCTCTATCGAAGCAGAACAACTTGCACAAACAGCATACTTTGACGCGCCCGATGAGGTAGCACAATTTCGCACGCAAGAGGCAATCGAAGGCACCGAAATTGGTTCTTGCTTGAATGTTCCCCTTACCGTTGAGAATCGTATCATCGGCATTCTCAGCTTGTTTGATGAACTCGTAGGAACCTTCGATAGTAACCTACTCAAGTTGACCACCCTGATCGCTGATTATGCAGCAGTCGCGCTAGACAATGTGGGACTGCGTGAACGTGAACATGCGTTATGGCGACAAGCAGAGCGTGAGCGGCAACGCCTTGAACTTATTATTAGAAGCATGACAGAGGGTTTACTGATTACGGATGAGCAGGGCGCGATCACTTCAATGAACCATTCGGCACACCATTTGCTCTCGTTGATGATTGACAACCTCCCGCCAAATGTACCGTTGCACCAACTGGCACAAGCTCAAAACATGCACTGGTTATCCTATTTAGCAGAAAGCGTCGATGAAGCCCTTCATGGGAAAACTGTGACGAGTAGAGAAGTAATCGTTAGCAATAACAATGAGCAAGTACCTTTAACATTAAGTCTTAGTGTTGCCCCATTAGACGATGCTGGCGGTACTACCATCCATCCTATTGGTACGGTTGTTGTACTTAACGATGTCACAGCAAGTAAACAAGTTGAACGTCTGAAAGATGAGTTTGTATCGGTAGTATCGCACGAATTGCGTACTCCTTTGACAGGTATAAAAGGCTATACGCAACATCTTGTACGGCGTCTTGAGCGCCGTATACGGAAGATACATGAAACGCAGCAGGCACAAAATATTCCCATGATGGACCTGCCGGAAAGCGTTGATCTACGAAATTTGCTGATTGTACAAAGTCAGACAGACCATTTGGAGAGGCTTGTAAATGATCTGCTAGATCGTTCACGTGTTCAATGGGGGCAGCTTACTCTTGAATACGAACGCTTTTACTTGTCCGATGTGTTAGCAGAATGTATCCGTTCGGTACAAGCTAGTGCTGAACAGCACGTGATCCAGCTTGATATTCAAGTATCCGACACACAAATTCTTGCGGATAAGAGTCGTGTTGAGCAAGTTATTGGCAACTTGCTCGATAATGCTGTAAAGTATTCGCCACAAGGTGGACAAATAACAGTGCGCTTACAAGAACGGCAGGACAAGTACCTGGTCAGTATTATCGATCAAGGTATTGGAGTCAATCCTGAGCATTATGAGCATATTTTTGAACGTTTTTATCGCTTGAGCAATGCTGCTACTCGTCAATATTCCGGAGTAGGTCTGGGACTTTATGTTACTAAAGCCATCGTTACTAAACATGGTGGAGATATTTGGCTTTCGGAGAACAAAGGTATTGGCGGCACAACCTTTTACTTCACTCTACCGCGCACATCCTTCGCGAACTAACGAAGCATAAGTTCAAGAAATGCACTGCTTCATGATAATTTTGTCATGGTACAGCACCTTCTCAAAATACCTGAAGCAGATCCATTGGGCTGAAGCCAAAGTGATCGCTCATATAGGTATATCCAAAGGATGTGAAATGCACCTTTGTCCAGGTCGCCCGAAGAAGTAAGATGTTGCGTAAGATACGTGCCTCTCCCCATAGCGGATGACGTACATCTCGAAATGCATTCACAACATCAAGGGTGCTCGTAAGCACTACACCACAAGCAATCATGAGTATCTGGACAAGGGGGTAGTGTGGTAGAGAGACGGGAGCTAAGCGCGTAAAGAGTCCAACATAGAGAACGCCACCTGATACACACGCAGGCCATAGTACATCAAGCCATATATAGAGAAGTGAAGGTTCGTGTAGTGACATGATAGTCACGCCAAGGGGACCAATAGCCCAGCCTATCAGCGGGTCGTGCCGTAGTAACGATAGTAGGACATGGGCACACCTAAAGAGGACAATCCAGAGAACCAGGAGGACGACGAGACCCAAAGGGTTAAAAATGTGCATAGATGCTGTTAAACCTGGCATGCTTCAATACTCCTCACGCTCCGACGTTCTATCGACAAACGCCTACCCTACTTTCGTATTATAAGTCATTAATCTTCTATTATGCAATTCCTGTATTCACGTTTATCCTCGTTAGCCATTTCCATTTATAAAAGCTGGAAAGAATATGTAGTGAGCCAAGAAAACAACATCACGTAAATAGGGTGAAAAGAAATATATGAGAGGATTGTTTTGTCTAGGCAGAGGATGAACTTATGCAAAATATGGGCGTTACTGGTATCGAACCAGTGGCCTCTTCGGTGTGAACGAAGCGCTCTCCCACTGAGCTAAACGCCCTTGTACTAATACGTGAAACTATAGCATTAGCAAGAGAGAATGTCAAGCATTTTTTAAATGAAGGGCTTGTATGAGAAACTATCCAAAATGTAACTTCTACTAAAGAACGCACGTATTCTTACTAAGAACGAATGTTTGTACGATCTGAAACATGTAGCCACGCGAGGTACGTGAAAAATTATGAAAAAGACAGTAGCGAAATGGGTCGTCGGAACCATCATACTTCCAGCCGTTATGCTTGCGTTACGCAAACGCATTAACACGTTGATCGATGAAAAGTTGTAATCTACCTTTAGCATTCTTACTGGTAAGATAAATGAGTGAAAGAGCGTTAAGAGTAGTTCCGATCTTACGCTCTTTTCCTCTTTTAGCTTCATTAAACAAACAACGGCTCCATCTTCAGTCGCTCCACCAGTGCCTGCATCTCTTCGTCAGATGGGCCAGTTTGAAAACGGCTTGCCGCCTCAAGCACTTTGGGTAACAGGTTAATGTCCCCAACAGTGTTTAGAAAGATACCGGGCTGTTTGAGTGCCCAATGCACTGCCAGATCAATATCTGACTGATTTTCCAATGGCTCATACCATGTGGCATGCGTATGCTCTCGACCCATCCAGGGCTTGTATGCAATAGATTTGATGGTTTGCACTGCAACATTGCGTTGTTGACATGTGGCAAGCAACGCATGAAAGTTTTCTGCGTAATACGGCTCCTGCATCGTCACATAATTATATGGAAGCAGAACTGAGTCAAAATCAAAACGTTCAAGGCTACGACGATGAGTAGCAGCAATTTGCAATCCATGCCCTGTGACACCGATAGCACGGATGAGTCCCTGTTGCTTTGCTTCAATTGCGGCCTCGATAACACCCCCTGGGCTAAGGGCAATATCCCACTCAATAGGATCAGCGAGATTATGCAACTGCCATAGGTCTACATAGTCAACCTGCATGCGTTGAAGAGATCGATGAAGCTCCTCCTTTGCCTCTTTCGCAGTCCGTGCGTCGGTTTTTGTAGCAAGAAAGAATTCCGCCCGATGGTTTTTCAACCAGGGGGCAATGCGCAGTTCTGCATCACCATAGCTCGCAGCTACATCTATATGATTGACACCATAGCGCAAGAGTACATCCAGTGTGCGATCCGCATCTTTTTGTGGAACAGAGCCAAGAGAGGCAGCACCGAAAAGTGTGCGTGTACTCATGTGCCCACTACGACCAAAGGGCTGTGTTGCAATAGCCATATTTTGCTCCGATCAAGCGTATAAGAAATACTCCTAATGGGCATATCACGTAGGAGAAACAAAAAAATGATACAACGAGCAGGAATACTCTTCTAGTTTTCCTGCTCGTTGTGATAGCGTTATCGTCGTATTGTTCTATCGTCAGACGAAGGCGGCCAATTCTGCTGTTGTGGGAAAGGCTGTTGTGACTGCTGAGGTGGATATTGACTTTGCTGCGGCTGCGAAGATGGTACACTCTGCTGGTTCCACATTTGAGATGTAGACATTTCTGGCTGTATCACATTCTGATTGTTTACCTGAACAGCGGCGGCACGTGCTTTGCGGTCATTATTAATGTGGCGCCAGACGTAAAGTGCGACCAGGATAACCAGCACAACCAGGATAACAACGTCAAGGCTATGAAAGATAGGGCTTAATGTGTCAAGATGGTTGCCTAGTTGGATGCCCAGGTAAGCTAGGACAATGCACCAGGGAAACGAACCGAGAAATGTATAGATACAAAACTTCACAAATGGCATTTTTGAGATGCCAGCAGGAAGAGAAATGTATGTACGAACGACAGGAAGGAGGCGTGAGAAAAATGCTGTGGCACTGCCCCACCGCAGAAAGAATTTATCTGCCTTGTCTGCATCATGCTGTGAGATGAGCAAGTAACGTCCATATTTCAACATTAAAGGACGACCACCACTATAGCCTATGCCGTAGGCGGCTATCGAACCGAGAAGACAGCCAACAGCTCCTGCCAGCGCGACAAGAAAAATGCTTACAGTAGAGTTTGTGCCGTGTAAAATTTTTCCACTCGCGATCATAATACCTGCAAGTGGCATAACAATTTCACTTGGGAGTGGGATACAACAACTTTCGATAGCCATGGCTAGTATTATACCGAATAAACCCGTCGCCACATAAAGATTTGTAATAAGATTTGTCAGTATCTCAGTTAAATGCGTTAACAATGAAAAGCCTCCTTCACGAACATACACTTTTGAGTATACTAGCATATTTTATGAAAAGAGGCTATAGCAGATACTCAAGAAAAACTCCTTACTTGGCTCTTCTTTTTATTCGTCGTCATCATCTTCGTCGAAGCGAGAGGAACGTCGTACAGTTGGTGTATCCAAATGTTGTGCTAACTCTTGCCGTAGAGGATCATCATCGTACATATAGGGCGCACGGCGTACAAGTGGTTTGTTTATATGCTCCATTGTACCCTCGTCACGTGACTGCTGTTCATGGCCTTGCAAGGATCGTACTATTGGATCTGTTTGAAACGAGCGACGAAGTGGTGCGGTTTGCGAAAAACGGTTGGCGCTGTAATCGGTACGTGGCTCTGGCCTACTCGCTGTTCCTGTACTCTCACCATCGATGGGTAGAGAATGCCGTTCTCCATGTTGTGATGGAGTTGAGTCGATAACACGACGTTGACGTGGTTGGTTTGCTGGCTTTTGTGGAAGTTGACGCGATGGTCGTCGTGGCATTATAGACGTCTCATGCTCATTTTGCTTCGCAAGTGCATGACTAGGACGCACTGATAATGCTCTTTTAGAATGGTTCGTCGGGGAAACATCTGCTTCATCATCTTGCCGTTTTTTCACTGCTTCTAAACGTGCGGTGCGTAAAGCGTCAGATCGATGCTGACTCAACGAAGAAGTTGGCTCATAACCTGAGAAAGCGGGAGTGCCGATTTTTTTTGTGGTGGCGCGTAGTACTTTTGTCTCTTTACCTCTTGGTTGCACTGATTGCATCTGTTGCTGTCGTGATGTAGACATAGGTGTGCCCTGTTGTGGAACGGAGAATCTGCCAGAATTCCTGCTACCTTGACCTTGATTTACAGGTATTTGTCGTTGCTGAGTAGGCGCGGGTAGAGAACGAGGGAGTCTTGGCTCATATATTTCTCTCTCTTGCCAGGCATCTTCGGACACTTCATCCGTAATAACATACCCTTCTACTTCACGCTGCCTTTGTGCTACACGAACTGGGACACGTGGGTAATCGTCATGTTCCTGTACGTATTCTTCCCGTTCTTCTGCTTGCAGTTGTTCATCATGTCGTTTTGAGAGGTAAGAAAACAGTGTGAGGGAGATAGGAATGCTGAGAAGCAATGCTGCCAAACCACCAATTAAACCACCGAGTACCCAGGAGTTAAGTGTATTACCATACCAAAGCACTACTGCGGCACCGGCAATGAGCACCAATGCTGCGGCAACAGCCTTCATGATGCTTCCTTTCTACGCTTCCACCCTACTAAAGAGTTACAGATAATTAGGACAATAAGACGTAAGCTACAAGGGAGTATATCATTTTTAGGAAAAAAGCACAAGAGAAAGAGACTACAAAATGGGCATCAAAAGCGGAAATAGCTATAAAGGTAGAAGAATTGATAAGCGCGTTTTTTGTTGATATACACGATATTAAAGCAAAAACGCGCTCTTCTTTACATCTCTATGATAGGAGAGTTAAGCAGGAAAAAAATTGGAGTACTCGGTCAAATCACAAAGTTGTCAACGATTAAGCAGCATTTCCACATTGGCGGAAGATTGCTACCACCTTTCCTTGTACCTGCCATTCACGATCCCATATATTGCGTGGAATCAAGATTGGGTCTAATTCTGAATTTGCAGGTTGTAGGCGTACCCTATCATGCTCTTTCTCCTGGAAAAAGCGTTTTAGCGTTGCACTCCCCTCGATTCCTTCCTGCATATGGACTGCGACAACAATATCACCGTTTTGGCAGGTTGATTGTGGCTTGACTACTACATAGTCTCCGTCACAAATGTGATCATCGATCATCGAGCGGCCTTTTACCACCAGGGCAAAGGCATTCTCAGCATCGACAAGACCATTTCCGATGCTAATCGTCTGCTGCTCCTCTGACGGAAAAATGTCCAAAGGCTGACCAGCAGCGATTGTTCCTTTAATGGATACACCACTGGTTGGCTTTGTAAGCTTAATACCCCGACTTTTCTTTTCCTGCCGAGATATCATGTCTTTTTTTTCTAAGATCGTAAGATGATAATCTACATGCCCCGTACTGGCAATATTCATTGCCCGTCCAATCTCCCGATTTGTTGGAGGCATTCCTTCCGCTTTGATGTATTTTTCAATAAAATCGTACATCTTACGTTGTATTTCGCTGGCTTGCTCTGACGACATGGATACACTCCTGCCTTTCTAATACGCGTCTCCACACGCTACATACGCCCTTCCTCTACCCTGACACCTCCCATACCGTTCTTTTCTAGTGTACATGCCCTGTACTCATAAGGATAGGAAGCTTTTCGCTTTGCTCAGAAATGAAGGCACTGCGCCTTTTCCCGCTAAAAAACTAGAACGATTATTCAAGAAAATAATACCATAATGGTACATGCAATACAAGCTTTTTTGGAACGAATTTTCCGAATATCTTTTCGTATGTTATTCTTCACGAAGGGACTAGGAATGAGGGATTAGTTTTGTTATACTCCTGATAGAGAAATGTGGAACAATCAGTCATTGCATCAACATATTTGCGTCTGACACCGTGATAGGTGTACAATAGTGGCGGTACATATTCGACGGATGCAGGGCTATGAAAGAGAGTCAAAAGAACATGGTTGAGATGACAGTTGAGAGCGTGCGAATAAATCTGGCTTCGCAACAGCGGGTGGTCATCTTGAAATCAACGAAGCAAGAACGCTATTTATTTATCTGGATAGCGCAAGCAGAGGCATATGCAATTGCCGTCGAACTTCAAGGAACAACCTCGCCACGTCCACTTACTCATGATTTGCTCAAAAACGTTATAGGCGAGTTGGGGGCAAACATGGAAAGTATTGTGATCTCCGATCTCATTGACGAAATTTTCTACGCACGCATTGTTCTTGATGTGTCTGGTAGGCACGTTGAAGTCGACTCACGGCCAAGTGATGCTATTGCACTCGCTGTTCGTACAAAAGCGCCTATTTTTGTGGAAGACAGTGTGTTAGAGCGCGCCGGTGTTGACCTAGAATCAAACGACGAGCCTCATAAGCCATCGATACGTTCAGAGCAAAAACGGGGTGAAGAGGAAGAAGAAAATCTCGATGCATACCGAGATTTTATTAACAGTTTAGATGTGTTAGACGAGTTCGGAAAAGATTAGCTTTCCTCTTTTCCGACTGTTACACCCTCTTTCTAATAGGCATGCACTATCTTAATGTACCCATAGCCTCAGCAGTATTTTCAAGGTACGTACAATAATACGTGAAATGATTCCATAAATGAGGATTGCTAGGAGCGTGTATATCTCCACAGTGAAAAGCAAGGGAATCGTAAGCTGTAGAAAGAGTAATCGAAACGGTAACACGAATACGCTGCTCATAGTATATATAACTCCAACCCAGGAGATATCCGGGGAAATAGAGAGCAGTTTGAGTATAAAGCGCAGCAGTAAAAGTACCTGGACCGCGACAAAACACATTCCTACGGCGATCGGTATCAAGTTTCTTTGTACTTTTCGTCCTTGTTTGGACGCATTTTCGGACTTGCGTTGAACAGGTAAGCCACCTGCTGGCCGATTCCCATTGTGATCTATAGGTCTCGGAGGTAAATAAGGAGAGACGGCTCCATTACCAACAACATACTGAGGTCCATTTGGTATAATCTGTGGTAGTTGGGCATATTGCGGTGGCAATGGTTGTGTTGACGACCTTGGAGAAGGGATGTCTTCTTCGTCGGGTCCTGTACTATCATTTGGAGTTGTGGGGGCAAACGCTGAAAAGTCCGAGTAACGTATAGGCTCCGTTAGCTCATCGTGTTCATCTAACGCTGGCATAGCATTGCCATCTGCTTGAAAGTTTCCTGGCTCATTCAGCATAGATATATACTCCACATCCATCTACACAATAGCATTTTTTACACCTCGCCATACCGCGCTAACATATCCGCATACGTTTCTCGACGCTCCATCACACATATTTGTTTCTCATCTATCAGTAGTACGGCCGGGCGCGGAACCAGGTTGTAGTTGCTTGCCATTGGCAGACAGTACGCCCCCGCTGTAGGCAACACGATATAGTCTCCTTCTTGCAATCTGGGAAGTTGTATATTGTCAATGAGCATATCGCCTGATTCGCAGTATCGACCAGAGATACACACGGTCTCCTCTACAACTCGTGTCACACCTTCTACTGGGATGGCTGTATACGTGGCACCATATAAAGCGGGACGAATGTTATCCCCCATCCCGCCATCAACAAAAAGATAAGTTACGCCGCTGCTAGTAGACTTACGCGCACCAATGCGATAAACAGCGATTCCGGCACGAGCGATAATCGAGCGTCCTGGCTCAACAATAAGTGTAGGAGCAAGGAGATCCTTTTTGGTTCGTGCTATTCCACGTTCCATACTTTCTTGTAAAGCAGTAGCCAAGATATTCACATCGAGTGCAGGTGTATTATCCTCAATCGTATCAATAGCCCAACCACCGCCTGGGCTAATCTCTTGCGGCCACCATCCTGTTTCGTTGTGCATTACATCCGCAAGGTCAAGTAGGCACGCCAGGCACTCTTGATATGGTCGCACCTCTCGGAGCATCGTTCCAGCATGTGCATGCAGCCCTACCAAGCGCAAGTGCTTCGCATGCAAAATGTGTTTACAAGCTGCTTTAGCGTCAGCAAGCGAAAACCCGAATTTAGAGGAGGCATGTCCCGTTTGCAGATAGCGATGTGTGTCTGTCTCAACTTGTGGGGCAACCCTGATTAGTACAGAAGGTTGTATATTCATTTCCTGTGCAAGGCTTGAAAGCCTTTCTAGCTCGCTCCAATTGTCCAGCACAATTCGTCCAATGCCAAGCCTAAGTGCTAACTGTAGCTCTGCTTCAGACTTGTTGTTGCCATGAAACGAGATATGTTCCATAGGAAACGCTGCATATTGAGCAATGCTTAGCTCTCCACCTGACACCACATCCAACCCTAGCCCTTGCTCCATCATAATCTGTGCAACCAGTGGCGAAATATACGCTTTGGATGCGTATAATATGCGGACATCTGATGCTCGATAGTGCGAGTGCAAAGCTTTTTGATATTGCTTACAAGCGTCTAGGATTGTTGCTCGATCATAAATGTACAGGGGTGTTCCATATTGGTTAGCAAGTTCTGAGACAGAGTGGTCGGCGATATGAAGTTCATTATTCAGAGAGACAGTCGCAGTTATGGGAAGTAAACGAGAAATATTCGGCGATGTACTAAACATAGATTTTTATTCCTTGTACGTAAAAAACCGCTTTCCACATGCTACCACACTATGCTACAATGAGCGGAATAGTTGCTGATGACAAGGAGAAAGTTTCAGGCTTATGACACAGATTGACGACCGCACACAGGAGCAGGCAGTACAGGAGGAAAAGGTACCACGCCTGCGTTTTGCCCCTAGCCCTACTGGATTTCAGCATATTGGTGGCTTCCGAACAGCACTCTTTAGCTGGCTATATGCCCGCCACACTGGAGGTCAATTCATCTTACGTATCGAAGACACCGATACAACACGTACAGTAGAAGGTGCAGTCGATCATCTCCTCGAAGGGATGGATTGGTTCGGGATGGATATTGACGAAGGACCGATCATTGGCGGCTCTTACGGCCCATACTATCAGACGCAACGTAAGGCACTCCATCAATATTATGCATACAAACTCATAGAGTCCGGTCATGCCTATACTTGCTATTGCACACCAGAACGGCTCGACGCGATGCGCAAAGCACAGGAGGCACAGAAATTGCCTCCACGCTATGACCGCCATTGTCGCTACCTCACAAAAGAGCAACGTGCAGCAAACGAGGATGCTGGTCTAACATGGACGGTGCGTTTTGCAATGCCTATCGATGGCGAAACGATTGTGCATGATGAGTTACACGATGACATGGTTTTTAAAAACTCGAATTTGGATGACATGGTTATCCTTAAATCGAACGGTCTGGCTCCTTATCATCTAGCACACCTTGTTGATGACCACGAAATGGGCATCACACATGTCTTGCGTGGTGAGGACTGGATATCGAGCGCACCACTTCACGTACAGATATACAAGGCATTAGGTTGGGAAATTCCACTGCTTTATCACCTTCCCAATATTCTAGGAAAAGACAAAAAAAAGCTGAGCAAGCGTCGTGGTGCCCCTTCTTGGTCAGATTTTCAGCAACAGGGCTTTTTACCAGAAGCCGTGTTCAATTTCTTGGCACTGCTAGGTTGGTCATATGACGACAAAACCGAGATATTCACACGTGAGGAACTCATCCAAGCGTTCTCGCTCAAACGCGTTGGTATTGCCTCCGGCATTTACGACCCTGACAAACTTACGTGGATGAATGGCCTGTATATTCGCAACCTGTCCCTGGACGATTTGACACGACGAACATTGCCTTACCTGGAGCGACCAGAAGCGGAGGGTGGTTTACCAGAGAATGTAAAGCGACCACTGAATCCCGAATATACGAAGCGAGTGCTGGCACTTGAGCAGGAACGGCTGAAAACATTGAGCGATGCGACAAAAGCTCATTTCTTTTTTGAAGAGGTGCTAACATATGATACATCTATGCTCATTCAAAAAGGCATGGATGTTACACGCACACATGATGCCTTGGTACGCGCACACGATATGCTAGCAGCCTTAGAGCAGTGGGAGCGATCTGTTATGGAGTCATCGATGGATGCACTAGGAACATCGCTAGGCTTGAAGCGTGGACAATTCTTTGGTACCATTCGCGTTGCCGTAAGTGGCAGTAATGCTACACCACCACTCTTCCCTATGATGGAGGTACTTGGACGTGCGGTCAGTATGGAGCGCATTGAACAAGCCATCGCTCGCTTAGCATAATCCTTACTATTCTTTTCTGACCCTGACATATACAAAATGTGGCAGGGTCGCATACCTTTTTAAGAGCTAAGAAGAATTACATGATTAATAAAGATTACATTCTTCGCATGGCAGAGAAGTTTGGTCGAGCAATGGCGGTTATTCTCCATCTGCGCGAGTACAATAAACACGAAGAGGCACTCATCTACACCGATGATCTACTGCTGCAAGCAACAGGGCTTACTTCGCGCTTCATCAATTCTGTTTCTGACGAGATGCTCATACAAGCAATTTCTCCGCTTGGCATACTTAATGTAGATAAATGCCTCTGGATTGCTATATTGCTCAAAGCTGAAGGCGAGATTTACGAGGAACTGGAAAATGCGAACGAGAGCTATTATCGCTATCTCAAATCGCTACACCTTTACCTGCTTGCTCTTCCACATGAGCCTTCTATACAAGATTCAAGTATTTTTAATGATATACAAGAACTACTGAACAAACTTGAAGACTACGAACTTCCACTTTTGATGAAGGAAAAGCTTTTTCCCTACTATGAACACGTCGGTGCATACGATAAAGCGGAGGATGTACTTTTTGAAGTTGTAGAGGTAGATAAAACGTTTCTTGAGCGTGGACGCGCTTTTTACGCACGATTGCGTACAAAAGATGATGCGACTCTACGATTGGGAAACCTTTCAAAAAACGAGGTTGAAGAAGGTTTGGCACAACTCGAAACTCTAGCGTACTAGACACGTAACCACCATTTGTATTACACTTACTTAACACTTGCTTAATACAAGGTGTGAAGATTAGAAAAAGTAGGTGGTTTCGGTGGCTACATTCACACAAGCACACAAGACTTTTTTACCCAAAAGGGGTTCAAACGTGTCATCGACACACTCAGCACAGGTTGCTCGTTCTACAGTTGCCTCTTCATGGCGATGGATGTGGCCCGATATATTGATGCGTATTATTCCAATGGGAACTATTCCTTTCCTCTATATCGCCTTTCTGCACCTTCCCCTGTCATTCTTGGGATTGACACTACATGATGTACCACAACAACTCGTTATTGGGTTGCTTGTAGGTTGTGGCATGGCGGCGTTCGCGGCGACATACCGCATACTCGTTGTGGGACCCTGGTTTCGCTGGCCTACACTCAATGATCACCTGTTTCAGGGGTTTTTCTACCTGTTCATCAATGGACCAGTCGAAGAACTCTTTTTTCGGGGCTTTGTGCTGGCAGCGGTAACACAGTGGACGGGTTGGCTTTGGCTCGGTTGGCTTGTGAGTACAGCGACCTATACGCTCTATCATCGCATAGGCAAGTGGAGTTGGCGCAGTGTTGGCGGCGTGGGATTAGCCAGCCTTGTGTTTAGTCTTGTTTATCTAGCACAACCAAGTCCGCGCTCATTACTGGCAGTCATAATCATCCATGGTTTTACAACAAGTGGATTTCTAAGCTGGGGCGATGAAGTAATGTATCGCAGATGGAAACATAAACAGCAAGGATAAAACCGAAGAACTGCGCCATATATGCTTTTAGGCAGGTTGTTCTATTTGTAGCAGGAGAGAATCAATACATTTTCTCTCCTGCTACAATTTGTCCTATTTCGTTACCTTGATAATACCCAATCGTCTTGCCATGAGGTACAATAAAGAATAGTAATTGTCTTTCAAGAGAGATATTCTCTTTTTATATTATTCGGAGGTCCAATTCTTTGAAAATCGTTGTTACCGGAGGAGCAGGGTTTATTGGCTCTCATTTATGTGCTCGGTTGATTAACGAAGGACATACAGTGCTGTGTGTTGACAATTTACTTACTGGTTCTACAAAAAATATTATTTCACTCCATAATCATCCATGTTTTACCTTTGTCCAGCATGATGTCACACAGGCATTTCCCTTCGAGGCAGATGCAATTTTTCATATGGCAAGCCCTGCCAGTCCTATTGGGTATATGGAGCATCCAATTGAGACCATTCTGGTAAATAGCCACGGAACCTATCAGATGCTAGAAGCCGCGAAAAAGCAACACGCGATGTTTCTTATTTCCTCAACTTCTGAAATATATGGAGATCCATTGGTTCATCCACAAAGCGAGGATTACTGGGGGAATGTTAATCCCATTGGGCCTCGCGCCTGTTATGATGAGAGCAAGCGACTTGGTGAAACGCTTACTATGGAATACTACCGACAGTTTCAGCTAAATGCCCGTATTGTGCGTATCTTTAATACATATGGTCCCCATAGTCAGGCGGACGACGGACGCATGATTCCTAATTTCATCACACAAGCCTTAAAAAATGAGCCGCTCACCATTTATGGCGATGGCAAGAAAACACGTAGTATCTGCTATGTTAGTGACCTTGTTGACGGCCTCATGCGTGCTATGTTCCAACCAGAGACAGCAGGCGAGGTTTTCAATCTAGGCAATCCAGAAGAACATACTGTTCTTGAATTCGCGCAGACAATTATTTCCCTTTGCAATGCATCTTCTACTATCGAGTATGAAGAAAGTCGTATCGACGATCCAGAACGACGACGTCCAAACATCTCGAAGGCAGAGCAAGCACTGGGATGGCGTATCAATGTTGATATGGAAGATGGCTTACAACGTACAATAGAGTGGTTTCGCAGTCATACAACACGTTTATCCTCGGTCTCATAACACGTGTTTGTTGCATAAAAAAGTCCAGAATAGAGATGCCTATATATGTATAATCCCAGCTTAGAGCAGGTAGCACAAGCTATTCCAAATTCTCGTGATTCAACGGTTACGCGAACACTTAACGCTATACATGAGAAAGCAACCGTCGCAAACATTATTGGCTTACTTGGTGGCCTAGTGACAATTTTTTGTCTGCTTGCACTCCCAAGTTCTAACCTTTGGAATATTCGTCTTCCGCTTTACCTGATACTTGTTATCTGGGTATTACTACGTCCACGCATGGCTCTCTACCTGTTACCAATTGCGATTCCCTGGGGGTCATTAGACACACTCACTATAGCAAAGTTGCACGCTGACAGCTCAGACATTCTTGTCATCCTCCTCATTGTGAGTTGGTTGGGAAGCTTTGCACTACGTTCACAGGGATTACGGAAGCAAGGTCCTTTAGACCAAGAGCCATTTCCTCTACCTCGCTATCTTATAGTTGCAGCAGGTGCGCTCCTCTTTGCCATGGTGCTTTCTACTACAAGAGCACTTAGTGTTAATGCCAGTATAAAAGACCTTATCAAGTGGATTGAGTTTCTCTCGGTACTCATTCTTGGTGCGACCTATTTGCGCACACGCAAGCAAATATGGATACTCGTCGTAATTATTTGCCTTGCAGGCATTTCACAGGCATTCTATGGCTTTGAGCAGAACTTCCTCAACCTGGGGCCGCAATCATTTATTCGTGATGGAGGGCTGCGCGTCTATGGCACATTTGGCCAGCCAAATCCCTACGCGGGCTACATCAACATGTCACTACCAATTGCACTCGCATTGACATTGCTTGGACGTAATTGGGCAAGACGTATCCTGGGGGGAACTGCGGCGGTTTTACTGGGTTCGGCTGAATATTTCACACGATCTAACGGTGGGGAGATAGCAATTGCAGCCGCCGCCCTCTTCATTTTCGTTGTTGGGTTTCCCCAACTTCGCAAACTTGCAGCGCTGGGAGTAGTTGGTACATTACTACTTGTCGCAGCACTCATCGCGGGAATTGTACCACAACGTTTTACGCTACCAATCATGCGCAAACTTGGACTGGTTGCTATTTCATTTAAGTCACCTAGTGCGCAGGATTATTCGACAGCAGAACGCCTTGCCCACTGGATAGCGGGTATTAGAATGTTTATGGATCATCCTTTTACTGGCGTTGGTATTGGAAATTACAATGTTGCCTATCCTCCATATCACGTCACTATCTTTGTCAATTCGCTGTTTCATGCACACAACTACTATATTAACATTGCAGCCGAAACCGGGATTATTGGATTTGTGACCTTTTTGTTTCTGCTGGTAGCAATCTTTGTCTCAGGCTGGCATGCATATAGAACCATTAATAGCAGATATATGCAGCTAAAAGCAAAGAGGACGACACCAAAAGCAGGACAATCAAGGCTAGAGATGTTGCAATCGTCTAACACACTTGGCATGTTTACTAATGACCGCGCACTAGCAATAGGACTGATAGGTTCTTTGATTACCGTCTGCGTACATAATTTTGTGGATAATCTCTATGTTCATGGAATGACTATTCTCTTTGCTTTATTTATTATTGCTTTAGTACGTCTGTCAAAAGTACATGCAGAGGCAATAAGTAGCAAGGGGCAATAAGTAGCAAGGGGCAATATCTTTCATGATGAATGATAGGCCAAACGCTAATACGTCTACCGTAGATGGAGAGAACGTACAGGCTGAGGCCATAGTTCAAAATATGCCGAGTGTTTGTTATAAAAAAGGCTTATATACTATGTCTGAACATGCACAAATAGAACTTTATGTGACTGTTGGAAGCGATCAGCAAAATGCCTCCATCGAGCAGTTACTAGCATCTGCACCTATAGATAACATTGTAAAGCAGACATTAAATGCGGTACATATCACGCAACCGGTGATGCTTACATTGCTCATCACTGATGAGGAAGGCATTCGTGATATGAACAAACAATATCGCCAGCAGGATAAGCCAACCGATGTGCTTTCATTTCCTCTTTTGGAGCATCCACTTGTTACGGCTCCTATAGAGCAATTGTGGCTTGCACCAGAAGCAAATGAAACAACGCCACAAGTTCCAGCGTTTGTTACACCGCCAGATATGATAACTAATCTCGGTGATATTGTTATGTCATGGCCCACTCTGATACAACAAGCAACAGAGACAGGTCATACTCCAACCTACGAGCTCCTCTATTTGTTATCACATGGAGTCCTACACCTTGTGGGATATGATGATCATAGTGAAGCAGGATATCAAGCCATGGTAGACATTCAGCAGTCAGTCTTACAATTAGTGGGTGAGAAGGCATAAGAGGAATGAGCCAACCGCCAATACCACCTGTATCTCAACATGCAAGGAGCGAATGGATCAAATTTGTCGCAGGTTTTGGCTACGCCTTCCACGGACTCTGGTACGCTCTTCGTACTCAGCGTAATGCCCGTGTTCACACTGCAATTGCGACGCTCGCCATTCTTATAAGCATTTTCTTTCGCATCTCTGCGGTCGAGTTCGCGATGATCTTTGTCGCTATCACAGGGGTGTTTATTGCGGAGATGTTCAACACAGTGATAGAGGTTTGTGTTGATTTAGCCTCTCCTACGTATCATCCTCTTGCAAAAATTGCGAAAGATGTGGCGGCTGGGGCCGTTTTGCTTAGTGCAATGCTTTCAGTAGTGATCGGCCTGTTCGTACTTGGTCCACATGTATGGGCATTTATCCTACGATATATCTAACAAGTAGAAGTTTATGCAACAACTTCTTTTCTACATGCTCGACAAACAAAAGTATGTGCCATTTGAGAATACTTCCACTCAGGACGATGTTTCCAACGTGTGGGGCATACCCGTACATCACCAAGACGGACAAGATACTGCAAATCAGCGGAGTACAGTGTAACTATTTCCAATAACTGGGGAGTGATTACTCCTTTCGGCGCGCACAACTTTAATGCTTTGTCATCATCAAAGATTTGTACTTCCTGCTCTCGTAAGTTTACGATCAGTTCATCAAATGTCATACCTTCCCTCTTTTCTCTTTTTTAAGTAAACCTTTCAGAACATCTTCTACCTATTCATTTAATATAGATTATACATGAGGTATTTAAATAACTCAAGAGTTTATATACTCCTATTTGATAGCTGAATGAGATTCAAGGGAAGAGCCGCGTTACACAATAGCTGTAACGCGGCTCTTCCCTTGAACATCTAGGAATTGGGCAATGACGGCATTAACCGTTTACAACGGTACCACCATTTGGATGAAGAATTTGTCCAGCGTAGTATGAACCATCCTCGGATGCAAGGAATACATACGATGGTGCAAGCTCATCTGGCTGACCTGGGCGTTGCATCGGTACACTCTTACCAAATTGCTTAATCTGCTCTTCCGGCATTGTTTGTTGAATGAGCGGTGTCCAAATTGGGCCAGGAGCAACACCATTCACACGGATGTCCTTCTCGATGAGAGACTGAGAGAGAGAACGTGTGAAAGCCACAATCGCACCCTTTGTTGAGGAATAATCAAGCAAGGACGAGGCCCCCTGATACGCCGTTACTGACGTCGTATTAATGATCGCGCTACCACTCTCAAGATGCTTCAAAGCAGCTTTCGTCATAAAGAACATCGAAAAGATATTCGTGCGGAATGTTCTCTCTAGCTGTTCTGCACTGATCTGCTCAATACTTTCCTGCGGGTGTTGTTCGGCGGCATTATTGACGAGGATATTTAGCTTGCCAAGCGTACTTACGGTTTGTGCTACAGCCTGCTGGCAGAAGTTTTCGTCACCGACATCCCCAGCGATAGTAAGGCATTTTCGTCCTTGAGCTTCCACTTGCTGTTTCACCTGCTGCGCATCTTCATGCGCATCATGGTATAGGACAACAACATCTGCGCCTTCTTTTGCAAAGGCAACAGCAACAGCATGACCAATACCACTATCTGCACCTGTGATCAGTGCGACTTTCCCTTGCAGTTTACCACTGCCACGATAGCCTTCAGCCCCTGCCTTTATTTGGCTAGACATATCAGATTCCTGTACAGTTGATTGTTGAAATTGTGTTGGTTGTGAATTACTTGCACTTGACTGATCTTGTGTCATACTCTCTGCCTTCTTTCCTGTTTCACACTCAATTTTTTCTATCTTCAAACTCAAAAAGAACTATATATCGAGTGTGAGATGTAACTTACGGGCACTCGTTCTTCCTAACCGCCTTGTTGAAGGCCACCTTTTGGTTGCTCCCGATTGGTATCGTCCTGACCACCCTGGGCGGAGGCTGTTGGTGGTAATTTCTGCGCTGCACCCGAAACCTTGGTCTCTTGTTGTGCTGATTGTTGCCCTTGATCTTGCTGAGAGTCACCTTGTTGAAGGCCACCTTTTGGTTGCTCTCGATTGGTATCGTCCTGACCACCCTGGGCGGAGGCTGTTGGTGGTAATTTCTGCGCTGCACCCGAAACCTTGGTCTCTTGTTGTGCTGATTGTTGCCCTTGATCTTGCTGAGAGTCACCTTGTTGAAGGCCACCTTTTGGTTGCTCTCGATTGGTATCATCCTGACCACCCTGGGCATACTTCTGTGGATTATCACTCATATCTGCTCCCTCTTCTTCAGCGCTGTTCGATAACGGTTACATATTATAGCACGCTCTCTCCTCCTCATATGTTACACATGTTTTATCCAGCCATAAGGGTACATGCCATCAGTTCACGTTATACTTTGCAATACAAAACGTGATATCAGTAGTGTGTGTTATGAAGTGATGGGGGGTTAGCTAAGGCTCTGTATCGTCACTAGTCGTTGTGTGCTGCAAAGATGCTTCGCTACTATCGTTGTCGAACAGCATTTGCCGTTTTCGATAACTCATTGTCACAAGCACAAGCAACACCGCTAACACCATAGCAACACTGAGAATAATACTTCCAATTGTCAGTATCGTAGCACTCGTAGTAGTCTATCTCCTTCTATAAAATTCCTACGATATTGTACTCGTTTATAGCATTGTCGCCAAGTAATACCTGTCCTTGCGCATTCTCGGCTCAAAGCTGCTATGATGTTTATAGAACAGGTGGAAGTATCTTTCCATCAGACATTTTTCTAGGAAATGGAAAAACATAGAGTTATGACCACGACACAAACACTTGTCCCTCCTGGACCAAAAGGAGAGCCGTTCATAGGCAATGCACGTGATTTTGTGCAAGAACCTCTGGAATACCTCAAACGTTGTGCCCAGGAATATGGCGGTATTATGCAAATCCGTCTGGGTACAACAGCACTTTACATGCTTAGCAATCCAGAATATATTGAGCATGTATTGGTGACACACAACAATAAGTACAAAAAGTCCAGGTTTACTCAGCGTAGAAAAAGTCTCTTTGGGAACGGGCTTATTTTTAGTGAGGGCGACTTTTGGTTACGTCAACGTCGCCTGATGCAACCAGCATTTCATCAAAAACGTGTCGCATCTTATGGTACTGCAATGGTTCAGCTTTCACAAAAGATGGCGGAGAGTTGGCAAGATAACGAGGCACTCAACGTTCACGAGGAGATGATGCAACTCTCGCTTGAAATTGTCTTGAAAACACTCTTTGATACTGAATCGGCAGGTGATGCACAAAAGATCGGCGGCGTTCTCGATGTCCTCATAGATCAAGTGAGTGCGGCAGCTGTACGCCCTATTCAGTTTCCAGATTGGTTGCCTACCGCTGGAAACCGCCGCTACAATGCAGCCCTTTCTGAACTTGATACAATTATCAAGCACATCATCAGTGAACATCGCCAGCGTGAAACGGACAATGGCGACCTGCTTTCTACATTGTTACATGTTCAGGACGAAGATGGCAGTCGTATGACGGACAAGCAACTACGCGACGAGGTGGTTAATCTCTATATTGCTGGACATGAAACTGTGGCACTGACACTCGCGTACACCTGGCGACTCCTTGCAGAGCATCCAGAGGTTGAGTCGAAACTTCACGACGAACTTGAGCGCGTGTTAGCAGGTAGGACACCAACGATGGAAGATCTGCAAAATCTTCCTTACATAGAACAAATTATCACCGAGTCGATGCGGCTCTATCCCCCTGTGTGGGGCGTCTTCCGCGACTGCAAGATTGCGGATGAAATTGGTGGTTTTCCCATTGCTCCCCGGACAGTTGTGCTTCTCTCGCCATGGGTGGTTCATCACGACGCACATTATTATGCTGAGCCGGAGGAATTCCGACCTGAACGTTGGGACAAATCATCCAAGCAACCTATTCCACGCTATGCCTATTTTCCCTTTGGTGGTGGACAGCGTCTATGTGTTGGAAACATCTTCGCAATGGTAGAGGCGCGTCTTGTGTTTGCAACTCTGGCACAAAAGTGGCGATTTACGCTTCCAGTTGACAGCACACTTGAACTTGTACCATCAATTACGATCCGTCCCAAAAATGGCATTCATCTCATAGCACATAAGCGCGATTAAAAAATAGCAATGCCCACGACACGCCAGGCAAAGACGTCTTTGTACGGCTGTTGTGGGCATTGTACCGGATAAGATTATCTTACACGCTCAACGTATTTGCCTGTGCGCGTATCGATGCGAATTTTATCGCCAGGGTTGACGAAGAGCGGAACGTTTATCACCGTCCCCGTCTCCAAGGTTGCAGGCTTAGTCACGTTATTAGCAGTATCACCACGCACCCCTGGCTCAGCACTTTCGACTTTGAGTTCCAGGAAGTTCGGGAGTTCAACGGCAATAACACGCTCTCCATCCACGAGCATCTCTACCTCGTCTTGCTCCTTGAGAAACTTGATCGAGTCACCAAGCATTTCCTTTGGAATTGGCTGCTGATCGTAAGTCTCTGTATTCATGAAAACATACTCGTCCCCATCTACATACAGAAACTGCCAATTTTGATGCTCAACTCGTACCTCGTCAATATCTTCGCCTGCCCGGAAACGCTGCTCAATGACACGCCCATTCTTGAGATTCTTTAAGTTTGTGCGGACAAATGCACGCCAATTACCAGGACTGACGTGATGGAATTCGGTGATAGTGTAAAGCTCACCATTAAAACGTATAACCATGCCGTTACGAAAATCGGCAGTTGTTGCGCTACCCAATGGAGTAGTCTCCTTTCATGTAACAAAAATGTGTGACCTATTACTATAACACGTTGTCTATGTTTACAATTTCACGAATTGCCTGTCTACAATACACTCTCTTTTATTTTGCGTGTTCGGCAACAAAAATGCTCGCAGGTTGTCCAAGAACGACAAGCACCACTTTTTTTGCAACGCGCCACCCGGCATCGTGTAGTGCTATTTCCCACACGCGGTCATCACTGGTAAGCGTCACCTGCAACCCATTTTTCGCAGTTACGCGCTTGAATTCTTTCGCCAGGGAGGTGTATAGACTGATGTTTTCCTCGTGTGTACCAATTTGCTTCCCAAAAGGCAAGTTTGTGATAATTCGTGTCACGCTAGCGTCGTCGAGTGGCAGGAATCGAGCATCCCATTCCGACCATGTAGCTTTGACACGGGCGGCACGGGCATTACGTGTTGCCATAGCCACCGCTTCCTCACGAATATCTCCCCCCATCGCGTTAGCTAAAGGCGCTAACAAAGCACGCTCAATTATAATGGTACCCGCACCACAGAGAGGGTCAAGCACCACGTCCTCAGCCGTTGGACGCGCTAACCATCCCATTGAAGCAGCGACGGTCGGACGTAGTGAGGCTGGCAAATGTTCCCTTTTATACGTGCGGTGTCGCATCGTGGAATCACTTACCCGTAATCCTACCAGAGCCTCACTTCCACCAACCCATAGCCAGAACTCAATATCGGCATCTTCCTCGACGAGGCGCATTCCACGCGGCATAATTTTTCGCAACGCATCACTTACCGCTTGACCAGCGTCTGAACGTCGAAAGTCGTGTGTACCTACCATCTGACTCACAACACGCCATGTCTTTGGTTGTATCGCTTTATGCGCACGTCGCCACACAGACAGTGTCGCATTCATGTCTACATTTAGCACAGCACTATGAAATACACGTACAGCATCACGTCCGCGTCCTAAACCTGTAATATGCGAAAGCGTAATGAAGATATCTTCAACGGTGCGCAGCTGTAACAAATCGCCGGAAGGCGTTGCAGTACGAAAAAGAGCGATGCCACGTGCGAACTTAACCAGTTCGGCATCTGGCATCTTCGCACGAATCTCGCTAAATGCCAGCGTTTCTAGCCCTGGCATTGTCATTGCATAAAAAGAACGTAACATCCCTACTACTTACTTCTCTCGAACCTTCCCTTTACACAAGATATACAAGGGAAGTCAAGATAAAACGGAAAATGAGCGCATAATTCAAGACATTCTGAAAAGGCGCACAAACACATTATCATAGATTTTGTTTATTAGTGTATCACGTCTTGCCAAATCTGGCGAGGTGCGTCTTCACTACAAAAGGAGCAAAACCTTCAAAAGTCTCGCTCCTTTTGTAGTGAAATTAGCATTTTCCTTATGCCAGCCAGCATCATGCAATCTTCATGCCAGCATCTTTGTAAGTGCCTCGGTATCCTCAGCAAACTTTGAGAGGCGTTTCTTTTTTAAGTTCTCACGCAGCACCCAGGTAATATCGGCATCGTTCCAGGCCGCACACTCACGCATCAACGCAAAGCCCTGCTCTGGGAGGGCAGCCGTTACTACGCTAATGGTATAACCCAACGTGCGTCTGAGAGTACGTAGGTCCTCCGTTTTACGGTCAGGTTTGGAGGCGTTACGCAAACGATCCAGAACTATGCGCTGTATCTTCAATGCGGACTCCAATAAATCCTGATTATGAAGTAGAGGAGGTTCAGCAATTGCTGCAATTGCTGCCCTTTGTTGAAGATAATTTCCATGTGTTGCGAGCTTTATAAGGTGTCGCAACGTATCATGAGGAATAGTTGTTAATAGATGCTGGAACGCAATAGCAACTCCTTCGCGCACACGCCATTGCGCGCTACATGCGTAGTGCTCAAGCATCTCAAAGCTCTCCTCGCGCCAGGGAGCGTATGCAGCGGCACACGTTCCAAATGCGATAATTCCACAGAGCATAACGAATTCTTCAGGAGTGTTGCTAGCAATTTTTTTGCGATCCCCATTCGCGAATTGAGTGATGAGCGTGCGCACATTCTCATGATACTTAGGAACAGAGGAGGCAAGGAGCACACTGACATCGTTTGCTAGCTCTAGGTTTGCACGCGGACCCGGCAAACGACTATGATCACGCAGGTAAAACTCCAGCGGGCGTTGATTGCCCGTTAAAGCCCTTTCCACAAGGGATAAAAGAGTGTCATGCACGTCAACACATCCTTGCATCAAAAATAACTATAAAGAACAGCAGACTATGTGGACAGTAAGGAGTGAGTGACTCACTCCAACGTCTACCATTTTATCACAATTCAAATATTCTTTTACACACTTGATAATGCGAAAGACGCCTTACCTCTTTAGTACGTACCATCACCATTTAGACCTCCACCATTTGCTCACCTTGACGTAAACGTTAATCTAATGCTATACTTATATAGTACTTTTATTCTAAAAAGAATCATAATATATTGCTGAGGTAAATTCGATGTTCGCTACAGATAAATATTCTTCTCAAAATGAAGAGCAACTACTATATACAATTGAACAAGTAGCAACACGTATAAGCATGACAAAGCGTACTCTGCGCTACTATGAAGAGGTTGGACTCCTACGCCCCACTGGTCGGACGGAAGGCAATTATCGACGATACAGTGAAGATGATGTACAACGCCTTGAGCGCATCAAAGAACTACGTGATCTGTTAGGATTTTCGCTTACCGACATCAAAGAATTAATGGATGCGGAAGAAGAGCGTGGACAGATCAAAGTTGCGTATCAGCAGGAGACTGAGGTTTCCGCGAAGATAGCGCAATTGGACCGTGCTGACGAGTTAATACAAGGGCAGATTGTCCTTATTGATGAAAAGATCACGGCATTGAAGCAAATGCAAACTGCGCTTCGCATTAAATTGGAGCGTCATGAATTGAAACGCATGACACTACGAAACAAAGAATAACATACTATTGTACTCTTAATATATATATTAGAACGGAACTATGCTCTATGGAAACAATTTCTGATAAAACAGTATCTTCCCCTTTGATTGTTAAGGCGGAGCAATCAAAGGGGTTTCTGCGCGCCTTCGTTGCTTTGAAACACCGCAACTTTCGCCTTTTCTGGATAGGTCAATTAATCTCGTTGACGGGAACGTGGATGCAGACAACGGGGCAAGCATGGCTCGTCCTAGAACTTACTCATAGTGCATGGTTGTTAGGTGTTGTTGGTGCCCTACAATTTTTGCCTGTGATGCTGCTTGCTCTTTTTGGTGGTGTCATTGCGGATAGAGTACCTAAGAAAAAGTTACTTCTTTTCACGCAATCATTCGCTACATTGCAGGCAATCATACTATGGCTACTCGTTTTTACAGGGACAGTCCAACTCTGGCATATTCTCGTTCTCGCACTTATGCTCGGCCTTACCAATGCACTTGATATGCCTACGCGTCAGGCATTTGTGGTTGAGATGGTGGGGCGTGAAGACCTGCCAAATGCGGTCGCGCTTAACTCATCGCTCTTTAACATGGCCCGAATTGTTGGCCCCGGTCTTGGCGGTTTGCTAATTGCATGGCTCGGTCTTGCACCGCTTTTCTTGCTGAATGCCATTAGCTTTATTCCAGTATTGATTGGGCTAGCACTTATCAACTCAAGCAAACTTTTTTCGTCTGTGAAACCTGTGGTGACTGGTGCGTTAGTTGCAAAGCAAAGCACAATGCAAAGCCTACGCGAAGGGCTGGCATATGTTGTGAAAACACCCTCCGTCTTGCTTATCATTGTAGTTATTGGAATGGTTTCACTGTTTGGTATCAATTTCAATGTTGTCTTACCCTTGTTCGCAACCGATGTATTAAAAGTTGGGCCTGTTGGCTTTGGCGTCCTTTCCTCTACGATAGGCTTTGGAGCATTAGTTTCTGCTCTGTCGTTAGCGTGGGGGAATAAAACGCCAAGCATTAAACACATGCTTCTCGCTACGATCATCTTCTGTGTGCTTGAGGCTTGTTTTGCCCTCTCACAGATATATGTTTTATCGCTTGTATTGATAGCAGCGGTCGGATTTGCACAGATAATCTTCTCCGCAACCGCGAATACCACGCTTCAGACAGTGACACCTAGCTATTTAAATGGTAGAGTAATGAGTGTGTACATGTTAGTCTTCGCAGGGAGTGTGCCACTTGGCAACCTCTTTACGGGCGGCTTAGCACATTTGTTTGGCGCACCTATATCGCTATTAGTTGGCGCAGGCCTAAGTTTTGTTGCAGCCGTCGCAGGATGGATACTACGTAAACCGGCGGAGAAGAGTTTTGTTCAATCAATACAAGCAGCAAAGTCCCTTCCGGCTCTATCAGGTGGAGACTAATAAGCATTCATGGAACATTTTTCCACTTGCAGTTGCCGATCAACAGCAGCACATAGAGCAGAGCGAAGCATTGTTCACACAGCCTGTGGCTAGACCAACGTTGTATTGGTCAATAGCAGAACCAACAGGTCTTGTGCTAGGCTTTTCGCAGAAACATGAGGTTCTTAATCCTCTTGCGCTAGAGGATAAATCGGGGATACCAATCTATCATAGGCGAGCAGGTGGTACTGCAGTTCTTGTAGGACCACACTTGCTCAGTCTGGATGTTTTTTTACCGACAGATCATCCGCTTATCCTTGCAGATGTGGTAGAGTCGTATCGTTGGTTCGGTGAGGCATGGGTTTTAGCCCTTCAATCATTGAATGTGCAAACGCGCATTGTTCCCATCGAGGAAGCACATGCCCAGAGAGCGTTACTAAAAAAGCCTGAAACCCAGGAATATGAACGACTCATGAATCGTGCCTGTTATGGCTCACTTTCGCCATATGAAGTGGTAGTCGGGCAACGTAAAGTTGTAGGGCTTGACATGATTCGTCGTCGCACTGGAACACTTTTACAAGCGGGTGTGCTTCTCACCTGGGAGACTGAACGCCTGGCCTATTTGCTTGGTCACACAGACGAAGAGCAATGCCTGTTAAGCGAGGGGCTACTCAAGCGTGCAGTAGGATTAGAGACGCTTGCAGGACGTGTAGTCACAGCGAACGAGGTGCGGGAAGCATTTGAGCATGTTCTGCTCTTACAGTAAGAGAACATAGAACATAGAACATAGAACATAACGCTTCGTAGTACAAATACGAAACGTATAAAACAAATTGTAGAGAGAGGTTTTTTATGGGAGATAGAACCGCACCTGGTGCAGTTCCAGTAATAACTACACCTGATTATGAAGCAATGGTTATTGGTGCTCATCCAGATGATGACGATTTTGGCGCGGGAGCGGTTAGTGCTCTATGGGCTAAACAAGGCAAAAAAGTTGTCTGGGTTGTTATGACTGATGGGACAGAGGGTAGTGAAGTTCCTAGCATGGTCGATACTGAACTCATGATCATTCGCGAACATGAGCAGCGTATGGCAGCAGAGACGTTGGGAGTAAAAGCAGTTGAGTTTCTACGCTTTCCCGACGGACATTTGGAAAATAACGATGAGACACGGAAAGAAGTTGTGCGCTTAATCCGTAAATATCGTCCGCGCGTTGTTATCACGCACGATCCATCGCAGCATATTTACGCCCCTGATCCAGATGAGAAGCCAAAAGATACTGGTTTTCTCAATCACTCCGATCATCGTGCGACAGGAAATATTGTGCTCGACGCTCTCTACCCTTTTGTCGGCAACCCACGTTCCTTCCGAGAACTTCTAGCACAAGGACTTCAGCCGTACAAGGCACATGAATTGTACTTATTTTTCTCAAGCCAGATAAATACATATATTGATGTGACCGAGACAATTGACCTGAAAGGCAAAGGACTACTTTGCCATGCCACTCAGTTTTCGCCTGACTCTGACATACCGCAACGTGTCAAAGAACGAGCAGCAGCGACAGCAAAAGAAGCGAAAGAGAAAAAGGGACTTGATATGCAGTATGCTGAATCATTCCGCAGAATCAAGCTTTTCGTTCCAGAAGAACCGAAGATAGAAGGGGAAGTACCTGGAGCTGAGGAAGAAGTCAAGACAAAATAGCGAGTAGCAAAGAAGTAGGGGAACAAAACATAATGTTGTTCCCCTACTTCTTATTTTATTGTACTAATGTTGTGAGACAGGCGTAGCGACAACGGCAAACCCAACCCAGTATTTCAGAAATGTCTGGCGCGCCATTGCCCGCATGTTCAATCTAGATGAGTCGGCTAAATAAACGTAATCTTTGTTACCACCAAGGGCAACAAGAATATGTCCACCCGCCCACCTGGAAGGGGGAAAATTGATGATAACAGGTGTACCACTATTTGCAGTATTAATCAGGTCGTCTAACGAAGGATTATTAAACCAATGAGTGGTGAAATTGAAATGCGCGAGGGTACGGTCAAGCCCCTGCGGCTCGAGCAGACCAGATTCGGGAGTGATTTCACCCATAGCTGACTCAACCTTGAGAATGTCTGAAACACGATAGTTGTGACCATACGCATTAATGATTTCAGTCATCGTAGCAGCAGAACAGGCAGAAGGCCACCATGTGTTGTACTCTTGCATCGAGGCATACTGGTTTGGATCAACCTGGCTTAGTCGTACTAATGTCTTAGAGGCTCCAGAAAATAGTTGAGGTGCTTGTACATTTGAACTACTAGCCGTCGTACTCGAGGTCGTGCTATTTGCACCGTCGGGCATTAAAGCAAAGAGCGCGGGACTAGGGAGGACGGTTCTGAGAAAATAGACTCCAAAGACGAACAATGTGAGCAAAATAAGAACAATTCCTAGCCAGGGTGTGTCGCGCCGCTTTCTCTGTTGAGCAAAAAGGCGACTTACGTTTAGCGAAACAAGGATATCTAACCAGGCACGCCGTTCTATTTCCACAGTGGAGCGTCTCACGCTCATTCGCCTATTCTCACCAACATAATGTGTACGCTGCCCCCCTCTTCCTCCTGTACGACGGACATTCATTTGTCCAGAAGCATAGGATATTCCCCTGTGAGTAGGAGCTGATTTTCTTGGTGAGAGCCATAATCCGGCAAGTGTAATAATGATAGCGAATGCCAGCAGAATAAGCAGAAGAATAACCATGCGAAGGAGTACTCCTACCTCATTGCAATACTATATGAGAAGCCACTCCATCCACACCAATTGCCAAGCGGACTATCTAGCATACTCATAATACACGTCGTGCCATAAATTATACCATTACATCTTCTTTTATATCAATAGAAATTTGTCCAAAGTCCTATCCAAATTTATCAAATATGCTCGAAGTACAAACAAGTGGGAAACTGTTGTAGTATATAGTGTAGTTAGCAACACAACAAATATACAAGTAAGGATGTCTCCATGTATACCTACTACGTTTTAAGAGGAACTCATAAGGATCAGCCAGTAGAGCTTGACGGTGAGATTGATGAAGTGACCTTCCCCAGTATTGATCTTGGCAATGGACCTGAGGTAATCACTCACTTAGTACAAAAGCTACGCAGCGAAGGTGAAGTCGGCGAGTGGGAAGAGTGCGATTTGACTGATGATTTTTTCAATCGTGAAGACAACTATATCAACTTCAACGGACGTTGGATGCGCCGTTCTGATGCACCATGGCGTAAAGATAGGAATAACTGACCTATTTCTATTCGCTTGCAGACCTAGCACCGTTTCTCATTGAAAGGCTACAAGAATAATCATGCCTGTATTAGCAGGATGGCTTACTGGCGAACAGGTTTCCCCACAAATCATTGAGCAAACATTAACAGCAATGGAACAGGTGCTAGGTCAGCATGGAGGGCAGCCCGCCCGTATTGTACAACCTGGCATGGGACTCATCAGCTTTTCTGATCCAGCTTACTCTATGCAAAACAATGATGAACCACCAGTGCTAGACTGGGTACCTGATCGTCGTACGTTTGTGTATCGACGTCCCCTTTCAGGGGCACATGTACTGTACTACATTGAAGACTGGCCTGCGAAGGGTAATCTTTTGTTCGCAAGCGAGATAAAAGCTCTTCTTACGCTTGGAGTTGCACGAGAACTCCGTCTTGCAGCAGTCGATGCACTCCTACACTTCGGCTTCATACCCGCTCCCTGGACGATGTTCAAAAGTATTTTTGTCGTGCCAGCCGGTTCTATCTTACGCTGGCAACACGCTAAAACTGTTGTCAATCACGCAACAGATTTTCACTTTGATACTTCGTCAGATACACATCCACAACGATCACAAGAGGACATTATAGAATACTTCAAAACGCTGCTCGTCGAGAACACAATCGCGCTACTACCTCCTCATGAACAGCTGATTGCGCTTACTGACGGGAATCCTATCTCCTTCCTTCCTGCCTTTATCGCCAGTCAGCAGTCAAAAACTCCAGTTACTTTAGCTTCTTTCGGCTATAAGAATGATCGTTCAAAAGCGTGGCGTGGTATACAACGATTAGCAGAAGTATGTCAACGTCCTTTGTTAACTGTTTCAGGGGTAGATGCACCAGAGTTTTGGCTGGCAACTCTCGCAGCACTTGAAGCACCCTGTGTAGATACAAGACCATTAGCACAACATCAACTGTTGCATGCAGTCGCAACAGAGACTGGAGCGCGTGTTGCGCTTACTGGTCTAGGAGCAAGCGCACTTTTTGGACAACACATCATTGCCCCTATCGAAACACCTTCCATCTTTTCGCGGGAGACACAGCACAAAATACAGGAAGAAGAGCGGTGGGAGGATTCGCTACACGCTCGTAAGTTGCACAGACGAGCAGACCAGTTTAGTAGTGAGCGACAAAAACAGTATTATCTTGACCTACATCTTTCTATGCCCGATAGAGTTGTAAGCATGACGCACCAATTGGCAATGCAAGAAGGAATAGTGATACGCTTGCCTTATCTTAGAAGTGAGGTTATGAATATGCTTTTGCGGCAAGAGAATGAGATGGATCGAGAAATACTTTTGTCCTCGCTTATAACCAGACACTTCCCTCTATTAAAGAGTGTTCAAGCACAGAGGCAATTGGAGATACCTGTACAGTCACTCCTACACATTCATGATTCACCACTACTTCAACAGACTCTTTCACAAGAGGCATTGCAGACAACGGGAATTTTTAATTTGGAGAGCGTTGTGGACTTATTGAAACAAAAAAGTGTTACGAGGGAGCTAATACTGGTGTTTACCACGCAGTTGTTTTGTAGGCTCTTTGGAGTGGAAATGTAGCAATAGAAAGACTCGTACTCCCAGTATCTGCGCAGATACTGGGAGTACGAGTCTTTCTATTGCTAGCTCGGTGTTACGCTACTATGTGTTCCGTACTTACTACGTAAAACTTTTTTGTCGAACTTGCCAACGCTGGTCTTGGGAACAGCATCGATAAAAACAACATCATCAGGAAGCCACCATTTCGCGACCTGAGGCCGTAAGAAGTCGAGTATTTCTTCTTTTGTAACCTTGTTCACATACTCGGGCTTGGCGACAACACAGGCGAGAGGTCGCTCTGACCAGCGTACATCTGGAATACCAACCACACATGCCTCCAAAACCTTGGGATGACCCATGATTATGCCTTCCAGCTCCACAGAAGAAATCCATTCACCACCAGATTTTACGAGGTCTTTTGTGCGATCAACTAGTTGTAACATACCATCTTCGTCAACAACAGCGACATCGCCTGTACCAAACCAGCCATCAACAAACTTGGCCGATGACTGCTCATCTTTATAATACGCCTTCGCTACCCAGGGTCCGCGTACCTGTAATTCGCCAAAGGTTTCGTTATCCCAGGGTACCTCTTTACCTGTATCCATATCTACCACGCGGAAATCTACCCCTACCACAGCCGTTCCTTGTTTCGCTTTGATGCGGAACTGTTCCTCCATAGGCAGGTCTACTTGATGAGAACGCAACCTGGAAACTGATGCAAGAGGAGAAGTCTCTGTCATCCCCCATGCTTGCACGATATTGATATTATGTCGATGAAGACCTTCAATTAATGCTTTTGGCACCGCTGAACCACCGCAATAGATCGCGCGAAGATGCGGAAACTCAAAGTGTTCTTTTTCGAGCAGAGAGAGCAGACCAATCCAAATTGTTGGCACACCTGCGGTAACCGTCACGTTCTCGCTCACCATTAGCTTTGCGATTCGCATCGGGTCCATAAAACGTGAGGGCAAAACAATTGTTGAACCTAACATAATGCCTGCATGTGGTTGTCCCCATGCATTGGCATGAAACATTGGTACAACTGGTAATACAGTATCATTTTCGCTCAGTCCCTTGTTATCGGTCATGCCTAGCGATATTGAATGGAGCGTGATCGAGCGATGGCTATACACAACACCTTTAGGGTTGCCCGTGGTGCCAGAGGTGTAGCACATCGCGGCGGCGGCATTCTCGTCTAGTTGCGGCCACGCGTAATTTGTTGGTTGATCTTTGATAAATGCCTCATAGTCAACCGAGGGTTGAAGTTTTCCTCCACTGTGGGGAGCATCACCCATAATAACATAGAGCTTTACCGTTGACAGCTGATCGGCGAAACCTTCCAGAAGAGGTACTAAATCTCCATCAACAAAGATGATTTTATCTTCTGCATTATTGATGATGTAGACAAGCTGCTCGGCAAAAAGACGAATATTGAGCGTATGTAGAACCGCTCCCATACATGGAACAGCATAGTACAGCTCAAGGTGGCGATAGTTGTTCCAGGCGAAGGTGGCGATGCGCTCACCCGACTGCACACCTGTCTTAGCGAGGGCATTAGCAAGTTGTGTTGTGCGCTTGCCCCATTCACGATACGTATAGCGATGCGGCTCACCTTCCGTCTGAGTGACGATCTCTTTACGCCCAAAAAGACGTGTAGCACGATAGAAGGCGTGCTGCAATGTCAGAGGATAGTCCATCATTAAGCCTTGCATGGTCAGATAACCTCCTCGATGATGTTGAAGAAAATAGTGGGTGACACAGCTTTGTTGCTGCATTACTTTTTGAATTATACACTATTTGTGGCTCAGCTATCTTGATTTTAATATTATTGACATTATTGTAAGGCGTGTGCTACATAATTGGACTTCCAGCTAAGACACATCCACGACTAAAGTTAGTGTCACTCTCCAGGTAATGCAAAGTGACACCATGTTGCGTAATAAATGTTTGCCTAATAGCGACCACGACGTGTTGTTGTAATACTTCCTCGCCCTGAAACCGTAGGAGCAAATGCGACCCTACCCAGTGATACTATTCCCCAGGCGATCAAAGCATATACAAGCATGGCAATCAATGTCGAAATTTCAAAGACGCCTCTACTACCGATAGTCTGATCGTTAAAAATGCCATTAAAGGCTCCGACGAACACATGACTCAAACCGTAAAGAAACGTGACAAAGCTATTCCCTTGATTTGCCCCTAAGAGGCGAAACAATAGTCGCAACGCCAATATCACTTCCAACACGCCTAGCAAGAAGTAGGTAACAGTTGTAATCCAGTAGCGAGTATTGGCACGACTCTGGTTTCTATCTTCGTAGACTTCTTCGCGGCTCTCAACTCGGTTGCCCATTGGATCAACATAGCTTTCTTGTTGACTTTGTGAATAGGCACCATTAACATTAGACGATCTGGCAGAATTGTTTGCAGGTCCATAAGCTTGTTGATAGCCCTGTGAGCGTGGATCATTGGGCGGATATTGTTGATTACTCATTTATGATTCCTCCTTGACATTATCCTCTGGTTGACAATTTCGGATAGTAAGTATATAAACGCAAACATCTCTGATGTTGACCAGGAAAATGTATATGTTACGGTGCAACATCGAAGATACGTACGTTGGATAATGAATACTATTATTTCGTTTTACTAAAGAGCCTTTATTATCATTGTCACGGAAAACTCTACTAAAAAGATGCATTGCTCTTGTAAATCAATTATACAGATCATCCCCTAATGATCAATACCTTCGATCATTGCTGCAACATCTGCATTACCATGAATAGCGGCCCAACGCAGTGCTTCCGCCGCAAGATAGAGCGAACCAGTAGCACAGATAAGATCATCTTTCTCAGCTAGTGAACGTGCCATATCCATTGCCTGCCCACTCTCTTGTGCGGTATATACAGTAACGTGAGATGCATGCTTAGCAAACAGCTTTTCAAGCAACTCAATAGGTGTTGCACGAGGATTCTTCATACGTGTAATCACGACTATATCTATATCAGCTAACGCACGTATCATACCTACAAGGTCCTTATCCTGGCTACTACTGAACACAAGAATGCGTCGACGTCCTCCATAGGTTTCTTGTAACGCTTGTAGCAATTTCTGTATTGAATCGGCGTTGTGTGCCCCATCTATCACGATGGTTGGATGTTGCGCGACAACCTCCATACGTGCCGACCAATGAACAGAGCGAAAGCCTGTGCGAAGCGCATCTTCATCCCATAGCTGACCGTGTTCGCGTAAAAGGTCGAGTGTCGCGAGGGCAGCGGTTGCGTTTTCAAGCTGATGCTGACCCGCGAGAGGAATTTCAAGTCTGGTATAGAGTTGGTCAGGTGCCCACACAGTAAAACGTTGTCGTTCTGCATCGCGCTCCTCTAACCGATAACGATACATCAATGGCGGCAGGTTTCCAGCTTCCACATCGGACTGTGCAAGGTCATTATCGTAAGGACCGATACGCACCATACGTGCTTGCCGTTGCTGCACGACTGAGGCGATAGCGCGTAATGCTTCTGGTGCTTGTGCCGAGGTAACAAGTAGGCCATTTTGCTTGACAATACCCGCCTTCTCCGTAGCAATTTGTGTAAGCGTGTCCCCAAGTATCTGCATGTGGTCGTAACTGATAGATGTAATCACAGAAACAAGCGGACGTAGTATGTTCGTCGCATCAAGCCGTCCTCCGATACCTACTTCGACAACAGCATGATCGACATGTTGGCGATCAAAATAGAGGAAGGTAAGGGCTGTTGCAACTTCATAGGTAATGAATGGGCCGTATTGTTGCTGCGCTTGCACTTGTTCAACAGCCGCACGTATTTCTGGTACCAGTGCCGCCATCTCTTCTTCGCTTATCAGACGACCATTGACGCGGGTACGCTCACGAAATGTGTGTAGGTCAGGTTGTGTATAGAGACCAGTATGTACTCCAGCCTGTCGTAAGACGCGCTCAATAAATGTCGCCGTCGACCCTTTTCCTTTTGTACCAGCGATAAGCGTACTTGTATAGTGCTGATGTGGATTACCAAGGAGTTCGAGAAGAGCAGTCTCCCGCAGTTGATTCTCATTACGATTCCGCGTAAACGAGGAGCCACGTTCAAAATCGCTAAAACTGTATATATATGCAAGAGCCTCTTGATAGTTCACGAGTAGCCGCCTTCTTTTCAGTATAGAGCCAATATTTGTTATTTCCAATCGGGTGAGAGTGTAAATGTGCCGCGAACAATAGCATCACTCATCTTTACAACACGCATCATTTCACGCACATCATGGACGCGAACAATATCTGCTCCTTGTGCAATTCCTAACGCCACGCTTGCCGCGGTACCCTCTAACCTTTCAGATGCTGAGCGCCCACCAAGCACACGACCTATTGTTGCTTTACGTGATACTCCCAACAAGATTGGGCGTCCCAAGGCACGCAATTCTCCGAGTCGGCGTAAAAGCGTCAAATTTTCTTCTGGTGTCGTCCCAAAACCAATGCCTGGATCAATAATGAGCTGCTCCCACGCTATCCCTGCTTCGAGTGCCATGTCGATGCTTCGAGCGAGATAGCGTAACACATCGCTTACAATTTCTCGTTTTGTATAGCCACGCATATTCGCCATCAGCACAACAGGAACGGCATGCTCTTTAGCCACTGCAACCATGTCTGGGTCTTGCCGCAATCCCCAAATATCATTGATGATACAAGCACCAGCGGCGAGAGCTTGTGCGGCAACAGATGCTTTGTAAGTATCAATTGAGATCATGACCTCTTCTGGCAAAAATGTGCGTAGTGCCTGGATGACAGGAATAACCCGCGCTAACTCTTGCTCTGCTGAGACCATAACAGGCGAGTTTGGACGTGTAGATTCGCCTCCAACATCAATGAGCGTTGCCCCTTCCACGACAAAATTTTGCGCTTGCATCACCGCACGACGTACTAATGCATCTTCAGCTAGCGTATCCTGTGCCAGACCATCCCCGGAAAAGGAGTCCGGTGTGATATTTACAATACCCATAATATGCGTATGTTTGCCCCACTCGAGGCGATGTTTTGACCATATAGTAGGGGGTAGTGTTACTGGCATGAATTTGGTCCTCTTTAGCAATACAAAATAGCAGTAGAGCCTTTGTCATATAGCACTCTTTAATCTATCATATCGCCTCCATTGTCGCATGACAACCAGCCATGTTATACTAAGCACAGGATATGTACTTCCCTATATTTTTTATCGATGCGATATCACAACTATGATACATCGGGAGAATATTTACCACCATGCAAAAAGCTTCTGAAACCAAGCGTTTTACATCCGCAATAAATACAACACGTCGTTGCCATGAATGTAGTGAGGAGGCGCTTGGTCGTTGTCCTGACTGTCATCATGGCTTTTGTCAGGCACACTTTCCTAAACAGCAACACTCGCCTTGTGCCGAAAAGCAGATGAAAATATCGCAAACGCAAGCATGCTATGTATGTGATATACAAGTCTACCCGGACCAATGGTCGCTCTCGTCGACCTCACACTTTATTGACCAATTCACCTGTCAGGGATGTGGCCGTTATGTCTGTGATGAACTGCATACACGACGCAAGGTAGAAGATGTTGTTATCACACGCGAAGGGCTACGTGGTCACCGCTATCAGTACACAAACCGCTACTGTGATCTTTGCGCACCTATATATCGCACTGGTGGTATTAAGGGGTTGACACGTATGGCAGTTGCAGTGGGAACGGTACTCGTAGCAATCTTCTTTTACCTTCATCACTAAGTTTAAGCATCTATCTATACAATAGCCTGGAGAAAGGGGTAAGAGACGTTTCGTGTGTCAAATTTGTTTATCTCGTCTGTAGACGCTCTGCAACATCAGCATTGTCGCTTTCGTAGTATAACGTATTTGTCACCTTTCACGCCGTCTCATTGCTAAGTTCATGACATTATCAACAACAATACAATCTACACTACTTCGTCACAATCAGGCGATCAATACCGCACTACATGAGGCAGTTCATAAAGTTGAGGGCGAACAATCTGTGGCAGGTGCCCTACAAGCATTTTATGGGCAGATGCAATATCATCTTGGTTGGGTAGACACCACGCTTACACCGATGCAAAGCAATCCTGGAAAATTGCTCCGTCCAACGCTCTTGCTCCTCGCATACGAAGCTTCTGGCGCCTGGGGACTGGCAACAAGTGAAAACAATGAGTATCTACGGCGCGCGTTACCAGCCGCAGCCGCCATTGAGCTTACGCATAACTTCACATTAATCCACGACGATATCGAAGATGGCGATGCGGAACGCCGGCATCGACCTACTCTTTGGAAGCAGTGGGGCATTCCACAGGCTATTAATACAGGAGATGGTATGTTTTCCCTTTCTCGTTTGACACTTTGGGGTGTCCTCGACGAAGGGGTTGAAGCCATTACTGCAACACGTCTCGGGGCAGCACTTGATCGTGCTTGTCTTGTATTATCCGAGGGACAATATCTCGATATTAGCTTCGAGCAACGCCTGGATATCTCGGTTGCAATGTATGTCGACATGATTCAGCGTAAGACGGGAGCATTGATGGCTTGTGCTGCTGAAATGGGCGGCCTACTCGGCACACATGATAATAAAACAATTGAGAGTCTACGACGCTTCGGCTTGGCAATAGGTGTCGCTTTTCAGGTTCGTGACGACATACTTGGCGTCTGGGCAACTACCGCAGAACTGGGGAAGACATCCGCAGGTGACGTGTATCGCCGTAAGAAAAGCCTCCCCATACTCCATGCTTTAGAACATGCATCAGAACACGATCAAGCTTTTTTACACGCAGTCTACACACAAAAGGCACCGCTTACCTCTGAACAGGTAGAGCACATTCTTTCCATTTTTGCGCATACCAATACAAAAGCATATTGTCGCGCTTTTCTCGCCCAGCAGTGTGCATCAGCCCATGAGGCATTAGTAAGTGTCCTTCCCTACAATAATGCCATTTCCAAGCGAGCACGTGACGATATGGAAACGTTGGTTCACTTTGTTGAGGAAGTTGCTAGAAGCTAAGTATGAGTTATTATAACAGCATTGACGTTCCTACGAAACGACAATGCTGTTGACACGACAGTTTCTCGGCTTTATATCGTCAAAGGTGTGTCTAGAACAGAGTGCGTTCGAGCAGACAAAACAGCGCATTCGCAAAACAGCGAGCAAGCACAAAGAATCAGACTAGGAAATGTAGACCAAAGCAACGACTAATCCAAAGATCATGTGGTTTATGAGAATAGAAAGCATTACCGAGATTGTGTTGAATTGTTCAGCGAGTTGTGGAAATCGACGCATCACAACGAAGAGTTGCCCAATAACCAAGACGCCATGTATTGCGCCAAAAATAAGCCCCCATTCCCAGGTGGCACTTCCAATGCCCACACTCCATAAGGCTGCATAGAGAAGGGCAAAGAAAACGCCCATGGAAAAATGGATAGCACCACCTAGCGTCACCGCATCTTGCTTGTTCGGGGCCGCTAACGAGCCAAGCAAGCCAACCACATCAATTCTTGGCAGTCCAATAAAGGAGCCAGCATAAATGAGGAGCAACATAGCCATTCTGCCAGTAGAGCCGGCGATAATAGCGTCACGCACGTGGACGACAAAAGAGCTTGGAAAGGGAAGAAATGTAGCAAGGCTTACACTCCTTTCTCCCAGGAAGTTCGTTTCAACCTAATGACCACGACATATGCCTGGCGAACAAATCGAGAGGTACTGTGTCAGTCTATGCTCACGGGGTACTCTCATGGAGAGTATACCATACAGCGATGTAACAGCTAAAGGTATCAAAACGGAGCAAGCACTATTCTTGTCTCCGAGCCACGCTATGAATTCGTTGGCATCCATATGCTTGTCGTTGTTATGCTCTGTAAGATATGATTCATCGAGTGCAAAGTGCTATTGAACAAATTGGAGGATTCAGCACATGATACGCATCAATGTCTGCGGTTGCTGCTTATGCCTTCTAGTTTTTGCTGCCTTCCTTCCAGCAACAATCCCTACTCATGCAATGCATATTCGTACTCAACAAACTACACCTGCCGATTTTCCAACTGTTAATCCCGACTACATATACAATCAGCTTTTTTACGTAGTAACCCACTTTCAGCACCGTGAGGCTGGTTACATTACAAATAATGACGTGAATGGGCATGATGCATTTGCCACGTACTGGGCACAAGAGATGCTGAGCAATTTGCAAGGTTTCGGCGCGCAGGTCCGTCGGGACACCTTTACTATTGCAGGTTGGCGTGGACGTCCAGCGACAACAAATGCGTTCAATGTTGAGGTCACGGTACCAGGAGGCACACACCCTGAGCAGGTCGTCGTGATAGGCTGTCACTATGACGCAGAAGCTGTCTCGACGCAATCCGCGAATGATGATGCTAGTGGTTGTGCCATCGAACTTGGCGTTGCACAGGCGATGTCAAGCTACTGGCGCAGCCATCATGTCTATCCCGTACGCACACTGCGTTTTGTAATCTTCGATGCGGAAGAACAAGGGCTGTACGGCTCGTTCCATTATCTTAACAGTACAATCAATGGAGACGTACAGAACATCGTTGCAATGTTCAATGAAGAGCAGAACGGCATTGCTTATCCACTCCGTTACTTAGGACAAGCTGCGAATCCACTACTACCATTTTACATTGATATTTCACCACTACAAAATAGTTCGCTCTATCCAGCGCAAGACAAGCTTCCGCACATACAGCAAGACAACATTAAGCACTTCCGAGCATTGATGCAACAGGCAGTTGTCGCAGCATTTGCTCAATTCCTAGCGCTCGGTTTTCGAGGGCTTACCTACCACAACAAAAACGGTCAAGATTCTGCTCAACCAATCTTCACATCGAATCAAACGTACAACATTCATCAGGAAGATGACACGATAGGGGGAAGTGATCAAATTCCCTTTACGCTAGCTGGTCTTCCATGTGCCACATTTGTAGGCAATTCTACTTATTATGACAACAATCCGCCTCCCTGGTCATATCCCTTTGACCAACCACAAGACACCATTCAACTAATGAATACCTTCGCCGACGGAAGTTCTCAAAAAGCACATGCCTTAACGCTTTCACTTGCACTTCCAGGCATGCTTACAACCTGGATGCTCCATCAACCGTCCGTTCTTGGCGAAACGCAAGTGAGTACAAGTCCAATTGTGGCAATCAGTGATATTGGGCGTACACAAGTGAATACAAGCATGATAGTCGACGCTCGTGCGTCGTTTACTACTGAAAACAACAATGTGCCTTTTAACTACACCTGGAATTTTGGAGATGGCACAACGGCAAGAGGTATCAGTGTCACTCATACATATACTGCGACAGGAAGTTATACCTTAACACTGACGGCCCAATCTTCGGCTGGTACACGTCGCGTAAGCAAAAATATTTTAGTTCCTGACAAGTCTACTGTCTACACCAATCCATATAAAAGTTATCAGGCGGATGGAAATCCACCTCACAATCCGCATGTGAAGCTTCCCCAGGCGAACGATAATCTATTGGACAGAGTGGTTAGCCAATCACCTCAAGTAATAGCGACTGCTACTATACCTCAACAATCACAAATAGGGCAGTCATACCAATCATCGACCATTGGTTCTGTTGTTGACATCATACTTTTGTTCATGTTCATAATAATCATAGGAAGTATATGTATTGGGTTGCTCGTTGCACGACAAAGAAGGCTATAAATTACGAGTTTTAAGGAGTGCGAAAATAGTACAATATGTATATATAGTTTTTGATAAGAATGTTTATATTGATTTTAGGGGAAAGCACACAGCATGAACATGCTTGTATGACTCCACATTTATAGTACTGGCAATAACAGACGTTGTTGCGCTATCTGAGGGACTGCATTATGGCACGACCAATCTATGTAATTGGACATAAAAATTCTGATATGGACTCTGTTGCTTCCGCATACGCTTACGCGAAACTTCTTCATCTACAAGGCGAGGAACACGCGATAGCCGCTCGACATGGCGAATTGAAACCAGAGGTACGCTTCGTCCTTGATCGTTTTCAGGTTGAGGCACCGGCGGCACGAGACGACGTCTATTTACAGGTACGCGACGTGATGAAACGCGGCGTAATCTGTGCTCATGTTGATCAGCCACTATTAGAGGCCGGACAACTTTTACAGGAACACAACCGTCGCTCAATGCCAGTTGTAGATGCTGAAAACAAGGTGCATGGCATTATTGGAAATGAAGATTTTGCCAAACTCTTCTTTAATGATCTCGACCCACGCGTTGTAAATCGTATTCCATTGCAACGCGACAACTTGGTACGGGTTCTGCGTGGGCGAGTCCTGGTTGAGGGGCGACGCAACCTGGGCAATCGCGTCATCGTGGGCGCAATGGAGGCGGAGACGATGGCTGATTATGTTGAGCCAGGATGTCTTGTCGTCATTGGAGACCGTGAAGATGCACAACAAATCGCGATAGAGCGTGGTGCTGCTGCTCTCGTTGTAACGGGTGACCTACTCGTCTCCGAGAAAACCCTGACGGCAGCTCGCAAACAAGGTGTCATGGTTATTAGTACAGGCCACCATACATTCACGGCAGTGCGCCTCATCAACTTGAGTATCAGCACACAGGACATCATGAGTCGCACCTTCGACTTTTGCCATCCTGGAGATCAGATGAGCGAGGTACAGACAATATTGGCGCGTCGCCGCTCGTTACCAGTGGTAGATGACGAGGGCAAATTGGTCGGCTACATCTCACGTTCCGATCTGCTTAATGCACATCCCAAACGCGTCGTCCTCGTCGATCACAACGAACAATCGCAAGCAGTTGACGGAGTGGTTGAGGCCGAATTATTAGGCATCATCGACCACCACCGTATTGCTGATGTCCATACGAACAAGCCGATCATGTTCCGTGCTGATCCAGTGGGTTGTACAGGTACCATTATCGCAGGACTCTATCATGAAGCTGGTATCACCATTCCACGCGATGTAGCTGGTTTGCTCCTGGCAGGACTGCTCTATGACACATTAATTCTGCGCTCTCCCACCTGTACGCCTCGTGACGAACGCGTAGCAGCAGAATTAGCCTCGATCACAGAAGAAGATATCGAGCAGTTCGGACAAGAAATTTTTACCGCAGCAGCATCTGATCTCAATGAAAAGTCGGCAGAAGCATTAATCACGTCTGACTTCAAAGAATTTACCATCGGTGAAGCAAAAATCGCGATTGGCACAGTAGAAACCGCAAGTCCAGCATCAGTTGAAAAACGTGCTACTGAAATCATTTCGACAATGCAACGTATCGCGCACGAGCAAAACTATTCCTCGTTTCTCTTTATGATTGTTGATATCATCAATATGCGCTGCAATCTCCTTGTTTCCGGCGGTGAGCACGCTGTAGCAGAGGCACTGCATACACCCCTTGAAGCGGATGGACATTCAGTAGTTGTTGAAGGATTAGTCTCGCGCAAGAAGCAATTAGTCCCACTATTGCCGCGCATTCAAGGTTTACTTACTGGTAAAATAGGGATTTTATAAAGATTGCGTAGTATACATGGATGCATTGCGTTCACAAAAATATTTGTCTCTGTACAAATCGGTTACAAAAAAATACTTGTCATTGAACATCGGCTATGTTACACTACATTTCGAATTAGACCCATCAGGTAGAGGCGACTGCATATCTTACTGAAGCAGCCACCTCTATTATGGTTTCATCACGATGTTACTGCTAGTCAATGTTGATTGGCATATATCTTCACCTGCCCATAAGGAGGGCGTTTTCTATCGTGAGTAACAGTAACTTTATCTGGGTTCCCGTTGTTGTAGGACTCCTTGCAATCCTGTTCGCAGCTTATCTAGCAAGTTATGTTCTACGAAAAGACACCGGCACACCTGCCATGCAAAAGGTTGCGAACGCTATTTTCGCTGGCGCAATAGCCTTCCTCAACCGCCAATACCGTACTATTGCGCTGCTTTCCATTGTTGCCGCGCTTGTCGTAGCAATTATCCTGGCACTACTTGGTCAAGGATCGTCCGCAGACAAGCTCAATCTTGCATGGCACACAGGAGTTGCCTTTCTTATCGGCGCGTTCTGCTCTGGTGTCTCTGGTTACATCGGTATGTATGTAGCGGTAAGAGCCAATATTCGTACAGCAAGTGCAGCAAGAAGAAGTCTCGGTGAAGCTTTGATGGTGTCACTACGTGGAGGAGCCGTTTCTGGCTTTCTCGTAGTCGCTCTCGCATTGCTTGGTGTCTCACTCGTCTTCATCGCCTTTGGTGGCATAGGAACCGCTACACAGGTTGCCTCAACCCCTTCGCTCATCGTTGGCTTTGGCTTCGGTGCTAGCTTTGTCGCCTTGTTTGCTCAACTTGGTGGAGGTATTTATACAAAAGCAGCCGATGTTGGCGCAGACCTTGTGGGTAAGGTGGAGGCGAACATTCCCGAAGATGATCCACGTAATCCCGCCGTTATCGCAGACCTTGTTGGTGATAACGTTGGTGACTGCGCAGGGCGTGGTGCAGACCTCTTTGAGTCATCGACAGCCGAAAATATCGGTACAATGATTCTAGGTGTCGCGCTATTTAGACTTACCAACAACGTAGGTTGGATTCTCTTCCCGCTTGTCATGGGCGCATTCGGTATTGTTGCCTCGGCAATCGGTTTGCTCTACATTCGCCCCTCGGTCGTCGTCGAACCAGAGCAAGCAAACGGACGTGATCCAGGTGCGATTGCTATGGCTCAGCTGAATATTGGCTACTATATCACCTGTGTCCTTTCCGCCATCGGTATCTTTTTAGGAAGTTACCTGTTGCTCAATGTTACCAGGAGTAATAACCAGCCATTGGTAACAGGCATTTTCCCATCCTGGATATGGTTTGGTCTCGCAGGATGTGTCGGCATTCTACTTAGCGTTGCCTTCGTATTCATTACTCAATACTACACCTCCGGTACCTACCGTCCAGTACGTGAAATTGCAGCTGCATCGCTAACTGGTCCCGCAACGGTAATCATCGCGGGCATCTATATTGGTCTTGAGTGTATCGCCCTACCCGTACTTGCAATTAGTGTAGCATTAGGCCTCTCGTACTTTCTTGGCAGCCAGGTACATCTGGGAACGCACGGTGTCATCAATATCGGCGGTATATTCGGAACAGCTACCGCTACCGTTGGAATGCTCATGACATGTGCGTATATTCTTGCAATGGACACATTCGGCCCAATCACTGATAATGCCGGTGGCATTGCTGAAATGGGCGGTGAAGCCGGTTCTGTACGAGACATTACCGATGCACTCGACGGTGTTGGTAACACCACCAAGGCACTCACAAAGGGCTATGGTATAGGTTCAGCAGCCTTAGCTGCCTTCCTTCTCTTCAGTGCCTACCTGGACGTTCTCTACTCTCTTAGAACTGCAGGAACAAGAGATACAGTCTATAGTGTAAACCTCGCCGATATCTCGGTTTTCATTGCTGCCCTCATTGGCTTGACGTTGATCTTATTCTTCAGCTCTCTGGCAATCCGTGCGGTCGGCGCAGCGGCACAGAATATGATTGAAGAGGTACGTCGCCAGTTTAGAGAAAATCCGAAAATTATGGCTGAGCGTGTGGAAGATCGCGTTGACCCGGACTACGCACGATGTGTAGATATCAGCACACGCGGCGCACTACACGCCATGATTCTTCCTGGTGCCATAGCAATTGCTACGCCCATCGCAGTTGGCACTATTCTTGGCACACAAGCCGCCGCAGCGATGCTCATGGTTGGCACAATGGGCGGCATTGTGCTCGCCCTGTTCTTTAACAACGGTGGTGGCGCCTGGGATAATGCTAAAAAGTTTATTGAGGCAGGCTTCCTCCGCATCAACAGCAATGGTGTGGTTGACGCCAATGGCACCGTTCATGGGAAGGGAAGTGAAGAGCACAAAGCTAGTGTTGTTGGTGATACCGTTGGTGATCCATTCAAAGATACCGCCGGTCCATCACTACACGTCCTGATTAAGCTACTTGCTACAATCACCTTGGTGCTTGCTCCACTCTACGTGTTCCTGCACCCCTAGCCGAGTCTTACCATTACGAGTAGAAACGAACGCCTTCCAACTTTGGGAGGCGTTCGTTTCTACTCTCACATAAAAAATATTTGGAGAAGTAGAGTATGCACGTATTTCACTCACGAAAAGCAGCATACATCATAGCCATGATGAGCATCCTTTGCACATTCCTGACAAGTTGTAATTCCAGTATTTCGATAAGTGGTGTTGGAGGCGGAAATGGTGGGAATAGTAGTAGTGGTCCAATAGGCTCCGGGGTGCAAGGGGTAAGAGTATTCGTGGAGCCAGACGCTGGAGATCACATTATCACAAGCGCAATTATAAGCGCACAAAACTCTGTTTGGGTCGAAATGTATCTGCTAAGTGATCGCAATGTCATCAGAGCGATAGAAGAGGTGGCACACAAAGGACTAGAGGTGCGTGTCATGCTCGAGCCACACCCGTTCGGCGGTGGTCCTTCACCAAGACGTACACTCGACCTATTGAAAGCGGCGGGCGTACAGGCACAATCGACAGACCCAAGTTTTACCTTAACTCATGAAAAAGGCATGATTATTGATGGCTCGACAGCCTACATTATGACCTCAAATTTCACACGTGCCGCACTTGGTGGAAGTGGTGGTAACAGGGGAGGCACGACGAATCGCGAGTACGATATTGTCGACAATAACGCACAGGATGTTCAGGCCGTCATCGCTATTTTCAATGCTGATTGGAGCCATACCACAGCTCAGTTCAACGACCCTAATCTTGTCGTCAGCCCTGTCAATTCGCGTAACGCATTCACTACCCTTATTGGAAGTGCTCATAACACGCTTTTGATTGAAGCTGAAGAAATGAATGATAGCGATATCGAGCAGGCTTTGGTGAGTGCCGCGCAACACGGTGTGCATATTCAGGTTATTCTTCCCACTGCACGCGGTTCATCTAGCAACAGCAACAGTCAGGGTATCAGTACAATAAAGCAAGGCGGTGTACAGGTCAAGGAAGACCCTCGCCTGTATATGCATGCTAAAATCATTGTTGTGGATGGACAGCGAGCCTTTGTTGGTTCAGAGAATATTTCGGCCCAATCACTCAATCAAAACCGTGAACTTGGCATCATCGTCTCAGATGGTAGTGTGTTAAGTACGCTGGAACAGACATTTCAGCAAGATTGGGGAGATTCACAAAGCGTTTAGCCTGATGAGAATGCGATAAAGACCAAACTGCTAGGTCTCTACAACATTCTCAATTTCTATTTGTATAGTATGATACCATGTAAAGAAAATGGAGGAAATATCATGGTTACAGAGATCGCGACATTTACGGCGGCAGCAGGGAAAGATGATGAACTCGGTGCAGGTATCCTGCGCGGACTAGAGGTCATTCGTAAACATCCCGAATGTATTTCGGCGAATGTCACACGTTGTATAGAGCAACCACAGAGATATATGGTTCGTGTCGAATGGACCTCACTTGAGGCTCATACCGTTGATTTTCGTGGCGGCCCACTTTTTCCACAATGGCGCAATAACATCAACGGATTGTTTGCAGGAACTCCTGAAGTCTTCCACTATCAAAATCTCTAAAAAGAATATTCCGGTACAGAAGCAACAGCTCCATTTCCTTGACTTGAAAGGTTGTACATTGTATGTCCGAGGCACACGCTAACGAAGCCGAACAACTCGCCGATCATGTTGCAGTACTCCATCATCAGATAGAGGAAGCGAACTATCAGTATTATGTGCAGGATAATCCGACACTGACTGATGTGGAATATGATCGGCTCATGCAAGAGTTACGACAGATCGAGGAGCTGCATCCAGAACTGCAAACTCCTGACTCACCAACACAGCGTGTCGGTGCTGGTCCAGTGCAGAATGTTCCTCAACATCGTCATCCCGTTCCAATGCTGAGTCTTGCTAATGCATTCGACGAAGAGAAATTGCTGGCCTGGCAAAAGCGCGCTCAGACTACTCTGCCTAATGCAAACTTTAGCTATGTCTGTGAACTCAAGATTGATGGCCTCGCAATGGCATTAACCTATGACAAAGGCAAGCTCATTATTGGAGCGTCGCGCGGCGATGGAATGATCGGTGAGGACTGGACATCCAATGTGCGCACCATTCGCACTATTCCACAGCGATTACGTCGCGAACATGAGGAGCTTATACCTGATCGTGTCGAGGTACGTGGCGAGATTTACATGTCAATTAAAAGCTTTGAGAAGCTGAACGAAGAATTGCAGGATAACAAGCTTTTCGCCAATCCTCGCAATGCTGCGGCAGGTTCGTTACGGCAAAAAGACCCGCGTGTTACCGCCTCGCGCAACCTCGACTTCTTTGGTTATCAGATTGGTTATATTCAAGGAATGGATATCGACAATCAATGGGATGCCTTGCACCATATCCATGCCTGGGGCTTTTCTGTCAATCCACATATTCATCTTGCACACACAATGGATGACGTCATTGCCTTCTGCAAGAAGTGGGAACAGGAGCGTTTTAACCTGCTCTATGAGATTGACGGCGTGGTTATTAAGATCAACGATTTCTATCAGCAGCAGGAACTTGGCACTGTTGCGCGTGACCCACGCTGGGCTATTGCATTTAAGTATCCGCCGACGCAAGTCGCAACGAAACTCCTCAACATCGACGTAAATATTGGGCGTACCGGAGCCGTTAATCCCTGGGCAATGCTTGAGCCGATCAACATTCGTGGCGTCACCGTCTCGCGCGCGTCGCTGCACAACGAAGGTGACATTCAACGAAAAGACCTGCGTATTGGCGATTGGGTGCTTGTACAGCGTGCCGGTGAGGTCATTCCGCAAGTGGTCAAACCTGTTATCGAGCGTCGTACAGGTCAAGAGGAGGTGTATCATCTGCCGGAACGCTGTCCGCGCTGCAATACACCGATTATTCGTGTTCCTGATCAGGCAATGGCCTATTGCCCAAATATACATTGTCCTGCCCGCAACCTTGAGAGCATTATTCATTTTGTTTCAAAGGGAGCAATGGATATTGACACAATTGGCGAAAAAATGTGTGAACAGCTTGTCGCAGCGGGCTATGTCAAAAATGTCGCAGATTTCTACAGCTTGACGCGTGACCAACTTTTAGCACTGGAAGGAGTCAAGGCGAAAAGTGCGGACAATATGCTCGCCGCTATCGAAGCCAGTAAGCACCGTCCACTCTGGCGGCTCCTCTTTGGTCTCAATATTCGCTATGTGGGCGAGAAAGCTGCTCAACTTGTAACAGGAGCGTTCCAAAGTATAGATAGGCTGTTAGCCGCGAGTGAGGAAGAAATTGTAGCGGTGGCAGGAATAGGACCGAAAATAGGGCATAGCCTCTATCTATGGTTGCAAGAGCCAGAGAATCAGGCACTACTCGAACGACTGCGAGAAGCCGGACTGAACATGCAAGATGAGCAACAGGTAGCTACTGGTCCATTAACCCATCAGACATTTCTTCTCACCGGCAAACTCAGCAGCATGACACGACCTGTTGCGGAAGAGGCTCTCATACACCTCGGGGCTACAATTGCTTCGGGTGTGAGTAAATCGTTGAGCCATCTTATCGTAGGTGAGGAGCCAGGGTCAAAAGTCGCTAAAGCGCAGAAAGCCAACGTGCCGATTCATGATGAGCAATGGCTTATTGAGCTTCTCAAGAAATACGGAGTGAAATAGGATGCAAAACAGCACGACGGCAATGGTACCAGCATTGCCAGTTTTTGATGGGCACAACGATGTCCTACTCAATTTACACCTACCAGAGCGTGGCAATGGACGCTCCTTTTTTGTTGAGAGCGAAAATGGGCATCTTGATCTGCCTCGTATGCGCAAGGGCGGTTTTGGCGGTGGCTTCTTTGCAGTATTTGTGCCATCAGAGTCCAATATTGCTAAAGAGGATGCAATCAAGACTCCAGATAACGGATATGAGTTTCCGCTTGCGCCCGCTATCAGCCACGATTACGCACTTAAAACAGCACTTGCAATGACTGCACGCCTTTTCAGACTTGAGGCCGAGTCAAAAGGCCAGGTCAAGATTGTACACAATGCAGACGAGCTTGCAGCATGTTTGCACAATGGTATTCTTGCCGCGATTTTACATTTTGAAGGTGCCGAAGCCATCGACCCCGACTTGGACACCCTGGAAGTCTTTTATCAGGCAGGCTTACGTTCACTTGGCATTGTATGGAGTCGCCCAAATATTTTCGGACATGGCGTCCCTTTCAAATTTCCACATTCGCCCGATACGGGGCCAGGCTTAACCGATCTTGGTAAACATCTTGTACGTGCCTGTAACCGTTTGGGTATCATGCTTGACCTCTCACATCTTACCGAACAGGGCTTTTGGGATGTTGAGAGGCTCTCTGACAAACCATTAGTTGCAACACATTCTAATGTGCATGCGCTCTGTCCTTGCCCTCGCAATTTAACGGACAAACAACTTGATGCAATCAAAGTATCGGAGGGTATGGTTGGTCTCAATTTCGCCGTTTCGTTCCTGCGTGCTGATGGAAATAACGACGCGAACACTACTATAGAGGTGATGGTACGTCACATTGACTATCTTGTTAAACATCTTGGCATAGAACATGTCGGCCTGGGGTCCGACTTTGATGGTGCGACCATGCCACAAGCCATAAGAGACGTGACAGGACTTCCCAAGCTTATCACAGCCCTTCACGAACATGGATATGATGATGAGGCACTTCGCAAAATAACGCATGAGAACTGGATACACGTACTCGATAAAACATGGCATAAATCATACTAAACGAGGAAGGTCCAACTGATTAGAACAGTTGGACCTTCCTCGTTTAGTATGTAATACTATTCTTGTGTTGAGCTAGTTATGGCCATCGCTTCTGCGATCCATTGTGTGATCTTGTCAAGGCCAGGTGTGCTATATGCACTATTGCCACTCTCTTGCGCTTCCATAAGTGTTGCATACAGATGCTCAGGATTGCGACGACGCAGGTCTCTACAGCCGCCGACTCCAGCCTCTTCAAGCAACGTCGCTACATCACTGCTAACACCTTGCAGTCGCATGAGATCAGCACGATCAGCAAGTGTTTTGAGCATATGTGTGCTCATTCCAGCCTTTTGAGCAAGATTTGCCCGCTCATCCTTAGTGGTTGTTTGACCGAGCAGTTGTTTAGTAGTATAAATACCCTGCGCCTCCAACTTACTCTGTATTTCAGGCTCAATGCCCGGTATTGTATTGAGTGAGTCTGGCGATGTAGGAGCCTTCACAACAGAACTTGCGTTACCAGAGGATGCCAGAGGAGAGGCCTGAGGCTGTACATTTTGCTGCGTCTGCGTCGTTGCCTGTTTGGTCGTATTGACAGCATTTTTCGCAGTTGGGCTTGCTTGTTGCGCTGCATTCCCCGCCTTACTAACCGTATCTTTCACATTTGAGCTTGCCTTCTGGGCCGCATTCCCCACATTGCTAGCCGTATCCTTTACAGTCGAACTTGCCTGTTGGGCTACGTTCTGAGCTGTATTTCCCACATTGCTAGCCGTATCCTTTACAGTCGAACTTGTTTGTTGAGCTACGTTACTCACGTTACTAGCTACGTCCTTCACAGTCGAACTTGCCTTCTGCGTCACGTCGCTTAAGGTGCTCTGTGCGTCTGAGCTTGCCTGCTGGGCTACGTTCCCCAAGCTGCTAGCGGTATCCTTCACACTCGAAGTGGCTTGTTGTGCAATACCCCCAAGATTACTCGCGGTATCTTTCACCTGTGCAGTAGCCTGTGCTGCGTAATCCTTCAGGGTACTAGCTGTTTGCGTCGTTCGCTCTGAGATTTGTTGTGTGTATTGATTTAGCTCTGTCTTCTCAGGTAAATAGCCACGAATCTCCTGAAAGCGTTCGCTCAGAAGACGACGCATTTCTTGACCTCGCATTGGAGCAACGAGTACCCCAAGACCAAGACCAATGAGAATCCCTCTTAAAAAACTGCCCATTCTCTACATCCTTTTCAATTTTCATTAATGCATGCAATACATCCATGTTGTAAAGCTAGTATATGACACTTCTCATAGATAAGGCACGCATAAAGTTAAGCATTCGTTTCAACTAGGAAAGAAGTCCCAATAGATGCATGTGCGAGAAATGAGAGGTAGATATTCTCTCATTCCTTGCTCTCGCATAAAGGTTCTTCAAGGCTACACAAACTTCATTTCAGTGTAACGGCTACGTAATGTGTGTACCTGCTCTTTAACATTCTTGCCTCGAACGCCGTCATGAATGAGTTGTGCAAGTTCACCCATTGCTCGTTCATCCATACCAAAGCGTGTCATCTCTGATACTCCAATTCGTAAGCCAGAGGGATTACGAGGATCAGCATCGCCTGGAAGCATATTATAATTGAGGATTATATCGTTCTGCTCCAGGACTTTCGCAACCTCAACACCGCCACCAAATTGTGCGACGTTGACACCAATCATATGACTCATGGTATAGCCAAACTCGCGTGCTTCCACAGGCGTACCAAGTTCATCAAGACTCTGCCCCAATGCCTGAGCATTACGCACAATCTGTGTTACATATGACGCACCAAACGCTCTCATCTCACGGATAGCCACAAGTAAGGCAGGCAAGGTGTGCAGATGGTGATTGCTTGAAGAGCCTGGGAAAACACCACGATCTGCTGGCGGCCAGAATTTCTTCTCCGTCTCCTCATCCATATTACCAAGAATAACACCGCGTTGCGGACCTGGAAAGGTCTTATGGGTGCTTCCCGTTAACCATGTTGCTCCCTCATGCAATGGGTCTTGGAACTCTCCACCCGCGATCAGGCCAAGAACATGCGCACCATCATAAAGAAGGGGAATACCTTTGGTTTTGCAGAAGGCGGCAACTTGCGAGACAGGTTCAGGAAAGAAGAATAAACTTTTTCCCATGATAACAAGTTGTGGTGAGACCTTATCGATCAATTCGATAGTCTTTTCTGGGTCGACATGGTAGTGATCTGGAGTCAAGGGCAAGTAGTGCAGATTTACCGAGTTCGCGCCCCCAAGTTTGAGCGACTGTCCCCGACTTTGTATACGGCGTCCAAAGACGCCAACAGGACCATGACTGATATGCCCCCCACCATCAGTCGAGTTAGCAATAATTGTATCTCCCCCACGCAAGAAGCCAAGCGCGATCGCTGTGTTCGCGGCATTTCCACTGATTGGACGTACATCAGCCTGCTTCGCACGGAATAGCGCGACAATTTCTTCGTGTGCCATACGCTCGATTTTATCGATGAAGCGTGTGCCCTGGTAGTAACGATTTACTTTATCGCCTTCATTCGGATGGCCTTCTGCATAACGACCCATGAAATCTGAGTTTTGTACACGACGTACAGCGTCGCTCGGTGTATTTTCACTTGCGATAAGATTGATAGTTTGTGTTTGTCGCCAGGTCTCCTCTTGCGTTAAAATATTTTCGATATCATGTATATCTACAGTCATAATAATGCCCCCTTTAGCCAGTGTTGATTGTATCGGTTACAAGGAACGAAAAATACCTTTTCAGTATATCAGCATCGAGAGTGCTGAACAAGCGGCATTGCTTTGAGAATGAGAGAAATCGTCATATTGAACTAATCCAATATTGCTGCTATACTAAACCTACCGAACTGGAACAGTGCGTTGCACATTTTTACCTCTGTACCGAACCAGCCACTAATGTGGCCGCACAGGTGGTCTATGGCAGACCTCCAAGCGTCTGGGTAGATCACCTCTTGTGAAGAAACTCAGGAGGATCAGTTTCTATGAAGGTTTATAGGACGGAACAGATTCGCAATGTAGCATTGATTTCTCACGTTGGAGCAGGCAAAACCTCTCTGGTAGATGCAGCCCTCTTCGACAGCGGGGCAGTTACCCGACAGGGTAAAGTCGATGAGGGCAGTTCAGTCTCAGACTTTGACCCCGATGAACTCAAACGGCGCATGTCTTTGAATGCCAAGGTGCTTCCCATTGAGTGGAAAAACACCAAAATCAACTTCATCGACACTCCCGGTTATGCAGACTTTGTAGGAGAAGTGAAGGCCGGACTCCGCGTTGCCGATGCTGCCCTTGTCGTCGTGACGGCAGAAAAAGGCGTCGAGGTAGGCACAGAACTTACCTGTCAGTATGCAAATGAACGTAATCTTCCCCGCATTATTCTCGTCAACAAGCTTGACCGCGAGAATACCTCCTTCGATCAAGCGTTAGACTCGCTACGCGCCAAGTTCGGTACAAAGGTCGTCCCACTTCAAATACCAATTGGTGAACAAGCCCACTTTAAGGGTGTTGTCGATCTTGTATCACAAAAAGGCTATACTTTTGAGGGTGGCAACAAGGTACAGGAGGTTGCTGTTCCTGACGATCTCAAGGAACGTATCAGTAAGTATCGTGAACAACTTATCGAATGCGCGGTTGAAAGCGACGACGCGCTCATGGAAAAGTTTTTAGAAGGTGAGGACTTGAGTGAGGAAGAAGTCCTCTCAGTCGTCAAAAAGAGTACCTGTACAGGTCTCGTGTTTCCAGTTCTTTGCAGTTCCGCTAGCAAAAACATTGGTGTTCAAACACTGCTCGACACCATCGTAGAGTATCTCCCCAGCCCAGCAGAGGCAGTATGTGAAGATGCTAAAGTCCTTGGTAATATACCCTCGTTGTTTGTCTTTAAGACAGCGGCAGCACCAGTTGGAACCATCTCAACCTTCCGCGTTTATAGCGGCACAGTCAAACCTGACTGCCACGTCCATAATGTGCAAACCAAGACCGATGAACGGTTGGGGCAACTTATCACGACACGAGGGAAAACTCAAGAGACTGCAACCGAGATTCCTATGGGTGACATTGGAGCAGTAACAAAGCTTGCCAATACACATACAGGGGATACCCTTACCGGAACAAAGGACGCTGCAACACCCCTTGCCTCGATTACATTTCCCGTGCCTTGCTACACAGTAGCAGTTATTCCTAAGAGTCAGGCTGACCTCGACAAAATGGGCAATGCTTTGGCACGTATTGTTGAGGAAGATCGTACATTGCGCGTCTCACGTGATCACGAAACCGCTGAGGTGTTGTTGTCGGGCATGGGCGAGTCACATATTCAGATTATTGTTGAAGGCATCAAACGCAAATATGGTGTCGATTTGGAAACACACGATCAACGCATCATTTATCGTGAAACCATTCGTAAGAAGGCACGTGCCAATGGACGCCATAAGCGTCAAAGCGGTGGACATGGGCAGTTCGGTGATGTTTGGTTAGAGATCGAGCCGCTACCAAGAGATAGCGAACAGCTTTTCGTCTTTGAAGATAAGATTGTCGGCGGGGTTGTGCCTGGACAATATATTCCAGGTGTTGAAAAGGGTGTGCGTGAGTCACTCAAAAAGGGCTTTTTGTCTGGCAATCCTATGCTCTATGTCAAGGTTGCAGTTGTAGATGGTAAATATCATCCGGTAGACTCTTCAGCCCAGGCGTTTGAGGTTGCAGCATCACTTGGTATGCAAGAAGCGGTACCTTTGGCAAATCCAGTGTTACTAGAACCAATTATGAACGTTACGATTACCGTACCAGAGCATAACATGGGCGATGTTATGAGCGACATCAATACCAAACGTGGGCGCGTTCTTGGTATGGATTCGCTGGACAATGGAATGCAGCAGATCACAGCACTCGTTCCCCAAGCCGAAATGTTGCATTATGCCACGGATTTACGCTCCATCACGCAAGGACGCGGCTCCTTTTCGATGGTGTTTTCACAATATGAAGAGGTGCCAGCCAATATTCAGCAAGAGATCGTAGCCAAACACAAAAAAGTCGCAGCATAGTTTTACATGAAAGCACAAGAAAACTTCTACTATCTGCTAGAAGCCTTCTTGTGCTTTCGCCTTCACAAAATATTCCGGCAGCAATGAACTAAATAGTACCGCTTATTTGGATTCTTTGGGTGGACCTTGTCTCCTCTGAATATTCGTAGATTGCGTTCTATTGGCTCGCTTTCCACCAAACTTGGGCATATTAGCAGAACTACCTCCACCATTTGGATTTGCTGTAGCCTTCGTATTTGGCTTTTTATCCTTCGTTAAGAATATTGCAGCATCCTCTTCATGACCGTGTGTTATGAGCCATTCACAGGCACGTTCATGAAGGTCACGTAGAGAAGGAGCTCCAGCAATCATCATCCACATTGCGAATTCTGGATCCGCAGGTTTGCCAGCATTCCATTGCTTTACGTCTATAAGAAATTCCTGTACCTGCTTCACATCCAGTGTTCGCAGGACAGCATCTAACCGTTGCCGAAAATTTGCATATTCTGTCATACTTCAAAACCTTGCCTCTTTAGCATAAGCAGCACAAGCACAATTCCTCCTCCAATTTCAAGTCACACTCCGTCTTAGAAGAGCTACTAGCATGTATACGTGCATGTATACGTATACGAGCAGAGCGTTAGAAAGTTCTGGTAGAGAAACTTTCTTCTGTTGTTTATTCCAATAACAGGAACAACATGTCAGATGAAAGATTGTGGAACAAGACATATAATTTTTTTTGCATAGAGCCTTGAATTCTTTTATACAGAAACGGTTTTCTGAGATTGTATCTATAATGGTACCACCGTACAGTAGCAGAAAAGATAACAACTAGCATAGTACTAATTAGCTGTTAAGAAAGCATACATTATGTGCGATTAGAAATGTCAAAGGGAATATTAGAATTTGCTTATGAATACAACGTCACAAAGAAGCTCTTTTACCATGTGCTAGCAACAAAGCAAGATATTACAGAAAAAAAGAGGAGAAAATCAGCGCTATGTAGAACATCAGTAAATTGCGAACGTTCATCGCTACTAGTCGTCATAAGTACCTCAATCTAGGTCTCGGATTACTACTGAGTATTTTGCTCGGCACGTTAGCCCCAGCCCTTCAAGCTCATGCAATTTTAACTTCATGCAATGGCGATCCTATCGTGACCTTGTCGAAACATGTCAAACTGCATCTGAGCATTCAAATTAATGTCAATAGTTCAAGTGTAAATCAGGTAGTGTACACTCTCCATGCTCCATCAGGAACACGTGTAGTCAGTATACATTACACGGGCGGAGCACTTTCTCATAAAGAAAAAGTAATTTTCTATGCCGATGCGCCAGAGAATCAATACGATATTGACACTTTCGCTTCTACTAGCGTCAGTGCCAAAGTAATAGCTAACACATCAGCAACAGCACCAGGATGGAAACGCGTATCAGCGATTCGGAGACAGGAACCATTAACCAGGATATCTACACATATATATCTTAGTAAGGGTGATAGGAGGATATTTTTGCCCTTATTACTAGTTTCACCTTGCCTCCACAACACAAGGTGAAACTGGCAATCAGTATAATAAAGGAGGAATAGCTTGACTCGCTCTCTTCGCATAACACGGCAAGCTCTGTTTTTAGGCGGCATTATCATACTGACAGTCCTAGCTTGGATCTACTTAGCGTGTAAACATGTCAAGGAAACGCAGGATAGCACACGCCATCTCCTTGAAAGTATGGCCGATGCCGTTGATCTGCGTGACCCCTACACGGGCGGCCAATCCCGCCGTGTGACTGAATATAGTTCACAAATTCTGAAGCAATTAAACTTGCATGGGCCAGAGGTGGATCTCATTGTAACTGCCTCCCGTGTGCATGACATTGGCAAGATCGGTATCCCTGATTATGTGCTTAACAAACCAGGAGCACTCACCCCGGAAGAACAAGCCCTCATGGAGACACATGCAGAACGGGGAGCTGAGTTACTGATGCGTTATCCGGATTTCGCACGAGGTACGGAAATTGTGCGTCACCATCACGAGAGTTGGGATGGCACAGGATATCCGCATAAGCTCAAAGGAACAGATATCCCCTTTGGAGCACGGGTGATTGCGGTTGCAGCTAGCTTCGATGCCATGACTAGTGACCGACCCTACCGCAAAGGTATGTCAATTGATAAAGCCGCTACAATTTTATACCAAGAGCGTGGCAAACAGTGGGACGCTACAATAGTGGACGCCTTTCTGCTAAGTATAGCTGATCAACTACAACAAAAGGTTCCTGATGTAGTGCCGATTCTGGAGCATATGCCCTCTGTCAAAGATACTGCGGTGCTACTAGCTAATGTCTCTAACTGACCAATACATATTACAGAGAAAGAGAAGATACATTAGATAGCATCTTCTCTTTCTCTGTAATACAATGCCTCTATTAATCTACAGCTACAGGAGTCGCCTCGTTTACGTTGTATACGCTAGGATCTGAGATATCAGCCCGCGTTAACTCTTTCAGCCCTAATACACTTAGGAATGAAATAATCGCCATTGCAATTATGTATATTGCAACAGCCTGCCACGAGCCAACGCCAATGTTGACAGTGACATTTGTCAGACCGAGAGCACCAAGATCGGTTTTCCCCTTCAGCAATAGCAGGGCAATGATTGGTGCCAAACCACCAGCAAAAGGGGCAGCAAGCTGATACCCTAATGAGGCACCACTATAGCGTGATTTTGTCTCGAAGCGTTCTGCGATCAGAGCAGCTTGTGGCCCATACACCCAGGCATGGAAGATAGCAAGTGAGAGGACAACAGCCAAACCGAAAAGGACACCATTCTTGCTATTCATGAGTAGGAAGTACGGGAAGGCAAAAACCGCCATGAGAGCACAGCCAATCAGATACCAATTTTTTCGTCCAACGCGGTCCGACAGGTAGCCAAAGAGCGGAATGGTAAAAAGTTCAATTATGGCTCCTAAAGTGATAGCGTTTAAGATGGTTCCTTTCTCAATATGAATTGTCTTAGAAAGGCCGTAGGTAATGACAAAGACGGTGAACAGGTAAAATGGAGCTTGTTCGACAAAGCGTGCACCGGCACTCATTAAGATTTCAGGCGTACTATGCCGGAATGCTTCAAGAACTGGTGCCTTTGCCTCCTGTTTCTGTTCCTTAATGCGAGCAAAAAGTGGCGTTTCAAGGATACGCAAGCGGATATACAAACCTACAATAATCAGCAATGCGCTCAGGAAAAAAGGAATACGCCAACCAAAGGTGATGAAACTGCTCCCCGTAGTTGCCTGAACAATGTTGACCACGATCGTCGAGGTAATCAGACCAACAGGTACTCCCATCTGCGGCCAGCTAGCCCAGAACCCGCGATTGCCTTTATGTCCATACTCAAGAGCAAGTAGAACAGATCCACCCCATTCGCCGCCAACTCCTAGCCCTTGTCCCAAACGTAGGAACACAAGAATAATAGGGGCTGCTATTCCAATAGCTGCATAGCCGGGAAGAAAGCCAATAACTAATGTTGAAATACCCATGAGCAGCAAGGTTGCAATCAGGGTAGATTTACGACCGATACGGTCGCCAAAATGACCGAAGAATGCGCCGCCAAAAGGACGGGCAATAAAACCGACGAGGAATGTTAAGAGAGCTAGGAGGGTACCAATTACTGGATCAGACTTTGGAAAAAAGACTTTGGGGAAGACCAAGGTCGCCATGGTACCATAAAGGAAAAAATCGTACCACTCGACGGCAGTGCCAAGCATACTTGAGAAGACAACCGGCACCATCTGTCGCTGTACATCCTGCTCTGAGGGAACTCTAGACATGTTTACTTCTCCCTTTCTCTTCGTTGAGGAATGAGCCTGACGAAATATCGTCAAGATACACGTCTCCAGCTACATGCAAGAGACCCGTGTTCTTGTAGAGATAGTATGTGATAAATATTGCTATTTTGCAAGCCCCTTACTTATCACAATGAGACAAATATTCCTCATTTTAAATTCGTGCAGCATTACAGCTAAAACCTGGCATTTTATAGCATTGAGAAATAAAAACAGTTCTATGTTGTGGAAATGGTTACTAGTTTAACATAGTGCGATCATCAGGTATTTTTTTGGAAAGAATTTGTCGCATGAATGGCACTTCACGACGCAGAATGGTAATTTCTTCGTGCAGGCGCTGATGAGTTGAAGTCATTTCGAGAAAGCGCTGTTTCTGATCATCTTCAATATTTATGAGAAACGAGGCAATAAAGTATGATAGGTCTTCGGATTCATTGGGCAGATTGGCCTGCATGTCGGGTTCGTTTGCCTCCTGTAGTAATATCGCCAGATATTCCTCAAACATCCTTCGTGCTTGCTGGGTTACACTTGCAAGGTCCGACTCCTTTGCTACTACATCTTCATACGGTTCCACTATTGCGGATATATATGCCTTATTCCGGTTCTCGCTTAGAATACGAAAGCGTTTCGTACCGACAGCATTGAGCGTGTAACGTCCATCTTCAAGCCGTTTCAGATTATGTATCTCTGCCATTGTACCTATAGCATGGGGAAGCTCCCGCATAAACTCGCTCTCAGGTCTGGGCAGTACGATTCCCAATGGTTTGTTCTCACGCTGACAGGTTGCAATCATTTGGCGGTAGCGCGGCTCAAAGATATGTAGTGGTAGCACTGTCCCCGGGAAAAGGACTGTCAATGGAAACAAAGGTAACTCAATCGTGTTGCTTGACATGAAAATTCTCCTCTGAAAATGGAACATTTTCATGCTTGGTGGTGTACCCCATGTACATGAAAGCCTCCTTTGTAAAACCACGCCACCCCTCTGGGTGCCGATAAATAGTATATCACTTGAATCTGTATTCTCCACCGAACGAGTTCTAAGCCTTCGCTTGTGTCTTTCATTATAAACATATCTGCCGTTTTTTAGACGCTATAAGTACGCCTAGTGGAGCAAATTGGGCCTGTTTCATCTGAAAGTTATCTCTCAAGTGCTTATCATTTTTATACTGTTTTTCTTGACATTTCCTGTAGAGCTATGGTAACATCGTTCTATGAGTTATATCTATGTTAGCCAGTTCAATTACTTGCTGGCTACCGACCACCCTAGCAAATACAAGTCACATGGTTTCGCCGCATAAGCTTGGCGTAACTGCTTATGCGGCGGAAAGTGGCGTCGATTGAACATACACGTACTCGCAGTATGCGAGTAGGTCTTCATTTGATGTGTTTCAGTTCTGCTACTCTCTCCACTCACACCTTCATCGCGCGCTTCTCTGCATACAGTTTGCGTTGGGCATCAGCCCGCTACTTTTTTTCCTCTAACTGACAGTATTCCTATTGCAAGGAGAAGCACATTCATGTTACTCGCAAATTTTTCTAAGGTAAGCAAAGATTTTGGTGGAAATGTCATTTTTCAAGAAGTTGATTTGGAGATACTCGAAGACGAACGCATTGGACTCATTGGCGAGAATGGCAGCGGTAAATCGACTCTGTTTAAGTTGCTCGCAGGACTAGAAACGCCAACTCAAGGCACAATTGTACGTCGTCGCAACCTCACTGTAGGCTATCTCACACAAGAGATAGATACACTGTTGCACACAAAAACTATTTATGAGGCTGTATCAGAGACATCACCAGAACTTGTCACACTACAACATCTCCTATACATACTTGAGCTAAAAATGTCTGATGCAACAATCACTACTGATGCAGATGCTATGACACAGGTACTTGAACAGTACGGGAAAGCTCAGGAACGCTACGATATGTTGGGTGGTTACACACTTAACCATAAAGTCGAGACTGTCTTGAATGGTTTAGGTTTTACAAAAAGTATGTATGAGCAACAAATCAGTTCATTAAGTGGTGGTGAAAAGAAGCTTGTTAATCTCGCACGCATACTGTTACAGATGCCCGATCTATTGCTTCTGGACGAGCCAGATAACCATCTGGATGTACAAGCCAAAATATGGTTGGAATACTACATCCACGACTATCCAGGCACTGTACTTATTATCTCTCATGATCGCCATATGTTAGATCATACCGTCAAAAAGATTTTTGAGCTTGAGGATGGTGAAATTGCTATGTATGCAGGTAACTATAGCTATTATGTAGTAGAAAGACAACGACGCTTAGAAAAGCTACAAGAACTTTATGCGGCGCAACACGATGAAATTAAACGCCTGGAAGTTAGTATGCGTCGGCTTAAAGGCTGGGCAAAAATGAACTCTAAGTTCGCAGGAAGGGCCGAATATATGGCAAAACGTGTCGAACAAGCACGAACAAAGGCTGTAGACAAGCCGATACTGGTCCGCGACAAAATCAAAGTAGGGCTAGACGCAGAACGGAGCGGGAAAATTGTACTTGAGATCAAGGGATTAGGCAAGTCTATTGATGGTTACACATTGTTCGAGCTATTTGACCTGACCATTTTGTATGGTGAACGTGTCGGCATAGTAGGTGCCAATGGGAGCGGCAAAACCACACTGCTGAAAACTATGCTAGGGCTTGTGCCAGCGACAAGTGGAACAGTAAAAATTGGAGCTAGTGTCGTGACTGGTTACTATGCTCAAGAGCAAGAGACTTTGCCATTTACAAGTACACCAATAGATTTTGTACGCAGACTGAAAAACATGACAGAATCACAAGCAACAGCCTTCTTGCATAGCCTTCTTTTCTCGTTTGATGATATTCATACACCCATTGCTCAGTTAAGTGGTGGTGAGAAGAGCCGTCTACAAATCGCTCGGTTGCGGCTAACAAATGCCAATTTCTTGCTTCTTGATGAGCCAACCAATAACCTTGATATTGCCTCAAGCGAGGTATTGGAAGCAGCACTAGATGAATTTGAGGGCACAGTTCTAACGGTTTCGCATGACCGTTACTTCCTGGATAAAATCGCCACCAAAATAATTGCAATTGGCAGTGATAGAAAAGTGCGTATGTATCCAGGAGATTTCTCATACTACTGGGAGCATCAATACGACTAGCATGCATTGAGACCAACTCATTGCTAAAATTGCTGCTAAAGCCAATGTATGATAGGGGCAAGCCACAATTGGCACTCGCCGATTCATGAATGAGTTGGTCTCAATAGCACAGGATATGATATGATATGCTCCTGTAAACATAATTCATTATTTCTCTGAAAGCAGGCAAGTAACAAGATGGAATACCCCAGAACTGACAAGAGCAGGACTAATATCGTGAAGTGCTTGCACAAGGATTTTCTGCGCATTTTGCTTGCCAATGACAAATATACAAAAATATTAGTCATTAGCGAGTAATGCAGCAAAAACTAAAGGGAGGTCTTTAGACGGCAAACAATCTAGTTGTGAACTGGCTGTCACAATTATAATTACATATAACATAATTTGGAGCAAGCTTCACACCACCCAACTAATACACCTTCCTCTTCACGTATAGCAGTCAAACGACGTGCGCAACAACATACATAGCCATGTAGCCGCGCTGGATTACCAAAGGCGAGAGCATGTGATGGAACGTCCCTAGTAACAACTGATCCCGCACCTATAAGGGCAAATTCGCCTATAGTTATTCCGCACACAATGACCGATCCTGCGCCAATCGACGCTCCATATTTTACAAGTGTAGGAGTCACTTGCCAATCTTCACTACTCTTTAACGCACCATCAGGTGTAATTGCTCTGGGAAACAAGTCATTTGTGAAACAGACATGAGGACCAACAAAGATTCCGTCTTCCAATGTTACCCCTTCAAAAAGCGATGCATGATTTTGAATTTTGACACGAGACCCGATGTGTACATGGCTATCTATATACACACCCTTTCCTATATTGCACATCTCACCAATAGACGCATGTTCCCGAACATGTACCTGCCGCCAGATACGTGTTCCTGAACCAATACGCGCCTCTGATGAAATTTCTGCGGTTGGATGAACATAAAATGCTGTTTCAGACATATTGTCCCAACCTCTACCCATTAAAAGATATATAAGCATTTAATGCGCTTTGTGTAACCCCTGGGAGATAACCATACCATTGAGTTACATCGAGACGACACGAAGCAGATGAGCTACTTCCTCGATTTCTTCTTCGGTTTCTTCTATAGAACGACGTATCATACTATAGCCCACACCAGGCACAGTCAAAATATAGCAAGGATTGCTGGCATCAGGTTCTATCTTCTGACGTAAATGACGGATGTGCGCCTTGATTAAACCTGCATCTCCCTCTGTATCATAACCCCATACATGAGTTATAATCTGGCCGAACGTACATACATCGTTCGCGTTGACAGCAAGAAAGTGCAGCATTTTACTTTCGGTTGGTGTCAGACGCATAGTTTTTCCATTAATTGTTACTTCATTGCGGAGCGAATCGACATGAATAGACCCAATAGCAATAATAGATGAGGGTTGTTGTTCTAAGGTTGCACGTGCTCTACGGCTTACAGCACGGATGCGAGCGAGTAACTGCGCGGGAAAGAATGGTTTTCGTAAATAGTCATCGGCTCCTGCATCTAAACAGCGAACCTCTTCTTGCACATCTCTTGCGTCCGTGACGACCATCACAAGCGCATCATGCATTCTGCGTAAGTCTCGACACACAGCTAACATATCTACTCCCTTGAGAGATGTATCAAGTATGACAAGATCAGGTCGACGCTCTAACCACTCGGATTTCGCACGATCAGCTGTATAGGCACGATAAACTTCATAGCCAACCATCTTTAACCAACTTGTAAGCATTTCAACCAGGTCACGATCACTATCGATGATGAGTAATTTCATCGTGTATCCTCCCTACCGATTGTTTGCCGCAGTATAATTTTCATTAATAAGATAAACGCTAACGCTATAGTATACAACAAGTACGATTAAAAATTTTAGATGTACAAATTTTTCTTTCCGTCTCAAAATACCTACCTACGGCATCTTGCCGCTATATTTGTTCTACCTCTTTCACCAAGGGAAACGATTTTATGACTCTTTTTTAGCGTTCAATTTATTGCTTTTCGTAGAAATAACGAGAAAGCAACCGTTGTTCACTTAGCTTCCCAAGAAACTATAATCTACTATGTCGAAAATTTCAATGCATAAACAGGGTTATATTTTACAATTTATAAATTTTTGAGAATATTCGTTTCAAATTTCTCTTTTTCTCAGAAAATACGGGAGTGCCAACACTGTATTTCCTCAAATAATATTTCTTGAAGTAAAATTGTGTTAGGGGGTCATAAGTAGGCCAATACCAATACCGAGCAGAGCACCAACAAGTACTTGGATTGGAGTATGGCCTATGAGTTCACGCAGCCGTTTCTCAGCCATTGGACTTCCTTGAAACGCCTCATCAATCATTTGATTGAGGATACGAGCTTGGATACTTACTGCACGTCGCACGCCTGCTGCATCATACATGACAATACTTGCCATGACTACTGCTATGGCAAATGACGCTGATCCCACTCCCATAACGCGCCCTGTCGCTGTCGCTAACCCAGTTACAAGTGCTGAATGAGAACTAGGCATGCCGCCGGAAGAGACAAGACGGCTAAGAATAAGCTTACGTTGTCGACACAAATCAAGGATAGTCTTAGAGACTTGTGCAATTGCCCACGCAAGAAATGACGATAAAAGAATTCGATTGTTCACTAACGAATTTTGTAGCATAGAGGTACTGAGTCCTTTTTATAATTCTATAGGTTGTGCATTGAGTGTTCCATCGCTAGAGACACTAAGTTGCTGAACCGATAATTCTGCGTTTTGTAATAAGCTGTCACAATATTGTGCTAGTTTCATCCCTTCCTCATAGTAATGCATAGCCTGCTCAAGTGGAAGTTTTCCATCTTGTAATGCGGCAACCGCCGCTTCCAGTCGTGCAAAGGCTTCTTCATAAGATAAAGAGTCCATACTGCACCCTCCCATTCAAAATAATCATCTTATTTAGATTAAGGACGAACCTCAACCGGAATATGCCCATCTTGTACCTGAATAGTCAGTGTATTCCCTGCTCGAACTTGCTCTACACGTGTAACAAGTGTTTGGTCGCTGTCTCTTCTGACAACCGCGTATCCACGCGCAATTGTAAGTAGAGGACTGAGAGAATGTAGTTGCAATGCTACACCCCGTACACGTTCCCGTTGCAAGGAAAGTGTATGCAACATATGCCGCTGTAGGCGTTCCATTGTATCATCAAGCTGCTGTCGACGGTTATCAATTAAACGCAAAGGACTGGCGCGTTGCAGATCACGTTGGGTGCGTTCAAGTTCCTCCCCACGAGTAAAAAGACGCTCTTCCATCAAATCATAGAGTATCTGCTGCTTCTCATGCACATCGCTACGCCACTCTTCAATATCAGGTACAGCCGCCACTGCTGCTGCCGTTGGTGTTGAGGCGCGATGATCCGCTACAAAATCAGCAATGGTAAAATCAGTCTCATGACCGACGCCACTGATAACGGGGATACGCGAGCGTGCAATGGCACGCGCAACAATCTCTTCGTTGAAAGCCCATAATTCTTCAATTGAGCCTCCACCGCGCCCGACGATCACAACATCAGCTTCACCATGTTCATTCAATAGGTCCAGAGCAGCAACAATGGAAGCGGGTGCTTCGGCCCCTTGTACAAGTGATGGGGCGAGAATTACAACGGCAAGTGGATAGCGGAAGCGCAATACGCGCACCATATCTCGCAAGGCTGCCGCCTGTGGAGACGTGACAATGCCTACAACGGTTGGTTGCAGAGGAAGTGGACGCTTACGCTCTGCATCAAAAAGACCTTCAGCCGCCAACTGAGTTTTGAGTTGTTCAAAACGCCGAAAAAGTATACCCTCGCCCAACAACTTTACCGCGTCGACATAAAATTGTAGTTTGCCATCGCGCTCGTAGAATGCCACATGCCCATTTATGGCTACAGCCATACCGTCATGCAGATCGGGGGCAGATGAGCGTTGCCGTGAATGCTTAAAAAAAACGCAGGTGAGTTGTGCGTCACCCTCTTTCAAAGTAAAATAGCAATGGCCGGAGCCATATGTTTTGCAATTGGAAATCTCGCCATGTACCCAAATGTTTTGCAGGATATCATTTCTATCCAATAATTCCTTGAGGTAAAGCGAGAGTTCTGAAACACTCACGACAGAAGAGGCTTCCGTATAATCGAGCATGCGTCTTATGCTCCTTCCGCACTATCGACGGTCATAAGATGCTGTCCATATTCTACTGGCTGACCCTCTTGCACAAGGATATCTACAACACGCCCGGCCTTCGAAGTTTCTACCTCGTTTATCACGTTGAGTGATTGTATCGTTCCAACAAGTTGTCCTGCTTTTACCTTATCACCAACGGCAACCAAGGTTCCACCCTTTGGTTTTGCCCAGGTGTGAAAGACGCCGACAAGTGGTGCTACAACGCGATGCTTTGTCTCATCAGTCGGTACAACTTCGGCGCTTGCCTGAACAGGAGGTGAAGAAGGTACCATCTGTTGCAGGTGTATGCCGGTGCTATCTTCTGACTTCGCTTTTCGCAACACAAGGCGTGTCCCCTCATTAGCACGCTTTAACTTGATCTCAGAAACATCACTCCGGTCAAGCAGTTGCACCAGATGCCGCAATTGCTCAATATTAATATTCTCATCTGGCTCGTGTTCGCCTTGTGAATTCGACTCCATATCATAGGAGTCATGCCAATTTTCGTCCATACTACGTGCTCCGCATTATTTAAATTTAACAAACATGAGCGTTAATAGCATACTCAGGCTCGCTCGACGTATTCTCCACTTGTGGTGTTGACGCGGATTTGGTCGCCCATTGAAACGAATAACGGCACTTGCACAACTAGACCAGTCTCTGTAGTAGCAGGTTTCGTGCCACCTGTTGCAGTATCTCCTTTGAAACCCGGTTCAGTATATGTTACATGCAAGACAACTTTTTCTGGTGGTTCAACCGAGATAGGTTCGTCATTAAAAAGAATAAGGTCAAGCACAATATCGTCGATGAGATAGTTTTTTGTATCACCAAGTTGCGCCGAGGTTAGCACAATATCGTCATAGCTACTCGTATCCATAAAATGATACTGGTCTCCATCTTTGTATTGATAGGTCACAGTTGTACGGTCCAAATAGATACGTTTGAACTTATCACCCGCATCACAAGTGCGGTCAATTGTTGAACCTGTACGCAAGTTACGTAGTTTCATGCGCACAATTGCACCCCCACGCCCCATTTTTATATGCTGCCAGTCCAGAATACTACAAAGCTGGTTTTCAAATTCAATGGTTACGCCCTTTTTCAGGTCGCCTGTAGAGATCATAAAAACTCCTTAGTATATCCAGCAGATACCTTTTCCTGGAATACATCTTTTCATAGCATTTATTCTAACGCTGTATTATCAAATCGGTTGGTGATTGTGTCAATACCTCGGCACCATTCTCTTTGAGCAGAACACAGTCTTCGACGCGAGTACCACTCCAGCCAGGAATGTACACACCCGGTTCAACCGTCACGACTGCCCCAACTGGAAGCAGGACATCTTCAGGTGCTCGTGCTGATAGGTTCGGCCCTTCGTGTATTTGCAGGCCAACGCCATGACCAGTACTATGCACATAGTATTCATCCAGGTTTACTGCTGCTAATGCATTGCGTGCTAGAGCATCGGCAGCTTTGCCAGAGATACCTGCACATAAGCCTGCCTCACAAATTTTCATAGCATTCAATACCGCCTCGTAGACTTCGCGCATACGTGAGTCAGTAGGTTCACCCAAACAGATAGTGCGCGTCATGTCCGCGCAGTAGCCTTTGTATCGTGCTCCCATATCAATAGTAATCAGCTCGCCACGCTGAATACGTCTCTGGCCGGCATGTGCATGTGGCATTGACCCGTTTGGACCAGAGGCAACGATTGAGTCAAATGCTAAGCCGTCGGCCCCCAGTTCTACCATCTTACGCGCAATTTCCATCTGCACCTCTTTCTCGGTCATACCTGGTTGAATCCATTGACAGAGATGTGCAAACGTCTCATCGGTGATAGCAATAGCACGCTTAAGGAGTGCGATTTCATCAGGCTGTTTGATTTGGCGCATCTTCCCAAGAATGTCCTCATCATAAGGAATAAATTCGTAAGCTCCTTCAGCGGCATTGTGATATTTCGCATATTCGCCATAAAGCAGGGCCATCGACTCAAAACCGATCTTTTTCCATTCTTGCTTTTGCGCGAGATTGGCAAGCTCTGATGCATACTCACGCGCTTCAGGAATTATTATTTCCCATCCAACAGCCTCGCTTGTAGCAACTTCTTTGTAAAGAGGATTTGTCATGAGAACCCGCTGCTCCGCGCTTATTAGCAATAAGCCAGCACCCTCTGTATCGTCATTATGCCAGCCGCTCAAATATGAGCGGTTTTGTGGTTGCGTCACAAGAAAGGCATCTATGCCCTGCTCTTTTATCCATGCGCGAAGTTGCGTAACTTTTTCCTGGCTCATGTTATTCCTCTTTATCCTGCTGTTCGCGTATTACTTCTACCAACGCTTCTAGCGCATGTAGGTAGCCACGCCAACCTAATCCTACAATATGCCCTTTACTTATCGCAGCAATGACGGAATGGTGCCGAAATGCTTCACGAGCGTAAATATTACTGAGGTGTACCTCAATTATTGGAGCTACTACTGTGGCAAGCGCGTCACGCACAGCAATTGAATAATGCGTTAATGCGCCAGGGTTAATAATAATACCATCAGTGTGCTCCGCGTGTTGCTGAATGCAATCGATCAAGGCACCTTCATGGTTGGACTGAAAGCACGTTACAGATACATTTAGCTCTTTTCCTCGGGCTTCCAACATCTCCTGAATCTGTGCGAGTGTAACCTTGCCATAGACCGATGGTTCGCGTGTGCCCAACGTATTTAGATTTGGCCCATTCAGAACTAGAACACGCAGCATTTCTCCCATCGCTACACTCTTTTCTTCGCAAAAAATTCTGTAATGACGTGTCGTATCAGTGCCTCAGGCATCGTTGTTATCGTTACCATCCCAATGCGCTGAGGCATAATCCAGTGAACCTGCTTACTGGAAACCTTTTTATCCAACTGCATAGCCGCCAGAATATCTTCTGCCCTCACCGAACCTGTATAGTGTACTGGTAATCCAAGCGAGGCAAGCAGAGTATTTTGCCTCTGCATGTCCGCATCTGAGAACATTCCTGCTTCATGTGCCAGGAGAGCGGCGGCAACCATGCCTAGTGAAACAGCCTCTCCATGTAACCACTCGCCGTAGCCAGCGACATTTTCCAGTGCATGTGCAATGGTATGTCCATAGTTGAGAAGAGCTCGACGACCCTGCTCTCGCTCATCCTCTTCTATAATCATCACTTTCAAGTCGATACAGCGTGCGATTATTTGACAGAGGAGTTGGATAGGAGAGTGCTCAAACGTGCGTAGTGTCTCAACATATGTTTCAAGTTGTGCGAATAATTCAGCATCGAGTATGATACCATATTTTACAACTTCTGCCCATCCCTCAGTGCGTTCTCTCACAGGTAATGTGAGCAGCAATTTGGGGTCAACGAGTACGAAGCGGGGGTGATAAAATGCACCTATCAGGTTTTTCCCATGTGGATGATTGATACCCGTTTTACCACCAATGGCCGCGTCAACTTGAGCAAGTAGCGATGTGGGAACGTGTATCAATGGCACACCGCGCAGATATGTCGCAGCGACATAGCCCACAAGATCGCCAACAACACCACCACCAAGAGCAATGATTGCCTCTCGCCGCTCAGCCCGTTGTTCCAATAACCAATCATAGATGACGTTGAGTTGGTGTTGCGATTTACTTTTCTCACCAGCCGGAATTACATAGAGTTGTGGGTCAAAGCCTGCTGCGAGGAGACGCTGCACAACAATCTCACTATAAAGCTGGGAGATATTGCTGTCCGTGAAGAGGAAAACGCGTTTGGGAAGGGAACATTGTGTGAGATACTGAGCTAGCTTTTCTATGCCACCCCACTCGACGACAATATCGTAACCATCGCCAATGCGCACGTGACGCACAATTGGTGCCACATCATCCTCAAGAATACCAGAACGTGTTAGCATTGCTTCAATCTCCTGTGCCACCTGCTCTCCACTTTTCCCCGTTGTGTCACACATAAGTTCGGCTTCACTATAAAGAGATGAACGAACAGTAGCAAGCGTGTGGAGTGCTGTTACAGGGTCCGAATTAGCAAGTAGAGGACGTGTTTCGGGCAAAGCTCCCTGTGCAAGGGCTGCGGCATATTGTGTCTGGAGACGTTCTAAAGCCATAGTAGGCTCAACCTGTAACCAGATACGTACACCGTGTTCCGCCATCAAAAGGCGATTTTCTTCTCGCAACACAGCACCACCACCTGTCGCGATCACCGCCCCATCCTTAAATGTATTAATAGCATTGGCAAGCACGCGACTTTCGCAGGCACGAAAATACGTCTCGCCATGGTGAGCAAAAATAGTGGAGATACGTTCCCCACATTCAGTCTCTATCAAAACATCACTGTCAAGGAAAGGCATCCCTAGCTGTTGTGCGAGGAGACGACCTACAGTACTCTTACCGCTCCCTGAAAGACCAATTAGAAATATATGTCGCATACCCGCTATTGTATCACGCCGTACAAACATCAAAGCTAACGAGACCGCAACAGGCAAGAATACACGTATATATGCCTGTCACGGTCTCATTAGCTTCTAGTACAGCTCTTCGTCTCGAATATTCGTTGAGATCGTAGAGAGAAGACTAAACTTGGTGGTACTGATCTGCTTCATACGCGAATCAATTGTCATACCTTGACGCATAAACGCCTGTGAGCGATTATCATATACATTGAATTTGCGTCCAAAGGAGAAGACATACTGCTCAATTTGCCCGGTCTGACGATCTAAGACCAGAATGTCATCACTGCTAGAACATTTTCCACCAGCGAGACACTGTGGACGATCAAGGAAGGCCCCCACAAGGATTTGCCAACGTGGTCCCCAACTTTTCACAGTTATCTGTTGAGCAATTGCTAATGACTTCTTGAAGGCAATAAAGGTGCTACGACCCGCCTGAGGATCATAGAGCATAACACTCATGTTCGACATGCCAAAATGACCAACATAGGGTACCATCCCTGCTCCTAAATTTGAATAGATCAACTGGTTGGCAAGTGAAAGATCAGGATTGAAGGCCAACACTTGTCCATCACCACTACCGGGGTCATACAGGAAAAGCTGTGCACGGCTAGCCCCTGTAAAGTCACCACTATACACAACCCAATTTCCATCGAGATTATGAGATTCCTGGTAGTGATTGATGCGCAACTTGGAATTAAAGTCCATGATACGGCCCTCGCCAGCGAGACGATCATAGAGGAAGATGCCATCTTGGGTAGCACTGGTAAAGCGACCCACATACACCTCCCAGTTTGCATGCCAGAGCGTGTACTGTTGCTGAACGTGAACGCTGAGATCTTTGTTGAAGTCAAGGACCATAATATTCGCTGTTCGTCCCAATGTCTCCCAGTTTTGTAGTGCGCTTCCACTAAGATCACCTGTACCTGGTTTTGGAGTGGGTGTAGGTGAAGTATCAGCATAATCCAGGTATGCATTTACTGAATGCGTTGCCGTTGGGCTTGGCGCTCCTTTTACAGTCGCTGTCGGACTCGGTTTCTTTGTCGAAGTTGCCGTCGGACTGGGTACTACGGTTGGACTCGGTGTTACCGTTGGGCTTGGCTTTGGTGTTGCCGTTGGACTTGGAGTCGCTGTCGGACTCGGCTTTGGTGTTGCCGTTGGACTTGGCTTTGATGTCGCTGTCGGGCTTGGCTTTGGTGTTGCCGTTGGACTTAGACCTGTTATTGTGGTAGATTTCGGCTTTGGCGGTGAGATAGTCGTCGTGGTTGAATGCGATGGAGCCTTAATGATTGGGCCATTTGTGGGTGCAGGTTGAGACTTATTTGAGGTGTTCGTGGGAACAGTAATAGGATCAGGTAGGGCATAACGCTTGTACATAAACAAGCCACTACGTTGGCCGTCAAATTGCCCAACATAAATCTCCCAATTGGGTCCCCAATTTGGAAGAATAACATGCTTTTGAATGGTAAGTTGTGGTGTCAGACTAAGAATCTGTATTGTGCCTGCAATATTGTCATAGAGGAGGATTTCAGAGTGGCCAGAGCCATCAAAATCACCAATGTGTACATCTAACGAAGAACCCCATTTGTTAGCTGGAGTTGTCGAGTCTGCAAGGCTCACAACCTGTGCTGTTGTAGCACCGTTTTCATCTGTCGAAGATTGGTTTGTTGTATGGAATGTTTGTACCTTTTTCAGAGGTGTATGATTCAGCTTGAGCACATTAAGGCGTCCTTGCTGGCGATTATAGAGTAAGAGATCACTATACCCTGTACCGGTAAAGTCAGCGTTAAATTCTTGATTGGAAGAGAGGGTCTGTGAGCCAAGAGTGATACGATTTCCTGTCAGCGAAGAAGCTGAACTGGTAAACATTCGGTTCGCGTTAAACACTAGAGCAGGATCATTTGTACCAATCCCTGGAAGACGCAAAAAAAGTTGAGGGTTTATCAATTTTGGGAAGTAGATGAAACGAAGTTGACCATTTTGAAAACTCGGTTGATTAATAACGGAAGTATTATATGCCGTACCAACATACATTGGTGTTGGGTCACCATAATTCTGGTAGGTTACGTTAAAAGTTGAGCCATCACTGCTTACAGAGGTCACAAAGGCAACATGTCCCGGCATACCATAGGCCCAGACACCATCTGCCCGAGGAAATACAGCGATGGAACCAACACGTGGCGTTGTGCCTATTGGCAACGCTGAACGTTCTGCATCTGTAATCCAATCGGCCGCGTTGCCCCAGTTTAGAGGCAGGTCATAACCAAGAAGATGCCACTGCTCCCATGCCCACCAAACACAGTTTCCGCCGGTTGGGAATGGCCCGGGACAAAGCGGGAAAGGGTTGCCATCTGGTGAGAAGCCAACATTGCTACATTGGCTATCCACTGTCGCGCTCGTGTGGCTCTGAGCTTTTACACTAGGCACAAATGAAGCAAATTCAACACCGATCATAGAGAGTAGAAGACACACTCCTACAGCGGCTAGCAGAAAGATTGAGCCAGCTGATAGAATGGGGATATGAAGGCATATTCACAAGATTTGAGAGAACGGGTGCTTCGTGCTGTAGACGAAGGAAAACCGCGAGCGCAGATCAT
>JAABUZ0100000709.1_pt1 | contig 76337 bp, 88 predicted proteins | sample 5562091 | NCBI WGS metagenome assembly JAABUZ01 (sample SAMN12813069, study PRJNA571459) | rock metagenome | isolation source: Antarctica rocks | place: Antarctica: Victoria Land, Linnaeus Terrace sud | collected 2015-12-21
AACTCCCACCTCCACCTCCAAACAACCCGTAACCCCCTCCCTCCACCCCCTCTCCAACCCCTCCACCTCTCCCCTCCGCCCCTCCTGCGCCCCCTTCCTCTGCCGATTCACCTCCGTAACCGCCTCCCTCGTCTCCACAAGCTCCTTCTCATAGGCGCGCAATATGTCCTCCAGCTGCGCGTTCCCAACCAGCCACGCGTTCTTGCCAAACTGGTCTAGCAGCGTGAGTTGTTGCTGGCGGCTGGCGAGGTAGGCGGAGGAGGTGGAGGCGGCGGTTAAGAGGGTCAGGGTGGGGGTGGTGGTGGGGGAGGGAGGCTCGTAGTGGGAGGTGGAGATGGCGGTGAGAGGCTCTTTTCGTTCAATGCGTTCTTGTTCCGCTGCGGCTAGGTCTGTGAGTTTGGGCTCGTAGGCTGGAGGGAGAGAGGGGTGTGGTGGGGAGGTTGGGGTAGAGGTAAGGGCGGAGGAGACGAGGGCGTTGGCGGCGGCGAGGGAGGCGGGGGAGAGGGGGCGGTCGATGTCTGGGAGGTTGGGTTAGTGGGTTCTTTTACAGGGAAGGGAAACGGGAGGGCGGAGATACAGGGGAGGGAGTCGTGAGAATCTCTTATTAAAGGCATTGGGATGTTGTCTATCGTGGGAGACAAGGGAGCGGAGCGGATCGAAGCATGCCCGAGGGATCAGAAGATCGAATGCGCGCTAATACGTTTTTGGTAGGTAGAATGAATTTGGGATCATGTTCAATGAGCATAAACCTATCTACAAAGAGGGAGAGAAAACACGCTATTGATTCAAGGACATTTGAATGTCGACTCATGGATCTTTGGTCTTGGACTTTACGGCTCCGAGGCGCTTATTCGAAACAATTCTTTGTCAGTCCGAGGGTTCAGTTGAAACTTCACCAGGTAATCGTCTAGCTGATTAAAAAGGTCTTGCTTCTTGCCAAGTCGATTGCTGTTGTTGTTATGATGGGATTGCCGCAGCGGATTTTCCAACAATCAATTGGTCCCGGAATAGCCGCCAACATCTCAACACCTACATCCGTAACTACTCTCTACTGTGGTAGATATATTGTACATAACCTGATCCACAGCTCACAGCTGTGGACAAAACCTTATGATTCCTAGTTCGGCGGCTGTGCATTATCGAGTGTTCCGAGTGTGCAGTAGTATTTCTCTCATATGAACGCCAATGTTGCAGGGCTTGAAATCCTTCGCACGGAGACCCCAATCAGAATTACCAGCTGCGTTTCCACTATGAAGTTAAATTGTGAGAAAACGCTACTTGCCTTTATGAAGCCACCAAGCGCTCTGCGTGCATGCCCGTAACGAGTATGGCTTCCGAGGCGGCACTGTTGCTCGCTGGAAATATCGGGATAATAATATCTTGGGTTACGGTTTCGATTGATTTTGTTCCCATTTGATCTTCGATATCTGCAACCAGTATTGAGAAAAATGAGGTCTATCCAGCCTTGTATTTCTCCGCTCTTGCGTCTGTTTATCTCTCTTATCCTTTTTCCATCAGCAAATGCTTCTGGAACTTTGTGCAATCACAATCCTTCAGTCCAGATTCCCATACGAAATAGAACTTTTGGTGGCCAGTTCTCGAGACGGGGTCCAGCGCAAAACTTTGTCCTTGAGGCATCTGGGTAGGTCATCGTCTGTTCCCAACGCTTCGCTTACGAATGGTTCTTTCATCTGACAACCTCTAGACGATTGAATAACACGTATCTTTACGATAACTATAGTCCCTACTGTATTGCCCCGAATACCGATACGCAGGTCCACTGCAACGCCCAATCTGGAGGGTGGTTTGACGAAGCCAGCTCTACATCTTGGATTCAAGCTCCTCGCCCAGGAGCTCTGCCTATAGCGGCAGAAAGCTCATCTGATCACGCAAACGATATTTTTGGCAACGATACGATATATGTGAACTCTACGCTGAATATCACCGGGTTTCCTTTTGGACTCAACCGCGCTACAGGCGCCGCCGTAGGAGACGCGATCAATTCCATGGGTCTGGGAACCAATTCGACTCTTCTTAATGCGTTGATATCAGCCAAAGCCATAGCTTCTAGAACATGGGGATACTCTCAATGTTGGACGGGCGCGGAAGCAGAAAATCAGGTGGATGGTAGTCGAGTACTTGGTGGCTAGGATGCTGCAAAAACCAAGGGCAACAACGTCACCGTTCCGTTCAACAACGACCCGCATTGTGTGTCAAATTTAGTACTAACCATCTCAGACATAAAGATGAACCTTAAGAACGGCTCAAATCCCAGTCTCCTCGGCTCATCAGCGGGTACTGCTCTGCAAGGCTGCATAGCCCCTGATTTCCCTCTCATTTCATTATCAGAAGATATATGGCACTCATTCGTCTCGATAGCTGGGGTTACAGAGGCTGAGCGTGCCTACGGTATCAACTATCGTGGAATGCTGATATCAGCCTTCGGAGCATAGGCAATGATTCTAGACCTGATACAATAGTTCTCAACTAATTTTCTCGGGCAGGCACGATAGCAATCTGACCATATCTTTATTATCAAGTCTCAACATTACAATCCCAAACCATCGACTTGTCGTCCCAGATTCCGGAATAAATGAACAGGGCCAGCCTATCATTTACAATGAGACAACCCGCAATGTCTTGATTGCGAGCCTTACACCCCCCAACCAGCACGACATGCCGATACTCGGTCGAGCCTTCCTTACTTCAGCATACCTTGTATCTGACAATGATCGAAGTCAATTCACTCTTTATAGCGGTAATCCAACCACAAGCGAAGACTTGGTTGCTATTCAACCAGTTGGATGTACAGAGCAACAATTGGATTCGCCCACTCCTTCTTCCGGGAGTAACGTTACTTCTTCTGGGGGTAACGCCTTGCCGAGTAAAAGGGGACCTCCCAAAGGAGCAATCGTTGGTATTGTGGTGGGTGTGGTGGCTCTCTTTGCATTGATCACACTAGCAAGTTTGCTGGTGTGGAGACGAAAAGCGCGACGACGAGCTGTTGACAGACAAGGGCTGCCTGCGAAGAGCGACAACTCCAATAGCTACTTTGGGCACTCCAGCCATTCGGATAGGGGACAGTTTATGCCAGAGATAGCTTCAGATCCAACAGCCGCTTCAGGAACTGCCTATTGCTCAGCATCCGTCATACACCATGTCTCCGTACGAGATGCCGGCAAATCGTTAGCACCACGAACTTCTCTCCGGATAATGATCCATTGAGCATGCCGAATTTCGCTGTTTGGAGCAGTAATGCGTTGATGAAGAGGGCCATGTATTTTGTGTGGCCTTGAAGACGTTCCTGTATCAAGCAGCTGATTGACTTAGATTTGTACAATCCCGTAGACTATCTTCAGCACTTCAATTCATAAACGACTCTTCCAATGTCATTTCCACCATGGGGTCCTGGAAATATAATAGGGCATACGGAGAGCGAATAAGTAGAGGCGCGTGAGTTACGTGACGAATGCCAAACTATATTTCTTCGCCAATTTCCGGGGATATTGTCGTTCTGTTCGTTGACGCTGAATGAGACCACCATGAACCAGAACCATAACTTATATAAAAATAGACCCAATAGACGTACACCCTCTTTCTCTAACCACGCATCCCTAGTCTATAGTCACACAATTCACACCGAATTCAATAGGGTTCAGAAATATTGGATACTTAAATTCATACCAGATTCAGCTGAAAGCATATGTATCTAAAAGCCTAAATTTTGAGATTGCCAATCTCTCTCCGCCAGAAAAAAAGCCGAAAAATCGAAATTTGCTTCATCAGTTTGTTCCTCCTAGTATCACATATGAAGCGCCATAAATAGCTCTTCGTCTCTTTGCACAGCATGAAGGAGCAGCAATTCGCTGGCGAGAGTCCCGAACTGCTCATCTGCCGTATCCTACCCTTCTGCCCCCCTTACCTTGCTGGCCTTTGATTCATCCTCGCTCATCTCGTTCGTAAGTCTCTGTTTGCAGCAGAGGTGAAGGTTTAATGACGACGGCAAGAAAGTATGTATGCGTAGAAATAGTAGAAGGAAGAGCATTAAAGGTTTGTTTGGGGGAACGGGGGGACGATAGAAAAGGGGTGTACGCCTATCGACTCCCTATAACGAATACCAAAGAGAGCAGGAGTTCGTTCCTCGAGATTGAGGGCTTCGTATCCCCAAAACCATCCCTTCAAGCCAGACCTTCCCCTTACAAGCACATGCCCCAAACCGTCCCCCACCCCTTTCGTTCACCCTTCAACACTCACCCCTCCGCCTTACAGCCCACGTGGGCCGGAACCGGAACATCCTTCTAAGTGTCTGAAAGTGAATAAAAGCCCCCCCTGAGACAAGCGCTAGCGACCCACAACAATTCAAAACAATCATTCTTGTTCTTCATCTTTCCTCCATCCTTCATCCTTCACCCTCAACCTTTCATTCCGCAACCTTCAAAATTTCGACCAATTCACTGCAAGTAAGTAGACTGCAATAGCTGAGATAAAAGTAAGTCAATGACTGTCTAGTTTGGCTTGCAGAGTCCTTTGTTTAGCTTGGAGGTGCTTGGTGGTGCATCCCAAGTTGAGACCGAAAGTGTGTTGATCGTGGAATTTTCACCACCACAGACATACCATCACACTCTTTAGCACAGCTTCTTTATTGCTCTTTAAGCGTCTTCATCTTCCTCCTCATTGCTTCTTCCTATCACATTGCTACCACCTTCGGTCATTCGAAAGCTAATCAACGGTTTTTTCAGAACCCAATCACAAAACCTACAAATCTAAACAGCAAGTAAGTCAGTGTGCTCTTTCTTTATCTTCTCGAGTGTACTTGTATCGATCGCGTTGTCATTCACTGTGTTGTCCTTCTCGCTCCTCAGCAGCAACCTCACTGCTGCCATGTTTTCTCCAATTTCTGATTCTCCGATTCTTCGCGTCTTCACGCGGCGAATCTGCATTGATTGTAGCCTGTCTGGAGAGGCTGAGGTGCAGTGCATCCGATGGGCTTCTTGTCCTTCATGCTCACTGGTGGCACGCTCACTGGCGTGCACTTTGAGCGCTGCTTCCGGTTCTCCTATTCATCATGTTTTCACGTAGCGATTCTGCGTTGTCTGTTCGTAGATTTCATCTACACTCCTTTCCGCTCGACGTCTTCCCCTTCATGCTCACTAGCACGCACTCACAGGCTGCCTCTTCTGACGGTTGGTTATTGATCCAGACTAACATTTTGAAAATTAGAAATCCCGAACTTCAAGATGAAGTTCCAAGCCCTTCTCCAGGCCTCCGGGCTTGTCGCTCTCTTCTCCGGCGTCCTTGTAGGCGCTGTTCCTGTTGACGAGATGGGCATCTCCAACATTGAAGCTCGTGAGGTGACAGCTGGTAAGTTCATCACCATTCTCTCCACTCCAGAATACCAGCTGATCCCCTTCCTAGCTGAGGCCTATGGCTTCTCCGCGCTCTCCGGGCGTAAGATCAAAGACGTTCCCTACCTCCCCTTCCAGGAGGTACTAAACAACGCCTCCCTCCTGTTCGCGAACCAACTCGTCGGCTCCGCAACCTCTCTCGAGCAGCTCGTCGTCTTGTGCCACACTTTCGACACCTCCCGACTCGCCACCGAGGGCTATAACGTCACCCTCATCAAAGATACCATCTGCGAAGCCTCCAAGCTCCCGGCCCTACAGACCAACGCCGAGATCCTGAACCTCACCATCCTGTACAACACGTACATTTTCGAGACACAGCTCAACACCTCTATCAACGGCAACCACTTCCTTGTATGCGACTTCTTCGACGTGGTCGCTGCGGGCACAGTTGGCCTCAATGGCACAGATGTCGAGCGCGCGTTCCAATGCACGCTCCCCAACGACGGGCCCTCAACCATCACCACTTCTTCATCCTCGTCCAGCACTACCACCTCAACCACCACTCCACCCGTTGTCCACCGTGTCGTCGCTCGTGCCGCATACATGGTCCCACCCGGCTCCCCAGGCCCAGGGTACCATTACGATCCCACTCTGAGCATCCACATCGACGCGAGACCGGAGACCAAGGTGGACAAGCGCATCCAGATCCAGCCCCAGCCCACCGAGAGCACCACGCACCACCGCTTCCCTGGTGCTCCGGTTGTCACGCAATCCCCTGACGTGGCTCGTGCGACTCTGCCTGCTCACGCTTAGGCCACGCTCGTTGTGGGTACTTTGATGGATATGGTTGTTGGGACGTGTGCTTGCGTGAGTTAGTTCATGTTGCGCGGCTTTTGTTCATGCGATGGAACTTCTAGGCGGAAAAAGTGGTTATTTGTTGATGTTTTTCCAACCAAAAAAGATCGTAAGAGATACACTTTGAATATGCTGCGCGCTGAGGTTGGCTTAGTGGCGAGAGCTAAGTTACCTAAAGGTAGATAAATTAAGAATTGTTGCCTGCTCACGTGTTGTTGACGTTGACATGAGATGTTTACGCTCAAAGGGATTCACTGAATGTGTAGTGCACATATAGGTGCTTATATGGACAATGCTCCCTTGATGAGATAGAGAATTGGTCTGCCTACTACACCCAGATCTCTTGACTATACCTCCTCCCTCGTCACTACAGCCAGATATGCCACAAATCCTCATTCAGGACTGCTCCTTCCTATGTCTCCGCCCGATGCCACCACCACCAAGGCCATCTTCCTGGCGAGGTATTAGCACCACTGTAATCAATACGGCCGAGGAAATCACAAAATCCCAACTATACTTAGGGTTAGCGAAACCTTCTCAGCATGCGTATGCATCCCACATCTCCTGACTCGTTCCAGGTAAGAAGGGCTGTGGTCCTGGTAGCGATGCTCCGAAGTGCATCGTAGCCATCCGTTGGCATCCCCTGGGTCTTAGATAACGCGCGTATGGTAAAGGCGGTAACATAATCCCAGTAGCTTTACCGTAGACCTTGGAGGTTGACGAGATGATATAAAAGCCGGTCATATCGAGAATGACAGCCGCTTTTTCAAACGGTATCGGTATAAAACTCCAGCATCCCCCTCGTCTGCTCCGCCTGCTGCGCCAGCTCAACCTCTTTCCTGACCCTTGTATGCAGCCTTTCCATCAACCGATCAATGTCCAACGACTCCCCCGCATGGGACGCATAGAGATCGAGCATAAGCATGCCAATTTCCACGCAAACATTGACATACCGAGAGTCTGTGATGTATGTGCAGACCCATTTGAAGATGGGCTTGAGAGCGACATCGTCGCGCCCGGCCAAGGCTGTTCGCATCGCAGATCGATGACGAAGTGCTGACATCAGAGTAACGGTTGCGGAGAGGTTGCGCTTTTCTAGGACTTCGTCCAATGCGGCGGCGTATTTGCCCTTTCGGAGGAGGTGCTCCCATGGCTTTAGGCCCTTTTTCTTACCTCCTGCGTTACCTTCAATGATGATGTCTGCGCCCTCACCGGTGAAGTCTCGCCCTCTTAGTCGCTTCTCCCAACCTTTTCCTCGCTTTTTGGTGATTTTCTTGTCATGGTCGTCGATTTTGCCTTCGATGAGTGCTTGCATTTCTTTTTGGCGTTCACGCTCTTTGATTTTTTGTTGACCAGATAGTCTGGTTTTGATGGATACGATCCCTGATTGCATACCGACAACTAGATGTCTGTCCTCCTGCGTCGTGCCGGAGCTGATGACACTTAGACAGAGGATGGGCGATGGATACTTGGAACCAGCGACAACGTTCCAGCCGGTGGTTTCAAAGACTTTCAGGTGTCCGTCTAGGCCACCGCTTACAAGTCTGGTGTTGTTGGAAGCTAGACATAAAGACGTCACAGTTTTCTGGTGGTTCTGTAGCAATTGTAAAGGCCGTGCAGCAACTATGTCGAGTACGGAGATTTGATTGCCTGCGGCAGCAAGAACGCTGGTTCCTGAGGGCATTGGCAATACGCTCTCAACTGGAGCAGCATGTTTGAAAGTCATAACCGCCGACAATGGCGCTCGGGGATCCCAAATCTTGACTGTTTGATCGTAGCTCCCTGAGACCAGTAGGCTGGAAGCTTGCCCTGGCATGAATGCGGCTGTCCTGACGTAGTCCTGATGCCCAACAAAGGTCGTTACACTGTTTTGAGAGGGAAGATCCCACAATCGTACTGTTCGGTCATCGCTTGCACTCATTAGGGTTGTAGGCTCGCTCGGCGAGAAAATTGTAACCCATATCGGCTGCTTGTGCTCTTTCCATGTTTTCAATATACCCCTGGAGCTAATATCAAAGACCTGAATTATGCCGCCCTCGTCCCCAACGACCATGACTCGGCCGTCGCGTCTGATGTCGGCGCCATGGGCGACATCGTTGAAGCGTGAGATTGTCTTAACGAGTCTACGAGTTCGGATGGAAAAGATTTGCACTCGAGCTCCGGTGGTAACAGCGAAGTGATCCGACGGTTGGGAAAGTGAATTCGAAGGAGGTAATGGATTTGAGATATGTGTAATTGGATTGTTGGAAGGCGACAGTGCTAGTAACTGGGACTTGAAGGTGCGCCAGTAGGTCTGTTCAGGCGTAAGAGTCGAAGGTCCAGAGGGCAGCTTCACTGGCTGTAGCGCCGTCACCGTTGCTGCCATCCTGAGATCTCCTTACGCTCTATGGTATCTGCGATGCCTCTATCCATTTATGTCTCCATAGTGTCTCGCTCAACATTGACTCAAATAATTAATTCTCCCAGTGCTTCCGCGGCTGCGGCTAACGTTCCAGCGCTAATACCTTTTCTTACATCAGAAACATCAGCACTAAAGTATCTGACCAAATCTTTCTATTCTTATTGTATTTCGAGCTTAATGAAATGTCTCAGTTCTGCTCGCTTTGTAGATAATCACACTTCAATTGAAAAACGACACTCAACTCACTGTTGAACGCGCTTTTGCTAAGATTAATGATGTTATGATGCAGACTTAAAATACGTTGATATTTCATTAAGGGAGCCAATACCCGTACACCCCCCTGGCTTACATGTACACCCCCCTTTGCTTACGCGTACACCCCCTCGGGGAAACCTGAAATTTCCATTGCGCATCACTCAGTTACACACCAAATTTAGTAGGCAATTCAAGGGTTTACATATGATCCTGAGCAATTTCTCCTTAGTAATTTTGCACTGTTTAAAAGAGCTTCAATATCGCTATTTCAGCACCTTCTTCGCTACATATGAAACGCTGCAAACAGGCCTGCATCCGTTTGGATGGAAGGGGGTGTGGCAGCACGTCCACCTCGCTGCCCTCCACCTCGCTGCCCTCCACCTCGCTGCCCTCCACCTCGCTGCCCTCCACCTCGCTGCCCTTCACCTCTTGCCCGTGTGAGACCTCGACCCCGACCCCGACTCCGACCCGGCCCCTGCTTCACCCCCTGCTGTAGCCCTTGTTGTAGCCCTTGTTGTTCCGCCTTCATCAGTACATGTTCATACTGTGAGAACTCTCTTTGTGTAGAAACCTCGAACTCTTGCTGACGTCTAACGCCTCGTCGTCCTCTTGCTCCTACGGGTCTATCCCTTGATCGAACAACAGCGGGGTTTTGAACTTGTAAAAGTGAATCTGACAAGCTCGACAAGGAGGATGTAGGAATATCGTAGTTCATTTCCGCATCGAATGTTTCAGATGTAGCTTCAGGAGTAGATTCAGAAGAATCAATCGACAAACTCACAGCTGAGCTCTCAAAGCGTCAGTGCGAGTGTATATCTTCTATCTTCAAAACTTCACCTTCTGCTGTATCGTACATACGTCGTTGAATTCTATGAGCGCATGGCAAGCTCAGGATCCTGGTGAAGACGTTGATGCATGATGACAAAGATCCTTCGGTGATCGTGATTAAATTGTACTGTTCAATGACCTTGTGTAAAGCAAATGAAGTCACATGAGCAACAAGATCGCGTAGTATCGAAGCTCGTAGACGAAAAGAGAGTCTGGTCTTCGTCATCTGAATGGCCTCAATGTAGTCATGACGTTGATTCATAAGTAACAGCTTCAGACTATCTACAACGCTCTTCAGGTCGTCGACGGAGGATCCAAGCTCACGCTTCAGAGCCGCATTGCTTCCTTCGCCACGAGAAGTAGCATGATTGCCGAAGTGTAATTTGCGGTCGGTTCAGCATCTAACAAACTTCGTCTTGTAGATCAGCAGTAGATCGTTCTTTAGATAGGAAATTGCTCGTTCATGACTCGTGTCGTAGATTTCCTGAAGGTCGATCCACTGAAATTGATACTCCGGCTCGGTCTTAGCATACATGACCAGATGCCATGCCGGTGAGGGTGGTCATGACAATGGCGATGGCGATGGCGATGAGTGTCAGTCAGAAGGAAGTCTGATGTGTGGGTTTACTAGGCTAGATTAACCGAATTTAAGGCTGTGGGGAAGGTCATGGAGAAATTACTCAGGATCATATGTAAACCCTTGAATTGCCTACTAAATTTGGTGTGTAACTGAGTGATGCGCAATGGAAATTTCAGGTTTCCCCGAGGGGGTGTACGCGTAAGCAAAGGGGGGTGTACATGTAAGCCAGGGGGGTGTACGGGTATTGGCTCCCTTCATTAATACTGTAAATTACATCTGGATTAGACAAGACGGCGCTCGTATGCTGCCTAGTCAGTCAAGGCTAACCCGAAGGGACTTAGAGCCCGGGGCTAATCCGAAGGTGCTTAGCCCTAGCACGTCTGAGATACCTACCGTACTGAGGCAATCCACGATGTTAGGTTGGAAATTGATTCAATAATTTCTAACGTTCATGCTAAGTTGCCTATGAACAACGTAACATTCAAAGACAGGCCTCATATTAAATGATGTCTGGAATGTGCTAGTGTATCCTTGTGTATCCTCGACATTTGCCCTCTCCATCCCAACGCCCGAATCTACGGTACTCGATAATCTTTCGGGCCTCGACTGGCAACCCAGGGCTGACGGTGTAACTAAGTTACAGAAGTCCGGCGCAAAGGTCGTTCCCGGGAGCTCACTCCGAGGATATATAAAGCTGTTCCAGAAAAACCCCGGACAAGTGCTATGGCCGCACCACAGCCTGGTTACCCTCCTCAGGGCCAACCTATCCATGACCAAGACCAATACCAGCAAGAGCAATATGGGGCAGAAGAGGGACAATATGCGGAAAATGTATCTCCGGTACAAGGCGGTCCTCCAGTGTCTTCTGCGGCAGCTCGAAGAAAGCGACAGTATGCCGGGCAAGCATACGATTTCGGTGCTGGTGCCAACTCAGCACTTGGTGGACAGCAACAAGGTGGGGGAGGGTATCCAGGTCCTCCTGGCACTGGATATGGAGCTCCTACTCAGCAGCTGCACCAGCAAGCCTACCAGCAGCCTGGTTATGGCGCGGACCATGCCCCCCAAGCCCCAGCAATGTCTCCAGGTTATGGGCAGCCCCCTGCCGCTGTAGGAGGATATCAGCCTCCGGAATCTGGGTATCCTACACCTGGCATTGCACCGGTCCCAACAAACGTAGGCGGGATCACGCAGGGTATGAACAGTCTTGGTATGGGCGGGCAAGTTCAGCAGCCGCCGCAGCATATCCAGCAGCGTCCACTACTTAATCAATTATACCCTACCGACCTTTTAAATCAGCCGTTTAGCGTTTCAGAGTTGGATTTTCCGCCACCACCGATTATCCTACCTCCGAACGTGAGTAACAAGATTGGTGAAAATTAGCCACGTATTACTAACTGGCTATAGTCAAGCGTAACCCCGTCACCTCATGCCAACTGTCCACCCAAATATGTCCGTTCGACACTCAACGCAGTTCCAACCACCCATTCATTGCTCAAAAAATCACGCCTGCCGTTTGCTCTAGTCATCCAACCATACACCTCGTTGCACGACGTTGAAGACCCGGTTCCGGTCGTTCCTGACCAAGTTATCGCAAGATGTCGCCGGTGTCGCGCTTACATAAATCCTTTTGCAGTTTTCCTAGACCAAGGCCAGAGGTGGAGGTGTAATATGTGTAATCTTACCAACGAGGTGCCTCAAGCATTTGATTGGGATGCAGCTACACAAAAGGCCGTTGACAGATGGTCACGGCCAGAACTCAACTACTCCGTCGTGGAATTCATAGCACCCCAGGAGTATATGGTCCGCCCGCCGCAGCCACTGGTGTACCTGTTTCTCTTTGACGTCAGTTATGCCTCGGTCACTAGTGGCTTGCTTGCAACAGGAGCTCGTTGTATCCTCGAGAGCTTGGATCGAATACCTAATGCTGACAGAAGAACGAGGCTCGGGTTCATGGCGGTCGATTCCGGCCTTCACTATTTTTCTATTCCTCGTGATGATAGTGGGAATGCTGAGACACAGATGCTTGTTGTTAGTGATTTGGACGAACCATTCTTGCCAACGCCTGCAGATCTTTTAGTTACGCTGTCGGAATGCCGGGAAAACATAGAAAATTTCCTTGGAAAGCTCCAAGAGATGTTCCAAAATACGCAGAATGGCGGCTCCTGCTTAGGATCTGCTCTTAGAGCGGGCCACAAGCTGATCTCTCCCGTAGGGGGAAAGCTCACGGTATTGACTGCAAGCCTTCCGAACATAGGTGTTGGGAAGCTCGAGATGCGAGAGGATAAGAAGATCTTGGGTACCAGCAAAGAAAGTAGTCTTCTACAAACTGGAAACAGCTTTTATAAGAGCTTCGCCGTTGAATGTTCGAAGAATCAAGTATCTATTGATATGTTTTTGTTCTCATCGCAATACCAGGACGTTGCTTCCTTGAGCAACTTGCCAAGATATACGGGAGGTCAGACGTACTTTTATCCAGGGTGGAATGCAGCAAGAAGTGAGGATGCAATTAAGTTTGCTCGCGAGTTCTCCGATTACCTTTCGGCAGAGATCGGTCTTGAGGCGGTGCTTCGTGTCCGAGCCACCACCGGTCTGCGAATGAGTACTTTCTACGGCAACTTCTTCAATCGAAGTTCAGATCTGTGCGCTTTCCCGGCATTCCCTCGGGATCAAAGCTACGTCGTAGAGGTTGCCATTGATGAGACTTTAACCAAAAACGTCATTTGCTTGCAAAGTGCGGTCTTGCACACAACGTGCAATGGCGAAAGAAGAATCAGGGTCATGAACCTAGCTTTACCAACGACCCAAGTTCTGGCAGACATGTACGCATCTGCAGATCAGGGAGCTATCGCTACCTTCTTCAGCCACAAAGCAGTCGAACGCGCCCTTGGAAGCGGTCTAGAGCCGGCCCGTGATGCATTGCAGGCCAAGCTCGTGGAGCTACTACAGACGTATCGGAAGGAGCTTGCTGGTGGTAACATGGGTGGTGGCGGATTACAATTCCCGACGAACATGAGAGGTCTACCTGTCTTGTTCTTGGGTTTGATGAAGAACGTAAGTAGCAGCATTGCGGGAACAGATTTCCAGAGATCCATCACTGACCACATGTTAGATTGGCTTCCGGAAATCCGCTCAAATACCCAGCGACATGCGCTCAGCTGCACTCTGCCAGCTATCTACTTTACCGCTGCCACTTCTAGTACAATACGTCTACCCCAAGTTCTACTCACTGCATGACATGCCCGATGCAGCTGGCTTGTCAGACGAGACCACTGGAGAGATCGTCATGCCGCCAGGTATCAATCTGTCCTCTGCGAATATGGTGCCGTATGGTTTGTACCTGATCGATGACGGTCAGACACAGTTTCTCTGGGTTGGTCGCGATGCGGTTCCGCAGCTTGTTGATGATGTCTTTGGTGTTTCGGAAAAGACCCAACTGAAAGTCGGCAAAACCACCTTACCCGTGCTGGACAACGATTTCAATGAGAGAGTCAGGGCCGTAGTGGAAAAGAGTCGGGACCACAGATCGAGAGGTGTGGGCAGTATCGTGGTACCCCATCTCTACGTGGTGCGGGAAGATGGTGAACCGGGCATGAGATTGTGGGCCCAGACCATGCTGGTCGAAGATCGAGCAGATCAGGGCATGAGCTTGAAGCAGTGGTTGGGCATGATGCGAGAAAAGGTAACGGGGTGATGAGGTTGTGCTATAACGGAACGTTACTGACGGAACCCGCAGGTTGTACAATAACGAACGCTGATAGAAGAGTAGTTGTACGTTCATCGCCACGGGGGGCAGAAGTTCTCCACGTGAGGTCTTGAGCATCTGGACTTTCCAATATAGGTAGAAAACTACAGGAACACTTTATTAAATCCATCGATGCCTTTTCTATTCAGCTCTCTGTGTAGGTTTTGAGTCTCTCCTAGGACCGGGTAGGTACCGTCTAAAAAGAGTCTTCAACCCTGACACGCCTAGAACGTTTATTATTCGGTACGCTAATTCGAAGTGGGGGGGCTCCGGGCTGGGGGAGCAGCCTTATTCTATCGATAGCAGGGTTAAGGTATTGGGAGTCACCGAACCATTGTCAGTTGGCCAGGGACAAGCTGCAATTGCATTTATAAACCCCTTTGGATGTCCATCCACACTTGACCAACAGTTAACACGTCTCTGGGGATGGCATTCCGCAGTAAATTGCCTCCGTATTGTTACCTTACCTTAAGTATAGAACGAACAACAATGCGGCGGTTACAGGGCCTAGTATTTCACAATGCTGAATCACGTTGCTTATTGGCGGAACATTCCCCACTACTACTGTCTACTGACTTCTCTATTGACAAACGCCCGTAACTTGACTTGGGATGTGCCAAAAGAGTCACGTTCACAAATCACCTTACATTTCAACTCCTGAGTCCTGGATCCTTCCGACCTGTTTGACAAGTTATAAATACATCGTCTGGGTCTGCTGAACTCGCAGCTATTCGCCTCCAGAAGCGCTCGACACACACTCGGTAAGCCCCCCCCCTTCCTTCGTCTGCAGGAACCTAAGCGCGGGTGAGCCCGAACCATCCAGGTACCACCCATGGCACTGGGCTGTGCAGGCAACGAGTGCTTTATATGCGAGAGCTATGTGAATAAGATGTGTGTTTGCGGTGTTTGAGATATACTGATTTGAGTGGGGGGAAGCCAGGACCGTGCTACAACTTCACTCGGATAATCCGATTCACCTTCGAGCCAGACTACTCTCCCATACATCGACTGCTTGTTCCAACAAGACTTGAAAGTACCATAGCACTCGTATGCAAACACTCAGACCTTGTAGCGACAACCCGGACAGCAAGCCTGAGACAAGCTGAAAGCGGAACAAAGAACCCGACTCTTCCCAATTTCCGTCAGCTTCTGGACTTTGGTCGCCCCACCCGAACCTTCCAGTACGGGAAGCACCTCTGGATCGGTCTGAGAGGCGGAATACATACTCGAAGCATTGGACACGTTTGGATTGGCAGTCTTAACGCTAGGGATTAGCATCGGCGACAATACTTTGCTAAAACAGGGTAAGGAGGATGTTCCGTCGATTAGAAGACAGTCTGAAGCCTCGTCATGTACTATCTTGGGACCGAGGGAGAAACCGACAGATCACGAGAAGAGTTTTCTACCCATCTCACGCATCTGAAGACACTCTAATCCCTTCTTGACGCATTCCATTTGCCTTGCAAATCCACAATATGGCAGGCACTGTGTTTGTTTCTTGCCCAGTTGCTCCGACACCCCACCCCTCGATTTTTACTGAAACTACCGCCAGCAATTGAGTCATACATTGCTGACATCTTAATCAGAAGCCTACCCCGCAAAGACCTTCACTTTTGGCACTGATTCCTCAAGAAGAGACCTAGCCTCCTGTTGGCCGAATATTGGATACATAACCTGTCGGTATATCTCCGACACACTGGGGCTCATTTCTCCGCAGATTGTTCGTTCCGTCGACTAAGATATAAACGTACATCATGTCACGCCAGCAAGCCCCGCCTCCAGGCGGATCTAGAAAGATATCCTTCAACGTTTCTGATCAGTACGACATACAAGATGTTGTGGGAGAAGGTGCTTATGGTGTCGTATGGTAAGACACTTTTCATCAACAGCAGACTTACAGGACCTTGCTAAAAAGAACAATGCAGTTCCGCACTGCATAAGCCTTCAGGGCAAAAAGTAGCCATCAAGAAGATCACCCCTTTCGATCATTCTATGTTCTGCCTGCGTACTCTACGGGAAATGAAACTACTTCGCTACTTCAACCATGAGAACATCATCTCTATCCTAGACATCCAGAAGCCCAGGAACTATGAAACGTTCACGGAAGTCTATCTTATCCAAGTATGCCGCAACTTGCTTACTCTGTAAAACATCGTTTTTCGTTGGCACTAACACTTGGTAGGAGCTCATGGAAACGGACATGCATCGTGTTATCCGCACACAAGATCTCTCAGATGACCACTGCCAATACTTCATCTATCAGACACTACGTGCATTGAAAGCCATGCACTCAGCAAACGTCCTTCATCGAGATCTCAAGCCTTCAAATCTGCTACTCAACGCTAACTGCGATTTGAAAGTTTGTGACTTTGGTCTTGCAAGATCGGCAGCATCGACCGAGGATAACTCTGGATTCATGACGGAATATGTTGCTACTAGATGGTATCGTGCACCAGAGATTATGCTCACCTTCAAGGAGTACACAAAGGCAATCGATGTGTGGAGTGTAGGATGTATCCTGGCAGAGATGCTGAATGGAAAACCGCTGTTTCCTGGCAAAGATTGTGCGCAGGTTGTACGCTAGATGTTTATGATCTCCTCGCTAACATCCTGAACAGATCATCACCAACTGACACTCATCTTGGATGTCCTCGGTACACCAACCATGGAAGACTACTACGGTATCAAATCTCGACGTGCCCGCGAATATATTCGCTCATTGCCATTCAAGAAGAAGGTTCCGATGAACTCAATGTTTCCCAAGACATCTGACTTGGCACTAGATCTGCTCGAGAAGCTGCTCGCATTCAACCCTGTCAAACGTATTACAGTAGGCGAGGCGCTGAAGCACCCATATCTGGAACCATACCACGATCCTGAGGACGAGCCAACCGCTGAAGCTATTCCTGAGGAGTTCTTTGATTTTGACAAGAATAAGGATTCGCTGACGAAGGAGGAGCTGAAGCGTAAGAACTCACTCCACACATCGCTATCCGCTCACTACTAACCCCAGTGTAGAGCTCATATTCCAAGAAATCATGAGGTAAGCGGTTAGGTGAAGGATGCGAAAGTTTGAGGATGTTTGGCATTTTGGCCTCTGGCTAGGATTTTTCGGCTGGTGACGATAGACATGGCTTCTCTTTTCATCAACCCGGCGAGGCGGCGGATGGCTTATGCTGGGAGGAACGGGTATGCGAGCATGTGTTGCAGGACGTGACTTCTTTTCATTTCTCGGCTTCTACGGCTTCTGCGGCTTGTTTCTTTGTGGGCTATGCTGGATAAAATGTACGAGGAAATGTGCTTTCTACTAGAATCTCCATCTCCTACTCGAAATCCGCCCTAGGCTCTGCCAGGCCGCACCGAGACTCTTTCGGTCAATGGTTGTACAAGACCTTGAAGTTTTCTACACAGGCCAAGTCGATCTATCTCAGACCCAGCCCCTTCTCCCCCATCCACCGCTCCAGCGCGCTCCTCACCCCCTCCGCACTCGGCACCCCCGCACTAACATCCACCTCCAACCCAAACTCCCCCCTCAAATACTCCTTCGTCGTAGGCCCAATACTCGCCACGAACGTCGTCCTCCCCTTGGTATCTCCATCAACACCCTCCTTCACCCTTCCCGTCAAAGGGTCCAACCAGCCGAACGCCCTCAACATACTCCCCCCCCCGGCCGGCGAAAACACAACCACCCACCTCACCCTTGCCTCTTCCGTTTCCCTCAGCACAGCCGCAAATCCCGCCTCAAAAGCCTCCACTTCTGCGGTCGAGTACACCACCATCTCCTCCACCTTGATCCGCCTCTCCTCCGCTAGCGCATCGTCCATCAGCATCCGCGGAATCACATCCCGCCGCTTCTCGCCCGTCACGAACAGCAGCGGCTTCTTCTCCCCCCCGGCTCCATCTTCCTGCCAAGCCTCGTTATACCGCTCTAGGATCAGCGCGGCGAGCACGTCGCCGCGGCCGGCTTCTTGGCCTTCGACCCAGCTGTTCGGGAGGTGGGTGGATGCGAGCGCGCGCAGGGCGGAGGCGGTGGCGGGGCCGACGGTGTAGAGGGGGAGTTCGAGGGTTTTGTAGTGGGGGGTTAGTTGGGGATTGTGGGGGTTGGTTGAGGGGGAGGCGGGCTGGGAGGATGAGGAGAGGAGTTGCAGAGCGGAGGAGAACGCGGAAACGGCGCGCTGGGATGTGAAGATGAGGCCGCCGTAGGGGAAGGGTGGGGGGGAGGCGAGGAGGGTGAGTATGGGCGTTAGGTCGTGCGTGTGTTTTAGGATGGGGATGTGGCGAGGGGCGTAGGTGTAAGTGGGGTGCTGCGGCGGAGGAACGGTGGGGGGCAACGAGGGGGGGAGGGGGGAAGTGAAAAAGCTTGTGTATGGGTCTATGGGCGTAGTGAGAGTTTTCAAGAAGAGGATTGGGATCGGAGAGGACGGCATTGTGGTGCCATTTCTCGCATTTTGAAGGTAGGTAGGAGAGACACTGGAACCGAGGGGTCTGACGTGGGGCGGCGGTCCGGTTGGTAGGGCTGATATATCTAGATTCCGAGGAACAGCGATCTGTAAACTTCCCTCCAGGTCCTCCTCCAACTGTTTGATTTCCGCGGCGCGAGTTCATCTGACGCACGTACAAGCGTGCAATGGACAAGTTCTTCTCGGAAGCGACCAAAAGCAAAGGAAAAGCCCCCGAAGAGCGCAAAGAAGGACCAGATGCGACGCCGAAGAAACTCCCAAAGGGCGTTGTGCTGGGCAAGGATGGGAAACCGTAAGCCGCTTTCTACACTCCCAAAAACACCCTTCCTTTCTTGCTACTTCTCACACTGACACCCCCCTCTTGATCACCTCAGCTGCCGCTCCTGCACCTCCTTCGCCGACTGGGCCGCCCTGACCACGCAAATCTCCTCCTCCTCCTCCTCCCACCCGCCAACCACTCCCGCCCCCCCCACCACCACCACCACCACCCCCCCACCCGACTGCCCCCCCGACGTCGCCCTCCTCGGCCGCTCCACCTGGACCCTCCTCCACACCATCTCGGCCACCTACCCGCCCCGCGCCACCCCGACCGAACAATCCGAAATGCGCCAGTTCCTGCACCTCTTCGGCAAGCTGTACCCGTGCTGGACGTGCGCGGAGGATTTCCGCGACTGGATGGGGAAGGAGGGGAATGAGCCGAGGGTGGAGGGGAGGGAGGGGTTGGGGAGGTGGATGTGCGAGGCGCATAATGAGGTTAATGTCAAATTGGGGAAGGGGCGGTGGGATTGTGGGAGGTGGGAGGAGAGGTGGGGGGGGAAGGGGGGGGATGGGAGGTGTGGTTGAGGGGGTGTATTGGGGGTTTGGCGTTTTGGAGAGGAGCTGTAGGATATGGATTTCGAAAGGGTTATTCTCTGCTCATTTACAAGTGGGATGCATAGCACCGGGATATACAGCATTGAATCTGGCGTTCACGGGCAAATAATTTGTACATTACTCTCGAGCATTCAATTCCATCTCCCTCCTACTTCAAACATCAACACGACCCAGACCGGAGCTGTGGAACTCAGTTACTCCTCCACCCTCTTGTACATAAGATCCGTCCTCAACGTCATCTTGATCCCGCCCAGGACATCCTCCCCCGAATGCAACAAATGCTTATGCTGGAACACCAGTATCCTCCCCACCTTCGGCTCCACCTTAAGCTCCTTATCCGTTTCATAATAGTGAAACACCGTCGCCCCTCCCTGCAGCTTGCCCTCTTTGGAGCTAGGATCCGATTCATTGAGGTACAGATGCATCGTGTAGAACGAGATCTCGCTGCCGTCGGGCGTCACATAGCAGCCGTCACGGTGAGCTTTAAAGTACTGGCCCGCTCCATATTTTAGAAATCGCATACGCTCGTTGGGTCGGGTTAGCTTCCATGTCTCGCCACGCTTTGCAGGGCCTGCGCCTGTGATACGCGGAGCGTTCTTCAGTCCTTCCATCTCCGGCAACACCAAAGCGCTTACGCGGGACCAGATCGCGTCGACGACGGCCTGGCTGTCCCATATGATGCGGCCACAGTCTCGAACATCTTTCATGAGCTGTTGCATTCCCATGCCGACGTTCACCATGGCTTGTTCCCAGACACCGTTGGTGGTAGCTTCGGCCGCTTCGACCAGGGTCTGACACTCGGATATCGAGAGGGCATTATCGATTATGAAGGCGTTGAGGCCGGCGTACTCGGGGATGGGGGTTTTGGTGAAGTCGATTTTTTGGAAGGTAATGTTAGGGCTTGGAGTGGAGAGGAAGTCTGATGGGAGGGGGGAAGCCGGGGAAGCCATGGTTGCTGCTGAACAGGTATGTGCCTTGTTCGGAATTGAGGAGATAGAGTAAGAGAGATACAGACGGCGGCAGTGTAGAGATTGAGAAGACAGGATCTGGAGTAATATTCGTTGGTTGGATTTCATCAACCTTCTGTCATAAGTGGAATTCTCTTTTAAGAAAATTTTGATGAGTGGATCGGGCACATGAGGGGCTATGCTGATGCCTAGATAAAACGAAGTGTCCTGTCGATGGATGAGTCAGTCAACACAAAGGGCCAAGAAGACTGAGCATTGTCAACACCTTGCTGGAGCGAGAGGAATCTAGCTCAGTGATAAGACTGCCTTGTAAACAGTCCAAATTGGAGATGATCTTTCCGGAAAACGCTAGTTGACGAAGTACAGCAAAGCTACCTCTGCGCCCTTCTCGCTCTTATAGGACCTTTGATGTCTTGCAACCCTATCTCATCTGCAATCGGAACGCCTTTCTGTAGTATTTCTACTTCTCCACGCTGGCGCATATCCCAGAGCATTTCCCGAACGTGTGGCATCAAGTCTCTCCAAGACGAGGTCCCACTTGCTTTGAGCTCTTCTGCGCTCAAGGCTCTCGCACATTCGGATGGACAGATGGTTTTGGGGTATGAGCGGGTGGAGAGGAGATGGTTGAGGTAGGGTAGTAGTATTTCTCCTGGCGATGGGGGTTGTGGGTTCATTGGTGAGGGAGGAAGGGTTCGAGGCTGGACTGGATTTGGATTGGCACGATTGGTAAGCATGACCGACGAGAACCTGTAGATAAACCGGTACCTTAGACGTTCAGTTGGACAAATAGATCCTTTACTTTCTTAAATGGTATAACTTCCTGGCTCAGGTTCCGCTACAAAGCTTGCATGATCAGACGGGTATTAACGGGTGAATCTTGACTTATTAAAGCCATCCTGTCACTTGATTTCAAGTATTGACCTGGCGTGCCTAGCTATTGGTTGTTGTTCACACGCGACTGATCTACCTGATCTTTACAGCGGTGCACCTTCCGTTGCAAAGCAGTGCTGTTTGCAGTGAGTGCAAGAGCCAGCTGCTGAAATGCAGGAAAGCTGGGAGTGAACGTTGGACAAGTCGGATATTCGATTGAAATCCGTAGTAATAAAGCAGCCGACCTCTTGAAGAACGATATCTCAGATGCAGCGCCGAGAGTGACCCGAACCACCTATGCTACGCTTAAACCATCTGTTCAACATCTACGCGAATCCGCGATGTCACTTCCCTCCGCCCCATGCGGGTACCATACTCGCCATTCCCGCCATCGCTCCCTCAAGCATACCTTCCCCTCCGTTTCCACCTCCATCCTCCCTCTTCCTCTGCCCTGCTAGCTCTAATTGTATACTTCGATGCACGTTGACCAGCCAATCAACGTAGCTCTGGGCCTCGTTGTTACGATCTTCGTACAATAATCTCGCAAACTCGTATTCACTGCCATCGAGGCCTTGTCGTGCTAATTGCACCGTCAAGGCCTTGCTGCCACGCACACTACTCCAATAAGCGAGAAGGTTCCGCACTTGGGCGTTGAGATGTGTCTCTAGAACAGGAATAGAGGAGAGTAAAGGATCAAGAGACTGAAGGGAGGTTTTGTTAGGGCCAAAAAGGTCTTCAAGTAGGTTAGGTGAAACTTGGGCATGGAGCCAGAGAAGGCAGGTTTGCCCGTCATCCACGAGGTATGCGCCGCCTTCTTCGATGCGAGAAAAGGAGGCACGGATGCTGGGCGGTACGACCAGATGGCCTGTTTCTGGGTTGGGGAATCCGTCGGTCTCGGAGAGACTCTGAAGTGCGATGATGCGTGGATAGAGAAATAGGGAAAGTTCGAGAGGGCCCATGGATTTGAGCATGCGCATCGTATGTGTGCGGCGGTCGGAAGGTTCGTGGCCGGCTTTGAAGGCTCGGGATTTGAGTAGACCAAGGATGTACATTCCAAATTCTTTAAGATTTTCCGGTAGGACAAGTTGGCCAGGAGGATGAGATCCTGAGAAGCCTCTTCGGTAACCTGCAAGGATATCGATTGTTTTCTCCGTAAGAGCATTGCGGATGTCTTTGAGAGTCCGCTCCGTCATTCGTGTTGCAGCTATGGGTATTGGTCAGTATGACTAGAAACATCCCAAAAGCATAAGCCATTCGAATGCTGACCTTCTTTGGCAATCATGTTGACCACAGCGTCCTGGTCAATATATCTCATACTTTCCATAGCCCCCTCGCTGACACTTGCAACAGTGTTCGTGCAGCGAACACGACGCTCTCCACTAGCCGTAGTGTAGAGCAATGCACATTGGAAGTGGGCATCTAGTTTAGAATCCAGTTTTCCATCATAGCCGAACATGACCCCAACCGCTTTATCAGCGTCAATTACACCAAATTCGAGATCTGCACCGAAATTGTGTTGCAAGAAGTTGCCATGATATGACGAAACTTGTAGTCCATTGGAACACCGTACTTTCATCAATGCTTGGTAGCCGGTTTCTCGGGTAAGAGTGTGTTCGATCTCTTGCGAGAGTTTTGCGGAATCCCGACCTGCGGTGTAATTGGGGTAGAAATATGTCTCTCCACCGGTGACGGCAGATACGTGACCTATATTGTGTTATTAGACTCATAGTTAAGTGTCAAGCACACAGAGACTCACCAATTGTAGCAACATCCATATACTTCCCACCAGGAGCAGCAACAAAGAAATCAATACCAACTCCGCTTTCCACCATCTTGCCAGCGGTCTTCTTCCATCCAGGATGCTCCGTCTGGAAAAGCTTTCTCTCTGTCTCAATGCCATGCATGTCGTTCTTGTCTCTCAAGAATAGCCTGCCCGGTCCCCATGTCGGTAGGGCAGATAAAGAACAAATAATCTTCCCACCAGTCGTTTGCAATGCAGAGATAGCAGTGTCCAGCACAGGTAGCAAGGTGGGCTCGGGGTTCTTGACATGAGAGAAGAGTTTCGGAAGCTGCATCAGAAGAGAAGTGATGACAGTCCTATAAAGATTAGTTTAATGGCTCGTTCTCAAGGCAATATAGTGACAAACTTTGATTCGTAAGGGTCTACGAATAGTCCTTCGCTCCCCAAGGGCACGAAGGGATCCTCAATGTCAGGCATCACAAGCATTTGCGCTTGCTCCAAAGTTGACTAGAGGATTTCAGTATTGGAAGGAGAAAATGTATTTTTATACTTACATTGCAATTGTAGAAGTGCATCGCTTTATCGAACGTGACAAATCCCACTTTAGAGCCAAGGGGAATTTTCCTACCCGCATTAGGATTGTCACCGTTTGTTTCCTCTGTCGCATTTTTTAGATCGTCACCAAATAGAGCACTCATGATTCCTTCGCAAAACGCTTGTAAAAACCCCTGCGTGATAGCATCATGACTTACGTCAATCAGAAATAGCCAGCATAAGCCCACCGGTTCCTTTGCCCAGTACTCTTTCGGTACCATGTATTCCACGGTGCCCGTCATTAGCTCCGGTCTTTGAGCTCTGTCTACCCGCACACCCGATGGGTCTGTGGGAGCAAAGTATTCAGGAGCTACATCGTTAGGAAATGTACACATATTACAGACGAGCTTGTTTCCACCGGACCTAAAGGTCATGAAAGGGTTTATGTAAGCTCTACATCGTCGGCATCGTGGCGGACCAGCTTCGCCGAAGTCAAGCACAGGTATCGCTTGTTCGCCAGCCTGAAGAGGAGCAAGCGGCTGCAAAACCAGCCCTAGAGGTAGCGCTGTTGCACTGAGGGCTTCTGATGAGGAAGGAATGTTGTTAAGTGTCAGGCGCGCAAACTTTGGCGAAGAGTTCCCCTGATCGTGGGCAACAAAGGGTACAGCGCCTGGTGGGGGAAGATGTTGCTCCATTGTTGGGTATATGTGGTCCAAATAGGATTGCGCTGCTGCGTCTCGAGATCTTGGTATACTCGGAATCTGTTCGGGATCAACTCTACCTTGAGCAGAGACGGGAGGACCGCTTGGTACAGGCACTTGCGGGTTCGAAATCCCAAAATTTGGACTTGACTGCATGCCAGGTGAAAAAGGAGTAGTAGGTTGGGCAGGGAATTGGCTCATCGCGGGTGTTATCTGCTGACCTGCATATGGATGGCCGGGGCTCATCTGCTGCGGTGCATCGCTATTGAGGTACTGGGTAGGGTTGATTGAGCCCTGTGGTATTCCATTGTATGCCTGCGACGACGCTGCCGGTTGCTGTATATCGTGATGCGCGTGTCTGTGCTTCTTTTTGTTAGGTCGAGTTAGGGCTCCTGAGTCGCTAGCGAGCCCCATTTGCCCCATCTGCGAAGCCAGTCCACCCATTGCCCCAGTGTCATTCATACTATGCGGCTCTTGCGGAGGAAAGTAACCCTGCACTTGACCCTGCCCTTGCCATTGCTGCCCTTGAGGTTGATACCCACTTTCCGGTGTGCCTAAATGATTTTGTTGGAAGCTCGGGGCACCCTGACTGTATGATGATCCACCCTGCGGGTAGCCACCAGGTCTGGGGGCCACTGGAGGGCGGAATTGCTGTGCTGGAGGTTGGATTTGTGACTGATATTGTTGCGGGTCATTGTTAGGAGTCTGGTGTCCTGCTGCATGGTAGAGGTCATAATCTGCCATCGTCACGGATATTGGGACAGCTAAGCAGTCGAAGCACGAGAGCTAGTGATCTTAGGGTTTTCGGTGATGAGGTAGAAACCCCTCGCAGCTTGAGCGCATATCGACTAAACTTGGAAACTGGCGTACGTGTTAGGAGTACTCTTCACAGAAGGCGAGCAATCCAGATGCTAAATCATTTGTTGCTTAGTGGTTGCTACGTGGGTAGAATATGCAAGATGGAGTGCAACCTGTCAAACAGACGCCCTTGCCGAGAAAACTTCCACCCCCTGCCTACTCTCCGCCCCACCATCGTGTGACATTTAACGTCGAGCGGAGTTTCTGAACTTCTTTTTAAACGTCATCCGTAAGCCACAAGGATTTCACCGATGTGGAAATACGCACCAGACGAGTACTCGCAGCCATGGCACGCTTTCAGGTCGCCGGCGCCGTGGCCGCTGCAACCTTTGCATTGCTCCTCGTCCTGCAGCTGATCTCAAACTTCGGCCTACCCAAGCTTGACTTTCTACATCTGCAGTATGACATATACTCTACGTATCCAGCGCCTCACCAAATACCCATTTATCCTCCCGACTACGAACCTAGCATTGCGGAGAATGGAGATCAGTACCTGCTGGGAGTGGGGCGGGCGGACATTACAGGACCTGTTGTCGAGATCAATATGATGGGCTATGCGGACCCAAACCAGGTCGGATCAGGGTTGCGTCAGCGGCTCTATTCCCGTGCATTCGTTATTGGAAACATCGATAACCCCGAGGCCCGTTTCGTTTACCTTGTCCTGGATACTCAGTCAGGAGACACAGCGGTACGGCATGGTATTCTGGAAGGATTGCAAGAGCTGGGGCCAGAGTATGCTGCGTACAAGCAAGCGAATGTGGCAGTCACAGGCACACATTCACACTCCGGACCTGGAGCTTGGCTCAATTACCTTTTGCCTCAGATTACTAGCAAGGGCTTTAATAAGCAAAGCTATCAGACTATTGTAGATGGAGCATTACTTTCTATACGAAGAGCCCACGAAAGCCTTGTGCCTGGCTATCTGAGCGTGGGAACGGTCAATATCGACGATGCAAATATTAATAGAAGCCCGTACGCCTATCTAGCCAATCCTGAAAAGGAGAGACGGAATCATCCGTATGATGTTGACAAGGCTCTGACACTGCTGAAATTTCAAGCCGCAGAGACAGCAAAAACCATGGGCGTCTTGACTTGGTTTCCTGTACATGGTACTTCCATGCTTGGCAACAATACGTTGATATCTGGAGATAATAAAGGAGTTGCTGCCTATTTGTTTGAGAAGAGCGTTCAAGGTTCAGAAGACGCAGCTGCCGGATTTGTAGCAGGGTTTTCTCAAGCCAATGTCGGCGACACCTCCCCGAACGTCCTTGGAGCATTTTGTGAAGATGGATCTGGCTTGATGTGCAACTTCGAAGACAGTACCTGCGGTGGTCGCAACGAGCCTTGTCACGGACGAGGCCCCTTTTTCAGAGAAAAAGACCAAGGTGCATCGAGCTGCTTCGAAATTGGACGCCGTCAATACGCTGGTGCAAAAGCCCTATACGACATAATGCCCGAAGTAGGCCTCCCCATCCGCGGCCCCGCCGTCAAATCCCTCCACACCTTTCAAGATCTTTCCAACTACTCTTTCCCTCACCCTAACGGCTCAGCCGTGTCCACCTGTCCCGCTGCCTTGGGCTATTCCTTTGCTGCAGGCACGACCGACGGCCCTGGCGCCTTTGACTTCAAGCAGAACAACACCGGTTACCCAAATGCTAACCCTGTCTGGTCAGTTGTCAGCGGATTTCTGCGCGAACCAAGTGATGAGCAGAAAGCCTGCCATGCACCCAAACCCATCCTCCTCGACGTTGGCGAAATTGATAAACCGTACCTTTGGACTCCCAATATCGTCGATATCCAGCTCCTCCGCGTCGGTCAACTCCTCATCATTGTTTCCCCGGGCGAAGCCACCACCATGGCCGGCCGGCGATGGAAATCTGCTCTCCAAGCCACCGCGGAGTCCCTCTCTCTGACACCCGAAGCTGAACCCGTTGTTGTACTAGGAGGGCCCGCGAATAGTTACACCCACTACATAGCCACAGAGGAGGAATACAACATCCAGCGCTACGAAGGCGCCTCTACGCTCTATGGCCCTCATACCCTCAACGCCTACATCAATCTCACCACGCACTATCTCCCTTACTTGCATTCAGCGAGCATAGAGTCCCCACCCCCAGGACCAAGCCCCCCTATCTACGTCAACGAGAGTCTCAGCTTCATCCGCGGCGTCGTCTTCGACGCCCCTCCGTTCTTCAAATCCTTCGGCGACGTGCTCAACGACGTGCTACCAGCCTACCACACCGGCTCCAAAGCCAAAGCGACTTTCGTCGGCGCAAACCCAAGGAACGACCTCAGGCTTGAAAGCACCTACGCTTCCCTTGAGATTCTAGACTCCAAGGGCGCATGGGTGCAGATTCGAGACGATTACGACTGGAGTCTGGTGTTCGAGTGGCGGAGGACGAATTCGGTGCTGGGGACTAGCGAGGTGGATGTCACGTGGGAGATTGAGAACGATGCCCAGGCTGGGCTGTACAGGATCAGGCATTTTGGGGCGAGTAAGACGCCGGTGAGTGGGGACATTGTTGAGTTTGAGGGGATGAGTGGAGAGTTTAGGGTGGGATGAGTGGATTTTGGGTTCTGGGTGGGTACGGAGTTGGAACACTTGAAGTTTTTGGATATGGTTTGTGAATGCTTTATATTAACGTACATAGTGCATACTATTTTTCCCATGTTTATCACAATACCTATATAAAAACTCTCCTCTAACCACCCCAAGAGGCGTCAAACTCCCTGTATGCCAGATCGTGCGCACTTCAATACTTGACGTTCCTAAGCCATAATAGTATCGAAGCGACTTTGTTTCCTGATTGCAGGCCCGTATCTAAATAAGATCCACGGGATCGGCAGCATAAAGAGAGAGAGGAACCCGAGGAGGGAGGTCGCCCATGGGATGCTGAGGGTTTTGTACACTGGCGGGGGGAGGACGACATTAGGTTGGAAGAAGTAGGGGTGGGTGGGAGAGGAATGACGTACTTTGAATGGTGAACAAGGGAAAGGCAGCTCCAGAAATATATCTTACGAGTCCATTTGCAGCCAACGCTGATGCGCCATTCATAGGCCCATAAGTATCCACTAGATACAACGCGGCAGCGCAGAAAACACAGATATTTCCCCACGCAAACGGCACCGTCGCCAGTACGGGGCTGATCCAATGCACATCCTGTCTCGCACTCCACGCAAACCAAAACAGCCCAATGGGCAAGCCAAAGCTTCCCATCATTGCCGCATACAACCTATGCTCTGGAGCGACAACGCCGCCTCTGCCTTCCTTGTGGCTTTTGTTGTGCTGCTTACGAAAGGTGAATCTATCGACGATAATGACGGTTACGGCGCCGAGGACGACGCCGAAGCCGATGCCGAGGAAGGTGAGACCGGAGAAGCCGGGGGAGAAGTGGTAGACACCTTGAAAGACGAGGGGGAAGGCGTCAAAGAAGGCGAAGAGGACGGAGAAGTTGAAGCCGGTGTAGAGGCTGAAGAAGAAGACGATTGGTTCTGTGAAGATCATGTTGATTGGCCGTGCGAGGGTCACTGTCAGTAAAAATCGAATGCCCGCCAAGCCTGAAGGGGTGGTTTTGGGTGGTGGGGGGATGCCGAGCCTTTTTGCGCGCTTGTTTAAGATGATCTTTTTGTAGGTCTCTTTCATCCCTAATGAAAAGATCCAGGAGGGAAGCAGAATGAACAAGATCGGCCATTGTGTCCACCTCCAGCCTTTGTACTGGGCCGCGAAGCCACCGACTGCTGGGCCCAAGGCTGGACCTAAAAACGGGGCAAGTAGGAATGAGGAGGTGGAGACGGCGCGGAAAATGGGTGGCCAAATGTCGGCGTTCGTTCCAGCCTGAAAAAGTTAGCTGAAGGTACTGTGTAAAAGTAGGAACAGCTTACTCCGACAGCCAGTACAGGAGATCCGAAAAACCCAGCCCAAAAGCGACAAATTATTAGAGAAGCGAAATTCTGGAAAGTCCGGCACCAAGACTGAACAGAGCAGCCAGAGGTAGCGAGGTGAGGTATACAACACGTCGCCCGAAAGTCTCGGAAATAGGAGCCGCAAGTACAGGACCAAAAGCAAGACCAAGGACATAGAAAGAAAGACCAAGGAGAGCTACTGTTGAGGAAACGTGAAACCTGATCATGACCTCTGGATAACCGGGAGTGTATACCGACGAGGCGAACGTTACGATGAAAGCGAAAAGACCTGGGATAATTGTGTGGTAGACCTTTTTCCAACGAAGCCAGTTCATGGGGTTCTCTGGGTCATCAGGGCTGGTCCAGTCTTGAGCTGTCACTGTTCTCTCAACAGGTTATCCCGGTTGTAGTGAAATTAGACTAGGGTTCCTGAGGGCCTCGACGCCCTTTTCGGGATCTTTCTCCATGATCATGAGCGTGCCAATGCCGTCTGACGGAGATGTAGGCTTGGTCCGCGACTTCTCTATATCTTGCTGTTCAGACTCGCTGCTCAATGTCGAAGTTGACATCTCGAAGAGCTAACCCACAAACTTGAACACGAAACACTTCAGGAGACTTAGTGAGATACGCCGACCATGAAAACGGAGGCGGAACATGACATTGCAAAAAGTGATATCGAGGAAGCATTGAAAAGGATATATATCTAACCAGTAGTCACAGATTTCAAAGCATAGTACCGAAGACATGGTGTGATTTGAGCCTTGTATGATCTGATGGCTCAATAAGCCGCGGTTTCTGCTGCTGAGATATGTTCAGTAATCTCCGTATACTGCTTAATCGGGTCGACCGAGGCTATCTGAAGCCTCTCTTACCCAAGGCTGATGTGGTTTCAGAATGGCTGGTGACTCTCATAAACCTATCTGAGGCTATGGTCTGATACAGATTTGTTCATGAGTAAGGATTGAAGCCACGTTGCATACTCCTTCATGCAATGAAAATTATGAAATGGACATTTTTGTCAGTAAAGTATACTGTAACAATGGAAGTTTCTTAGGGCTTACATAGCTGCAGTCTTACTAAGGTACAGGTACCTTACCTAACCTACCTAGGGACCTCAAGGTACATATATACGGAATACTAAGGTACAGTAGGTACCCAACCAAGCGCTAGCATCAATGGCTTAACGCGGGTATTCGGGCCGTTGATCTTCCACCACCGTCACTGCCAAAAACCTTAATTGAAAGAATGTCGATACCCAGATTCATGGAAACTTCATTGCCATGTGGGCATTTATGATTCATCCCCTGAAAACACAGTGTATGAACCCGACCGCCTACCTATCAAGTGCACTCCCACATCTTGCGGCGTGATCTCTAGCTTGTTCAGCTGTGACTCAGCTCGTCCTTGCAGCAAAAACGCCAAATCCGCCCCGGACTTCCCACGACCACATTAGCTCTCGAGGCTCCTCTACTATCTCTGTATCCCGCAGTGCGTCTGCACCTTGACTGTTAACGTCGGTAATCACAATGGACTGCCTGCCAATACCGTTCGTTTGCATTCAATGCGGTACCGACCAGAACCCCTGTCACATTAAAGTCATTGGACCTACGCTGGGTAAGTATTCTCGAGGCTTAAAGTTAGGCAGACTGCTGACGACTTTTAGGTTTCTTTGTTGGGATTGTCTCTGCTGTATGCCCTGAGAAGACTGAGTTCTCCTTAAGCTACTAGGAGCTCATGCATTTCTAGGTGTTTTGCTGGCCGGCAGCGCTGTTCTGTGGATGTTGTGCAACAGAGACCGGGAAGCAGTAAGATCGGAAACCCTATCGGCCTAAGCTGAGAAGATAGCTGGCTAACTTCAGGTGAATTGCAGTATGCTTGGGATGCCTGTGGAACTCAACGGGCAGGTCGCCAATTCAATACCTATCTGACAATCAAGTCTACTTAGGTTCTCAGGTTTCCTTTCAATTCGCACAGATGACTGTACGAAACGGAGTATGATAGAGACTAAGGGCACGATGGCAGATGAATACCGTAGGTTTTTGGAGAATGGCTGGTAGTTGTGTTTTCTTCATATGTTCATTAAGGGTCAGCATACAAGTTCTTTTCGGGATTTCATAGGCGGTGCAAGCCCAAATACTGTGAAGTGGATTTACACGATAGTACGCGTTTCCTCAAGGCGCCATTCTCAACAGATTTGGACATCACAACATATTACTGTTTACCCGTGCTCAACACCAGTCCCCTGACGCGAACCACTCCTTAAACACCACCAATATTTCACATTTTTCGGCACAACGTTGCTCCAGTGGTTTAATTTTGTTTTGCTCTAGATTCACGCCCTCAGTGAATGCTCTAGCCTCTACGTGAACGCATATTTTCCTAGAATCCCTCCTTCTCACACATACTTCTTTCTCGAGCTCTCCGCTTCGATCACAAACATTTTACCAATTGCATTTGCTTGAGCTCAGCTTCTACGACTTAGTCCTAATGGATCCCAATATGGAGAATGTGTCCAGTACGTATGATTTTCAAGCTATCAGCGATCAACAAGCTGACAACGAGTAGATCCAAACTTGGATCTGTCCTTCCAAGAGATTCGCTACGCTTACCAAGACCCAACTAATATGTACATGTTACAAGGTGACTCTCCTAAGCATCCAAGCGGTAGTAAGCCTCTTGACGCCCCAATTGGGCAAAGTGAGAAAAGTCTAACCAGACTAGCAAAACTTCCTCCATACTCCAGTTCGGTGCACGCCATCCAACCTGCCATGTCTCATCCACCAATGCGTGTCAAAGAGGTACCTGACCTCAACAATGTACAGCCGTTTTTCTCGGATCCTATCGCAACCGACAACGTTGGCTACGTCGAGCATCGAGTTGTTCAGCCGAAGGGAAGTCTCACTCAAAGTAATGGCGCTACATCTTCCCTGTACGGAGATCAAGCGTCGATGCCAGAAACGATCGTTAACGAGAAGGTGAAGAAAGCTCTCGCTACTTCCTGGACATTCGATCCACGAGCGTGCTCAACCGGTACTGCTCAACAGTATGTGTCAGTTCCTCACCACGGACTTACGGACGATGAATACACCTGGGTCAAAGGCAACAAGTTTTCTCTCGTTGCCGACGCAATCAAGGAGAGGCAGAATGAGGTAGACCTAGCAAAGCAGAGCCTTGATTTGGACAAGCAATGGGTCACATACGAGCCTTATCCGAGCTTCGATGATATTGACCTCGATCAAGAGCTTGACGCTTTCTATGGAACGGGAGAAGCTGTCAATTGCACCACGACCGACAATATGACGATCAACCGCGAGCAATTGGCGACCGACCGGGAGAATGCCGGTCGTGACTCCATGTCCACCACTTGGGTTACATTGCCTCAGAGTAACCGTATGTCCGCTGGACCATCCACCTCGTGTGCCTTTCGTGATTCAGCTATTCACATGGAAGATTACTTTGCTCAAGCAGCGAACAAGGAGTCACCGCCACAGTCCGCTTGCAAGACCTCAACAGAGCAGGCTTTCAGTAGCTACGACGAGTCCAATGGAAATTATTTCGGGGCTTCCGTTGAAGATTCTCTGGCTCTCTTCGAAGCTAGTAAGCAAGCAGCCTCTAGCAGTGAGCTTGATGTTCCTTATAATTTCTCAGGTTTCGTATCGTCAGAGAATGGTCTCTTAGAGCGTGAAGATCCCCGCAGCATGTCGGGTGACGTTGAGATGAATGAAGATGCAGGTTCCGCCATGCTTAACATTCACGGCGGAGAAGCGGCGACTTGTCAACAGGACATTGCCATACCCCAACGCATCAACTCCTTGTTTGACGGGTACTTGCATAATACGACTCATACGCTCAACCTAGAAATCCCGCCATCTGAGAATTCACTTGCAAATGGCTTTCACGGAACTGTACCGGAGATCCCTGAGACGATATCACAAGAAGAGTTTCCCCAACTACATCACGACACTCCAGAATTTGTCATCTACAATCAGAATGCACCCAGTAGCCTCGATCTGCCAACCGAGTCGTCGATGCAATTTCTCGGAGATCTCCAAGCTCATGCTGGCGCATCCTCATTTGACAATCCCACCAACGTCGTTCACCTTGGTGGCGATTACCGAGCAATCAACTTCACCCAGACAACCATTGCCCGTCGTGGTGAATACCAAAACCTCACCCCCGAATACGACAGCGACAGCGATAATAATCTCGACCACCTCGAACCAGCGTCGCCCATCACCCTTGCTGATAGTAATCAGAACGTCAATAATCATCTTGTCGCAGGAGATCTCAACCCCTACGACTACCGCCACTACCTCCCCAGCAACGTCCCTCAGTCCTCCCCCGGCATGGATCTCAACTTCCTCGCTCTCTCATCCCCCAACAACATCTTCTCGGCCTGCAATACCAACCAAGTCAACCCTACCACTATCGAAGGTCCCGACCCCAACTCCATGTTCGTTCAACCGTCCCTCCACCCTATCGCTCCCGCCATCAGCCGCGTCTCCTGCTCCCCCACGACCATTCCTCCATCGTCTCCTCCTGTCCTCAATCTGTACGGCAATGGTCTAATTACCTCATCGCCTGTATACAACTCCCTCAACAGCCCCATGCATTTCGTAACCAGCACTCCCACGCCCGTCATGATGGGAAATACGGATCCGGTCTCACCTAGCCCGGCACCACGCAATGAGAACAAGGCCACAAATTCGGCGGTTTGCCCTGGGGAAGGGAACACTCATGCAGTAGCGAGCGAGACTGCGCGTACAAGAATGAGAATATGGCCAAAGGAAGATGACGCTGTTGCAGAAGCGACGGAGAGCTGCAGCAAAGAGGCGGAAACCCCGGCCCAGGACTACTTTGGCGCGCAGCAGAAGCGGAAGGTGGGTAGGCCGATAGGGAGTAAGAGCGCCAAGAAGAATACAAATGGCGCTGCAGAGAAAGACGCAGTTGCGAAGCCCGATGCTAAGAGCGTGAAGAAAAAGGTCACAAAGAAAGCAGGAGATGCAGGTAGCGAGTTAAAGAGAGTCCGTACTGCAAGCGCGGAGGCAGCGAGGAAGAAGGGAAATGACAAGATAGCAAAGAAAGCAGGCGTGGAGACCGTATCAGCAACAACCACAGCCAACGACAAACCCACCAAAGAAAAAGCCCTCAAGCACAAACAACCCGCTACAACCGAAGAGACCGAGCCGATGAAGAAACGCGTGCGCCGCCCGAGCCGTAAATCTGCCGGGAACGTTCCAGCAGCGAAGTGATCGTTTGCGGCCCAGCCAAGATCTGTTGTGGCATGGCTATAACAAAGAAGATAGAGACGGTGGTGGATGGTACGATACACTTTGATATATGTCAAGGACAACTTGTACCTAAGGGCGGCTTTTTTCGGACTGAATTCCGATTATCGGTTTTCGATTTCATCAAAAGTTTATGATTGTTTTCATTCTATTGGAGGAAAGGGCAATATCGGAGAAAGGGATTTGGTGGGTTTGTACCACCATCAAACACGGGATCATACAAAGGACTTCTGTCTCGATACTTAAGGAAGACGGTCTTGTGTCATGTGCTACCATTTCGATACTGGGGCACTACATTCCCTTCTTCTTTACTCAGGTAGATACTTACTTTTTCGGCATACTACATACAGTACATAGTTAGGCTCTAGGTAATCGAAGACAAATTCATGAGATCCGGTTTCTTTTTCTTTTCTATAGAGTACGGAAGCTTTGGTTTTTTTTTTACTGACGGAATTTGGAGGGAGCAGAGCAGAGGTTCTTCTACTCCGGATTGGGGGTTTTCGGTGATGATGGTAAACAGATACCCACTTTCTTCGAGATTTTTGTTCAGACGGATGAGACTTTCGGGTAAGCCGGGTAAGCTTCAAAGTCCATAAGCTATTCATGATGCTTCGGTAGATACACGTTCATTGGCATGCTGGTTTAGGGAGGTGAGAGGAAGGGGGGGGAGCCGCCGTGGATGAGGTTGTTGGGTGTTTCTACTCACTCACTGCTATATAGGAGAACTCGACATTCTCTTGCCATTACTAGGATCACAGACTCTCGACCAAGCTCCATAGAAGGCCATAAGATGTCGAAGAGTGTGTGCTGCCCACTCATACCATTTTACCCAAACCATTCTTTTCGAAACCTCCCCTCGCCTCCTTTGATTCCGCCGTTGAATATGTCGGTACCTTACGCATTCTCAGAACCAGAGCATCTCACGCGATATCACTTTGGATCCTTTTTCCTTTTCTGTACATGTTCGTGATAGCGGACCCAAACGGCGTGACTCTTCCTGCTTTACACTTTTATCTAATTAGTTTGTTCACATAGGAATGGAAGGGGTTTTAACAGTTGCAAGGAGTGCGGAAATTGAGAGTGCCAGAATAGCGGAGTTGAAGAGCCGAAAAACTCTAGACTTGAGAGGTACGAATTTTCGTCATCTTGCAATAACTCGCATCTGCCAAAGAGTTGTAGTAGATAGTTCAATATAATAGTTTCTCGCTTTTGCGGGGAGAGAAACAAGCCGTTAGGGTAGATAGGGTTTTAGTGAAATTCGGGAAAGAGACAGAGAAAGAAGGGAGGGTCCTAAGTGTCTTAAGTTGGTATATGGCGGTGGTTTAGCTCGTGCCGCCGCACCGCAGTTGGTATGGCACAATATTTGGGGCCTTGATCGGTTTCTCTAGATGTGAGAACGTCGGTGTTGGCTGGGTTTGGTAGAACGACTCTGTAGATATGATTGATAACTGTTTCTTCTGCGCTTTCTTCTCATTCGATTAAATGGTTTCACCAGGTCAAGGTCCATGGGCTTTGGTCCGATAAAGGAACAAGTTATGGGAAGCAATACCTCATGTTGAGGCGCTGCAGATATCTGTATACTAAATGCCATTAACCACGCCTACCAAGGTTGCTGGTCTTTGATACTTGTAGCAAGATTAGGGTGTTGAAGGTGCTTGGAGGCGAGCTCGAGCTTGCAGCTTAGCTTAGGAAATTGAAGACATGGTCAAAGAATGGAGATATCATAGTGTGGAATATAGCAATTATATATCATTACGGATCTTTCAATTTCTGGTGTTGGTTTTTCCTGGCGAATGTATTGGGATCCACCCATACGAAGCCCATTGTGCGGCAATGAGATCAACATACTGTCTCTCTTCGATTTTAAACTCTCTGACCTCATCCATGGTGCAAACCCTGACCAGCCTGACTCGTCCAAATAGGAGGCCGCTTTCCACAAGCATATCGATAAGTGTCATTTGCCCTAGTGCTGTAGCATGGTATAGATCGGTCCAGTAAGCAATCCCATCTCGAACCTCTTTTTCCAACCCTACGAAAGTGAAAGTAAGCGCGTCCACATGAATCGGGTGCCTCAGTTGGCCTCTATCAACAAACTCGGGCCCATGTTGGAAGAATTGCCCCATGAGGCGCAGAAGGCGGAAAGCGACGGGGGTCAAGCCGCCGTCGCCTATAAAAGGGCGTCTACCGCCACCAAACATCCGGACATCGACATCAATGTTGTGCACATACTTTGGTGGGACGGGGAGAGAAGTCCAAGTTGGCCAGACCTGGTTACGGTATACCATGCAATCGATTTTATAGTTTACGCCTGCTTGTCCTCCTATCTGGCTTTTATGCATGATAGAATCTTCCATCTCGGCGGAAACCTGCCGGTTGCTATATAGAAGTCCGGCGCAGGCGTAGCGAAGTGGCTTACGATCATAGTATATCCCCAAGTCGCGTTCGTACAGTCCTAGGTCGCTATGATCTATCGGAGACTTGCCAGTGCCGTCGCCGCGGTCTACAACTGCTTCTGGAGATTCGGGCGGTGCGTCCTCAGTCGCGAGTACGTACGCGTAGATATGATCGCGAAGCTCTCGTGGCAGGTCGAGGAAACGAACATGCATTGAACTTTCGATGATAAATTTGGCAGTCGATAATTTTTTCTACTTGCTTGACATCCAATTGGAGAATATGCTGGTTCAAAATTGGCGGACCTGATGGATTAATTGGGACTTGGGACTCGTCTACTATGCGACCGGTCCAGCTGTCTGAGTCGCCCGCGGTATTGGCTAACTGTATCAATGTCGTGTAACAATGTGGAGGCAGCGTCGCAGCAAACGGGTCAGAAAATAGAGGCGTATGTCGGGGGCTAAATCTGAGACTTCTAGAAGGAGACTGAAGATGTGGTGGACGGGAGGCCGGAACATGAAACGGAAAAGGATTACACTGTACACAAGATTGGCATATATGGTCAATTGTGTCTGGGCGTCCTGTACGAAGTCCAGCAGTCAGCATCAGCGCTCTTATGAAATGTTTGTATAGAATTTCTATGCTCGCTCGGTGTATGTACGAAGGTTCTTCAGAGTTGTTGGGCGGGAATTAATAGATATTGGTCTTGGCGGCACTTGCCTTGCCCTGCAGCTGCTTAAAGTATTCCGTAGCAGACTGTCGATCATGCGGGTGGTCTGGGCCCCGCCAAAAGAACGCTGTGTCATCGCCAACAGGACATGAAGGTACTCGTACTTGGAGTACTTGTACCGTGTACGGAGGTACGGGAGACCCTTCATTGTATACAACACTCTGTGACCACCAGTAGCATATCTTGGTCGCCATGCTGCTCCTGAGACTCACAGCTCCTCATAGTCTATAATATCCCGCAGACTCGAGCCCACACCAGATCTCCTTCATCACGTGGGCATGCAATCCTCGAATTAGCAGCGGCCGGCAGGTACTTGGATCTATTCAATTCCACAAAAATGTAAAGCTCACTAATCCGGATACCTTGGGCTTTTTCCTCAGAAACCGCCATGGACATTAATTCGCTTCTCTCTCCACAGGAGTCACCTCGCGAAACTCCCTCACCACCCGCCAAAGCGTCGCCGAAAAGGTCACGAAGGCCTAAATCCACAAGATTTCCCAGCACTACCTCCACAACCGCCTCACCTCTATCACATACTACCCTACCTCCTCAGGCCTTCTCGCACAGCGCGGTAGTACAAGCCCAGAATGCCATACCTTCACCGCCTATGATCAGCCCGGCTGCTGGACTTGGAATGGGCGCCTCTGGTACACCTCCAATTGATCTGGCCCGATTAGGAAGACAACCTTCGACGCCAGGAATGGATACACTGGCAGATCTGGCGTCGATGCAGCATCATCAGCAGACAGCTCGGGTGAATTCTGGAGGGCTGAGGAGTGCAGAAATCTATGAGAGCCAGCCCTCACAAGCTGCGGTTCTTCCAAATGTGCATTCAGCGTCAAGGCCTCAGGGTGTTGGTAGGAGCTCGCTCGATCTTACAATGGCCGACGTTCCTACTCACACACCTTCGCCACGCACATACTCAACGACCGCTCTATCAGAGGCAGAGCTTCGGACAGTCGCAGAGCTCGTCAGCTACCTTGCTACTCACCCCTTCGCTTACGAGTCGCATGTTCAACTCCTCAAGCTTCTCCATCATGGCCTGCTATCACACATTGGATCTGCGTCATCGCCAAAGTTTCAAAGGAGCGCACGCACGTATGATTTGCTCCCGGATCTTCTAAATGCTAGGGAAGCTATGAACGTAAGGTTCGCTCTAGGAGAAGATTTCTGGGTGGAATGGATAGAGGACCAGAAACTCCTCGCGGATACGCTGGATGATGGGATCACTGTGATGGAGGCATGCAAAAAAGCTGTAGAGGAAGAGGCGGGGAGCTCAAAGCTATGGCTGCTATATGGCGAGTGGATGTTATCAATGTACACGGTCGCTCACTCTCACGACCAGAGGATCAGCAGTATCACGGAGCCGCCGAATGAGGTCCAACAGTGGTCAGAGGAGGACAAATTGGTAGCGAGAGAAATTTGCAGCTGGCAGCAAATGTTAGACGTTTGGCATCAGGGTGTCCAAGATACTAGGTGGCGGATCAATGACAGTTATCTGTTATGGGACCGATATACTGAATTGTTGATGCATGACCTTGCCACATCTCCGTCAGAATCAGCAATTGCTGGAATGAGGTCGCACTTTATGAATCGCCTTCAAACACCACATGCGACTTGGGATGAAACATTTCAGTCATTCTCAAATTTCGTCTCTCGATACGATAATGCAGCCTACGAAGATAGAATGATTGCCGCGAATCACCAGTCCGCCGGTGCCAAAGCCATCTATAGCTCGCGTGAGGTTTATGAAACACAATTACAGCGAGCAACTGAAAGTCAGGACAAGGATACTGAGTGGGCTACCTTTGCCGAATACACTGATTGGGAATTTAATCAAAGCCGAAAGAGCAATCATTTCTCCTTTCAATTGGTTAATGCACTCTATCAGCGTGCTACTCTTCGTTTTCCAACAGACACTGACCTGTGGGAAGGATTCGTCATATTCTTGTATGACGAAATCGTTAGGTATCCGCAGCGCAGTCTAACGGCATTGCCAGTTCTAGAGAGAGCAACACGGCATTGCCCCTGGTCGGGCACACTATGGTCTCAGTACCTGGTAGCAGCGGAGAGGAGTAATCTCCCATTTACTGATATCGGACGCCTCAAACATAGAGCTACCAGTACCGGCCTACTGGACGCTGGTGGTATGCAGGAAGTCCTCAACGTTCATACTGCCTGGTGTGGCTTTTTGCGACGCCGAGCGTTCCATCTGGATGCCACGGATGAGGATCTAGATGTAGCGGAGGTCGGTATTCGCTCGGCCATTGAGGACATGGAAACCCTTGGCCAAGCGAAGCACGGTAAGGAGTACAGTGGAGATCCTGAATATCGCCTAGAAAGAATTTATATCAAGTATCTCACTCAAAGTCGTAACCTCGAGGGTGCAAGAAACTATTGGAAAAGCTTGATACCAAGACACGGTGATAGCCATGAGTTTTGGCTTCGTTATTACCTCTGGGAAATGAATGTTTGGGGAAAGCTGGCCTACGGTGACAATAGTTCAAATGGCGTAGGGTCACAAGTGAAGCCTAGTGAAGCCACAAATGTTCTACGCACTGCGATGGCGAGGCCTAAGCTGGACTGGCCAGAGAAGATATTGGACGTATATCGATATCACTGTGAAGACCATGAAGATGCGGAAGAGCTTCAATCGTCAGTTGTTCAAATCTGGAAGAGAAAGAAAATCGTAAAGAAGAGAAGGGAGAAAGAAGCCATCGAGGCATACGAAGCAGCTCAGGTACAACATACACAACAGTTGCAGCAGGCTCAAGAAGAGGAAGCGTCTCTGAATGCCCAAAGCAACCTCAACGTTGGTAAGCGAAAACGAGACGCTGATCTTGATCCACTGGAGGCTAGCAGTAGCAAGAAGAGCCGGCAACATGGATCTGGAAATATGGCAATGCAAGTTGATGAACAAGCTTTACCAGCTTCTTCTAGTCTTAAGCGCGACCGTGAGAATGCGACCATCATTGTGAAGAATTTACCTGCTGAAACAACAGAAACTAGGGTTCGTCAGTATTTTAGAGATGTAAGTCTCCCAATTGCGCCAGCCTTTACTATATGCTGACTGGACGTGGATAGTGCGGCGTGATCAATAGCTTGAAGCTTCTGCCAGAAAGCGATGGAGCATCAGCTACCGCTACAATCGAGTTTGATTCAGCAGAGGACGTACTTACTGCCCAGACAAAGGATATGAAGACTTTTGATGGTAGTGCTATAGAAGTCCACGTCGGTACAGGGTCGACTTTGTTCGTTACAAATTTTCCCCCAACCGCCGATGAACAGTTTATACGAGAAAATTTCAACAAGGTATCCGATTCACACCATAGCTCATGGAGATCTGTTACTAACTCGCGTACAGTATGGGGAAATCGTTGACGTTCGCTTCCCCTCATTAAAGTACAATACCCACCGCCGCTTCTGTTACGTTCAATTCAAGTCATCTGGCCAAGCCCGGGCCGCCACCGAGCGAGACGGCGAGGTGATCGGGAAGCTGAAACTTGTGGCCAAGATTTCTGATCCTGGTGTCAAGCAAGATAGGCAGGGCGCCATGCATGAAGGCCGAGAACTGTATGTGGCCAACTTGGACTGGAGCGCTACCGAAGACGAGGTTAAACAGGTCTTCTCAAAGTACGGCACCGTGGAAAAGATAAGAATTCCTACAAACATTGCAGGAAAGAGCAAGGGTATAGCATTTGTGGTCTTCTCAAATAGAGTAGTCCTCCATAATATCTTTTACAGGAGCCTGCACTAACAGCCACCTTAGGAAGAAGCCAACGCAGCCCTAGAACTTAACCTTACGAAATTCAAATCCCGCCTTCTGAACGTCTTCCTCTCGACTAACAATCCAGCAAAACGACAAGCAACCACCATCATTGCTTCCAACTCCCGCACTTCAACCTCGCCATCCCCTTCACTTCCACCCACGAACGGAGACGCTGCCTCTCCCACAACCCAGCCCACTACATCCACCTCGCCTCCCCCCACCTCGTCCTCTGATATCCAATCTCGAACCGTCGCGCTCCTCAACGTCCCCGATACCGTCAACGACGCCCGCATCCGCGCCCTCGTCGAACCCTACGGCTCCCTCGTTAAAATCGTCCTGCGTCCAGATCACCAAGGCGCTATTGTTGAGTTTGCGGACGTGGCAAGCGTAGGCAAAGCCTCGCTTGCCCTTGAAGGAACGGAAATCATTCCGGGAAGAAAGATTAGCGTAGGCACGGTGAGCGACATGCTCAAGCAAAAAGGGGAGTGGCGGAAGGATAAAATCAGTGTTGGTGAGGGGGGAAAGAAAGAGAGCGAGAAGCCAACGACATTGCAGCCGATGGCGCCGATAAGGAGACCTAATCAGCCAGGTACGAGGAGGGGAGGGAGGGGCGGGTTGGGTGTGAAAAGGGGGGTGGCGGGGCTTAGGGGTGCGAGAGCAAGGAATGAGGGCGTGGTGAAGGAAGAAGGGGTAATGGATGTGGATCGGGAGAGTTCGATGGAGAAGGAAGGGAAGCCGAGGAGTAACGATGATTTCAAGGCGATGTTTTTGACAGAGTCGAAGGGGTGAGGAGGGAGTAGGGGTCGGTTGCATCACATGGCATGGCTTGGGATGTCTATGGCTTCGGGGAGGCTGGCTGCTCTGTGCATCGGCCTTTTCGATGGTTGTGTCGAGTACATGGCATCAGATATATATGCCCAGGCTCCGAAGGCTTCACGTCAAGTCGAAGACTTTGATCCATCGATAGTCGTTTCGATGCATGGATGGGAGATATCCATGGTTCGCTTGCAACCGATGCTTGACACGTCCACCAACTTCTAGTCAGTGCTGCTGGCCGGTGGGAATGGCAGAGGAGAGTGCCATTGTGCATCTCGAGACGAGTGCCCCAACAGTTCCATGGACAATTTTCCACTTGCGGGCTGCTCAGGTTTCCCTCGACACTCACCCTCGTCTGAACAGAAACAATGATACAGTAGGAGGATTGAGTGAGCAGTGAGCGAGTTGAACTTGGGGCAAACGCCAAACGCTCTCGCATTGCGGGGGGGTTTGAGGGGATGTTTGGCGAATGTTGAAGACTGCAAGCGCGGAGTGGGGAAAACCAAGGGTTTCAGCAGGGATTAATTCTATTACGGTCTGGTTCTTCCCTGACACTGATCTCCGGGCCGCGCCTCGAACATCCATCATCTTGGCGGCTTTCCCTTCCTCCTTTGAGTCTTCACCCTTCCCTTTCCCCACTTCGTCTTTCCAACACAATTGATCTATTTCGGTTTTCCCTCCGTTATGCACGAGTATGCACGAGTATGCACGGCCATGCAGTCGTGCGGGCGTGTTCGGTGTGCCTGACCGCGATGACCTATCGTTCTGACAGCTACGACTACGGCAGATAGTGGAATCTCGCGGCCCACAGCTGGTACGACCACAAATGTCCCCCAAAAAGGGTCATGCAGCGTCGACGTGCAACTGCAATTTTAGATCATGATGCTATGCGCGAGGTATGTAAGGTAGGTAGGTAGCTAATCATCGAGCGAAACTGCTGCTGTCTGCCGCCCAGTTTCAGAACGCTCTTGCGTGGGTAAGGTAGGTAGGTAGGTAGGTAGGTACAGCAGAGTAGGTTCATACATGAAAGAAAGACGAGTCTCTCCCAGTCTTCCCATTGAAATGTTTGGACCCCCAATCTTTCTGTTTCGCGACGACGAGAATACCGCTCTTCCTGCATTAGGCTTTCTTTAGCTTTTGCAGCGGCACGTGCGAAGAAACTGTGAAGATAACAGCCGATTACTTTCTTCACTCTTCAAACCTTCATCCGTCCATCTATCCACCCGTCAAACTGTACAGCCCACCTCCAGCCCTTCCTTTCGTCGCCCTTTCTCCCAATTCAATCCAACTAGAGTCACTCTTTAAACACACACACACACACACCTTATTGAGTTTTACAGTAATTCAGATAATCGCTTCTACCATGTCGTTTTGTACCACCTTGACAGTGCTGTTGCTCGCCTTGGTGTCTTGTTCCGAAGCTCGACGCTCCCCACGACCATTATCAACCCGTTCTGGAGGGGTTGACCTGTCTAGCTACACTGTGCCTCTCAGCAATGGTAAGCTTCCTCAAGACCGTTGGTTCTAGATGTCGAGCCCATTCCCTAACTTGGAAAGTCATTTATTGCACGCAACAATTTCATATCCAAGTTGTCCGTTAGATACAAATGCCTAACACACTAACCAACAATACTTTGCATCCACCTGCTGACCTCCAACCTAGGTGCCACCTCGCTGCCTTCGCCATCGCCGGGCCTCAAACTCAAAGCCATTACTCTCGGCCGCGGAACACAGAACTACACCTGCGCACCCGGCTACACCGTTCCGGTCTCCGTCGGCGCCCGAGCCGACCTCCTTGACGCCTCTGCACTTCTACCCCTACTCCCGCCTAGCGAAGGCATGCAAATCCTCAATCTCCTGCCGGGCTACCTTGTCTCCTTTGACTTTGCCACCATTGAGAATTCTTCCATCCCAATCATCGGCCACCATTACTTTGACAGCGCCGGAGTACCGACTTTTGATCTGGGGAGCACCGGGTTCGCAAAGGCAAAAAAGTCTGCCGGTATCTCTGCGCCGGCAAACGCGAGCAAGGGTCCTAACAACCAAGGTGTTGGTGCGGTGGATTGGCTGGATTTGTGTGATGCTGGCGGGAGCAAAGACCTGAGCGAGGTATACCGCGTCGAGACTGCTGGTGGCAAGGCACCGGCCAGCTGTTCAGGCCAGCCAAAGGACATGGAGGTGCAATACGCAGCTCAGTACTGGTTCTACGGATGATGGATGAGTCCTATCGATTGTTGTTGCTGAATCATGTATGAGCATTTCAGACGGAGTTTACTCGGAGCTGCTTCATCGCACCGGAGGATCTTTGCTGTCTACCTCCATATGGCGGGACGTTTGCTGGGGATACTAGACGTGGTGTAGCATATCAGGCGTTTCGCTCTGCTGGCTGAGGTAGCTAGAGCAACAGAAGTTTCGCAGATCGCCTTTGAACATTGAACATTCAAAGCAGCCCCCTATCATTGCCGCTGCCACTTGAATCGCGCACCAAACCCTCCCGTCCAGATACGTAACGTCCTCCCGATCGTGAAACACCAAAAACGCCCGAGCCAGCGGGATCGACTCGGCACGAAACAGGCACGAAGAAACGAGCACGGCCTACCTTGGCAAATATGGCCTCATCCAGCAGCGGCAGCGCGGTCCTTTCAAACCACAGGTTAAACAAATACCCAGTCTGACATATTGCGTACCTTAGGTAGGAGAGGGTTTCCTTTTTCCCCCGGTAAACATCACCATCCGACCCCCGTCTACTAGCGGTTTGATTCCTCGTCACCCCATCTAATCCTATCTATTCCAATCGTGATTTTGTTTTGTTTGCTTTTGGTTTAAGTGTTGTATTGTATTGTATTGTATCGCATCGCATCTGAATAACGGCCCAAGCCCAAGCCCAGAACCACACACACACACCCATAAACCGTACATACTGTAGTCTGTAGGCCGTACGTACATATACATACATCAACCCCAACCCCCCCCCTCGCCCCCACTTAGCCAGCAACAACTCCCCTCCCCTCCCCTCCCCCTCACCATCCATCCCATTCCCTCCCCTCCCCCTCCCCTCCCCTCAACCATCCATCCCATCCCACTCCGCCGCCATACGCACCCTCCCCTCCCCTCCCCTCCCCATCCCTCCGCTCCCGCCGAGCAAAAACAGTTTTCCATCAATCCCGGCATCCATCTTATGGCGCGATCTTCGAAAATGAGTAGAAACCCGATGATGCGTTTATCAAAAACCGGATTTTTTTTTTTTAATAGAAGATATTTTGGGTGGTGATGGAGGTATACAAGTATGCAAGTATACGAGTATGCAAGTCAGAGAGGGAGGGGGGGGTTTGTGCTTGATCTAGAGTAAGGTGGTCGAATCTTTCTCTTTTTATGGAAAAGTAACAAAGATGTTGCTGTTTGATTTTTGGGTTCGCTTTTAAAAAAAAAAAAAAAAAAAGAGATCTAAATGGCGTATGTATGTACGCATCTGTCGTTCTGTTTGGATCTATCCGTTCCACCTCGATCGACAAGGAGAATGTAAGATTTTCCATCAACCCTTTCCATTGCGTGGTACGAGTAGGAGGGAGTAAGTAGTAGTAGCTATGCAGGAATAGCCTTTTTCGAGAAGGCAAAAAAGCAGATTTGCGTGGGTTTCGCCGTCTACATATGTAGCTTCTGCGAGTCGATGAAAACACACCACCCCCCCCTAAACGAAAATCTTTCTTCTTCTTACTATAATCCGTTTCTTGGTCTCCAGACCGTTCAACCCAAACGCGAAAAACACCTTTCCGTGTTTGTGTCTTTTTTGCCTGCCAAGGCGGAAAGTATCTTTCAGGCTGTTGTCGACTCGAGCCCACACTGATATGTGGGGGAAAAGTGGATATACTGTAGGTGGTTTAGATGCCCGGTGGGGTGGGGGGGGTGGATGTGATGGATGTGATAGATGTGGGCTTGGATGGTGCTTTTGCGGGGGGAAGATGGTGGTGGTGGTGGTGAGGGTGTTTCGTCCTGTGGTAGTCGACTGTAGACCGGCTGGCTGGCTGGCTGGCTGTGGGAAACACTCGCGTTAAAACCCCCGAACCGAAGTTTAGACAAGCGTGCGAGATGTTTGTGTGCTGGTTTCGCGAGTACATTGAACTCATGCGTGGGAGGGCTCTTGATGTCTGGATCTGAGGTTCTTGGCGCTGTTTTGGAGCGGAGATAGGGGGGTGGGAGGCGGTGGTGCGGGTTGCGGGTTGCTGTTGCGTGAGTGGGAGAAGGGGGAGAGGGGGAGAGGGGGAGAGTGGGAGAGTGGTGGTGAGCTTAACGCAATGGGTTTCTTTTCTTTTTCTTTCTTTTCTTTTCTTGGCGAGTAGAAAGGGATGAGCGCAGATGCAAGTCCCGAGTTGTCAGACTTTGCAATCTAGTACCAACCCTCACATCTTATACCCACCGCCACCGCGCCCCTCCCCACCCCCCCTCTTCGCAACCCTCCCCCCCTTCACGCCCCCCAAGAAGTCACCAATTACCGCCGGAGCCGGAGCCGGAGCCGCACGCTTCATTCCCTTAAACCCACCTCTCCCCACTTGCCCAAACAGTCCCGCCCTACCCGCTGCGTTGTCGTGTGGCGGCGGCGGCGGCGGCGGCCGTAGTGGCAGTAGTGGTGGTCTACCATAACCAAGATTGGGGTCGATGTTACCATACCCCCCATCTGGAAGCCTCGGTCGCATCTCTCCAAGATTTCTCACATCTGCTGCTAGACCCGGCGGGTGGCGCATAGCATCCTGTCTCGCCCGCGCCAGCTGCTCCTCCCACACCCTCTCCCGCTCCAACCTATACGCCTCCCGCCGCGCCCTCTCAGCCCTCCAGTTCTTGTTCAGCTCCGGCACGCGCAGGCGCCCCTGGCCGACATATCTCAGAAACGGGTGCCCGCCCGGCCCGACGACTTCGCGGCCCTGCGCGTCGTAGACGGGCATTTTCTCGAGATAGTTGCCTTGTGGGACGCCGTGGTAGATGCGGGCAAGGTCGGCGAGGGGAATGTGGCCTTGGAGGCCGCTGAGGAGGGCGATGCAGCCCGGGGGCGGGGCGGAGGCGAGGGGGTTTTGGCGGGTGTTGAGGAGGAGTTGCATTTTGGTGTGGTTGTTGTAGAACCAGTCGGTTTCGCGCAGGACGCGTTGGGCGAAGGTGGGGTTTTCCATGAAGAGGGTTTGTTGGTCGCGGGAGAGTAGCATGCCGTAGTAGATGCCTCCGTTGCGGATCCGGTCCCGGTCGAAGTAGTACTGGACTTCGCTTTTCGTCCTGGCTGCGTGCTCCCGAGTGATTTTGAAAAGCTCGAGTGGGCGAGGTCGAGCGCGAGCGTCTTTCTCGAGGCATTGACGGACGAGATCGACGAGGACCCGCGAGTATGGAAACCACTCGTAAGCCCACGTTTGGTCGAGGTCCAACTGATGCCACTCTTCTGTATGGTAGTGATCTTGGGCAAGCCAGAGGAACTTCATCAATATGCAGCCGAGCGAGAATATGTCCGAACGTGGGCTGACGATGTCGTCCGGGGCCTGATCTGGATCGGAACGTACGTCAACGTCGACCTCTGGGGCGCAGTAGAACTCAGTGCCACCGGACCAGTAGTTGCGTTTGAAACGGCGTACGGAGTCGGTGTTTGTGGGGACACTGTACGACAAGCCGAAATCAGTGACTTTGAGGGTAGGGTAGAATTGAGGATTTGTTGGTTCGGAAAGGAGTACTGAAGACAGATATCAGCGTGTTTGCGATTTCGGAGCTAAGAAGTCCGAGCAGAGTATTTACTGACTATTTGTCGGCTTGAGGTCCCGATGGATGATTTCCTGCCACCCCCGAACGGGTTCATCCTCCGTCGTTCCACGGGCGCAGTAACATATCGCTGTTGCAATGCTGTGAAAGACGTGCCAAAGGAACGCCTCGGGGAATATTAATCTTCCACATCAATTAGCTTGATGATTCGTCATAAAGAAGCTAAAGTCATACTTATGTCTATAATAAAATTTATACAGGCCACGAAAGTCTCCCATCGGACAATACTCTAGAATCATTCTGATGATGTCTTTCTCAGGTAGTGGCGACCACTCATGTATTTTGACCACGTTTGGGCAACCTGCTACGTTGAGCCTCCGAATCAAATGACCCTCGTGGCAGTAATCCTGGTAGAAGACGTCGAATTTAGCGTCCTTACAAGCTACGTATTCGAGGGGCTGTGAATTCCGTCAGTAGACACTCCGCCAAAAGTTAAGGAATCCAAACCCACATGATCGCAATTACCAGTATCACGCTGCCACAAAACAACCGAACCGTAGGTACCCGCACCCAAATCCCTAACCGGTCTCCAAGAGTGAGAATCAACGCCAGGAGCCGGATTGGCATCACCTCTCAAAAGCTTTTGGATGTCTGTGAGGCCGGTCGGGTTGTTGAAATTGTAATCAGCCTCGGTAAGATGATCTCGATACCAGTTCAATGCCTCTTCAAAACCAGGACGCTGCTGTAGCTCGATTCGACGACGAGCCTCGAATCGAGGTGGAAGTAGGGGGCGAAGAGAAGGCAACGGCCGAGGAACTCTGCCCTCCGGGACCTGGCCCATCTGCGGTATTGAAGACCGCTGCCTTGACGCAGGCCTGGGAGGGCCCGCGGGAGGTGGAGGCGGAGGGGGTGGAGGGGATCCCGGCGGAGGAGGGGGGATTGGGCTTCGGTTCATCGGGATCTCCCCACCTTGCGCTTGTGGAGGTAGTCGCTTTGCCGGTCTAGGAGGGACCACAGGAGGTGGGTGGAATGAAGTAGCTTTTGGGTTAAGGGGCGCCATTTATTCGACTTCCGTCTGGCTGTCAAGTCCGCTCCAGCGCCGCGGATTTATAGTGCAATGCTCCAAGAACTCTCAGTTGCTCCGATGCTCCAATGTCTTGTGCCACGCTGGCGCCTCCTGTTCAGCTCCACGTTGGGAAATAGTGGAAACCATTGTGCTCTCAATATTAGCAAAGCAATCATTCATACAGCAAACATAACTTTTCCGCTTGCGCTCGCCAAGAAGGAGCACATGAAAGAAATGCACGAACCTGTTGTTTCGCAATGCGAAATTGCGCCGGAAGCGGAAAGCTTGTGCAGAACTTGAAAAGATTGAGACATGAGAACAATAGGACAAGCAAGTCACTTCACGACGATGGAGTAAACCAGCTAATAGTTTTTTCTGTACAACTGCAAATAATATAATAGAGATGCAATCAATGTAGTTGACGTTTAAGCATTAGAAAGTCGTATCACAAGTACAAGCCAGTGGGTATCTCAAGTAGCATCCTCGTCGCCAACAGATCTTTTCGTCGCTGTTCCTCCACTAGTTCTTTTCTTCTTCGTAGGTCTACTGCTTCCACCCTTAGGTCTGTAAGGTTCATCTTCTCTCTTGCGCTTCGCCTTTACAGGCACATCCAGATTTCCTTCCACTAGGTAGCCTTCTTCATCAAGGATCTCTTGTTCTTGCTTTGGAACAGCACTGATCCGTTTCGAACTTTTCGTGGGATTTGAAGGCTTGGGCGAAGGCTTGGGCGCTTGCTTTGGCGCAGGCTTGTCGGAACTCGACTCATCTTGGAGGAAAACCTGCGGATGATGTTTACGAAGCCAATTGTATACAGACACCGGATTACGAAGCAACGCATCTTTCTCCTTGTCTCTGGCACTGGTCTTGGCCAGTGGTGATGGTAAGATGGGTCCTGAGTCGAGAGGACCATCCCCGAGAGTGATGTCCAAGTTCGATAAGAACTCTTCTTCGTGAACTGGAGAGAGATAGCCTGTCGGTGTATCCTCATCCAAATCCGAAGGAAGATTATCAGGAAGCACAGACTCTAGCGTAGTATGTGGTGTAGCGTCAAGGTGGGCGAGAATTTTAGGCTTGTTCATGATGTCCAATAAAGAAGCTTCGATTTGACTGTACGATCTGGGCGAAACCTGGCCAATTCTAAGATCCGCCTTCAGGTCTTCCAATGCTGCGCGCGCCTCGATCGCATCATATGAGCCCCGAGGCGAACGGTCAGGTTCAAGAGCTGGAACGGCAAGCGCGTCGGGTGTGGGCGATCGAAGGTCGTAGCGAACATATGGAGGTATCCGGTTAGACTCGTTGACATCAAGTAGTAGGTCAAGAAGTTGACTGTCAGGGTGAGTATGAGATCATCTCCCTAAGGATCGAACCACTGAATATTACTCATTCTGTTCCTGGAGTCGACGGGCAAGCTTCAGTGCCTTCTGCTCTTCGTCGAATAGAGTGTTGCTCTCCCTCATCTTTTCCTTGAACGTATGCTTCATTTTGAGAAATTTCTTCCTGCATCTTGATCAGCTTCAATTTCCAGCTTCTTAGCATTGGCAGGCACAATACTTGTAGGACTTGTACGTTTGTTTGCTGGTGTTTTCTGGAGGTGCAGTGGGAGGCAGGGCATCGTGCCCAGGATCATTGACCGTTGTAAATGACATCTAGACAAAGATCCAAGGCCAGATAGACAGACTGTGTAGACTATGAGATAATGTAACTCTGAGTGTTGTCTTGGGTGTTTGTTTCATTCCAAGAAAGATTATCATCCAACTATGCTAAAATAAGTGAATTAGATCAGGGCAGGTATTGCCGGGTGCTGAAACAATAACCGGTCACTGTAGAAAGATGTTGACATGGACAGCTGAACTCATGAAACAATACAACCATTGGCTCAAGATTCATTGCAAAGCTTGTGCGACGAGAAGAAGTGAAGAGAGAAACACTTTGGTTTGATCAGTCTCTAGCGTCTATACTGATTACTGATATTGTCGCTCAGTCCAACTTTCTGCACCCTTTAAGAATTCCGTGTGTGAGAAAATAGTTCACCTGATAAGATTCGTCAATTGAGATGTTGAGTTGTATCTACTGCTTTCGCATTATGTCAAACTATTCTCTCATACAATCTCATTCACTTATGTGCACTTCTCACTTGTTTGAGCCGGACAGTATTGCTTTTCTGAGAACAGCTTGGAACATTTATGCAGTACTTGAGTGAGCTGTCTGTTCTTCCCAGCTATGCGGACTTATATACCCGCGTCCGGATGCCGCGACTCCTGTCGGGGGACCCTTGCCAAGATCCATAATGCCCTCCTTCTTGTTCGAATTGCACTGTGCTGAACTTCTCACGCGTTACAGAAAGTTATTCGTCGAGTCATTCAGGTGACCTGATGATACTATGCTGGACTGCCGCTCAATGGAATAGCCACTGTTAACCCACATGAAGAGGAGCTCTAGCAGCGAGCTCTGCTCTCTGACTGCGCTTCGCTCGGAAATTCCGACTTGGGAAAACTGTCTATGACGGTTGCAGTCCTTATCGTAGCGTGGGATGGAAGATTTGATAGCTTCACAACATGCAAAGAGGCAGAACTCTCGATTGCCACTCACCCAATCAATTCTGACAGGTTGAAACGTTGACAACTTATAACAAGTCTTTCAGAGTACCATTGATCACAAAGTGGAAATCTTGCACTTGACCGCCAGCAAAGGACCAACGCCGCAGGCTCAAGTCCGGCTTCATCTCTTGACTTCTGTCTACGCAGATGATGATGATCTTTGTCTCCTTGAAGTAATTAATGCTGGCTATGATAACTCCTGGGTTTACATCGTCAGACTTAGAATCGAGTTAGGGAGTACAAAGCGCATGTTGCGAAATGACCCTATAACTGCTATAGCAAGCGGGTTGCTCCTTTTGGCGGCCTAAAGCATCGCAATCTTTCTGCTTGGAGTACTGCGGAAACCATGGTGCGGGATACCAAAGTCGACTATCGATATGTTTAACAATTGACTCCGATTATGCTGGGTGCTCTAGACCAAGAGTCGTTTCAGCTTATCGCTGGCAGTACCTTGGAGTCTGCCATAAGATGCCCCGAGTATTCACTCGTTCGCCTTGGCTCTCATGTGAAATCTGAATGAATTTGCTAAGGAGGCTAAGCCATCGTTCGAGGGCTCAATTCCCTTTCTATTCTCCCTCTTCAATTCAATTTCCACTTCAGTTCCGCCTTGGCTTCTATCTTACTACCGTTTTGACATGATGGCGACAGCAATGTCCTCTGATGGTTCTGGAAGTGGGATCGAAAAAGGTACTGCAAAGATTCCAGGAGTGGTTCCACAATACTCATCCTCCCCAGATACTAATAAATTCGTGAACAGTATGCTCCATTTTCCTTACAGACCTATATTCTTCTCTGAGCCCCATCCACTGATTTCGCCATGAAGAGGGAAATCGGCTTCAAGTCCTATGGCGTCAGATTAGTGAAACACTGGTTACGAGAGGGTTCGGTTATGGTGATGGACAACATCCCGTTCGGAAATGTGAGCAGCTTCCTTTTCGACTTGGAACCCTCGTGCTAAGATTTACCATAGTGGAAGACTACCCATTGTGATATCCAAGAGTTGCAGCCTTCATGAACAGCGATGAGAACTTCCTGATATATAATCGGTTTGGCTTCCTGCACGCTGGAATCCTTCTGCGAAAACAGGATGAGCTAAGGAAAATTGAAGGGTCGTTGGATGACTTGGACCATCAAGATTTTCTGGAGTCGTAACAGACGAGAAAATGTCTGCAGTCAAGGGCGAAAGATGAAAGTCGAAGAGACACCGATGAACAAGGGACCCGCAAGATGCTTTTGGAAGAAGCCGAGAAGAAAGTATACGAATATGGTAAATCAGACCTACTATGACTCTACCTGAACCAGACCATGAATTGAGTTCCAGGCCGCTTATTACTACAAGCACAACAGCTGGCTGCGATGAGCCGTCCAGCGCCGCGCGATCACAGAAATCTCCAAAACTTCGTGGAAAGCAGATTTGAACAAAATGACTTGCTTTTGAAACCTTTGCTCCACGCCGATACCCAATATGTCTATCAGAAAGAAGATCTCGTAACCCTTCGGCCTGGGAGAGAACTTTCATGGCTGGGTGAATCTATTGTGCGAGTACTTAACATGATGTATTGCAAACCTATCCAGGTAGGTCGCTCCCGAGTGTTGCTGCGGAGAGAAGGTAACTAATCAAGGTCCTGTCTTCTTAAGTACATCTTTTGTGCCAAGGTAGCGTCTCTCTACTCTTTCGTGGAGATACACTCAGTTCTGATGCGTTCAATACGTAGGCATACCACCAGAAAACGGCTTATCCAAATATCCGTTATTTCACAAAGGAGCGGGTAGATCGTCTTGTCGTGTTCGTCAAAAGTTTCATCGTCGTTGTCCTATCAGTCATTTCTACGTACTCTCTACACTGGCTTAGCTATTCTCAAATCACCAACTCGTCAAGTGTCAAGTGTGTTGGGGTACTGCTGGTGGCTACGCTTGTCATTTCGGCAGTGCTCTACTTGTGTACGAGAATGGAGTACCACGAAGTTCTGGCCGCCTCTGCTATGTGAGTTTGCCTGTTTCAATCGTCAAAGAACATCCCGCTTTCCGAATCCCCAGTGATCTCCGCTGACTAGACCTCCTGGCGGATTAGATATTGCGCGGTGCTGGCAATCTTGATTGGTAATATCGCCACCAAAGTCTTCCGTAAGTGGAAGTGGAGACAATTACCAGTAGGTATAAGCTATCAATTCGGCTTGCCTTTCTTTGCTGATCTGTCTACTTGACGGTATCTTGAACAGCAAAGACGGCAATAAATTTGAGAGGAATTAACTACAATCTTATAAAATTCGCCATGCTCCCAGTTCTACTTGGATGTACCATCTACAGATCTGGAACCATTAGAGTAAATTCGGAGCATTTACTAGCGCGTTTTGATTACATGCTAGACGAATGTATTATATGTAATATTACCAACATCGTTGAAATCTGATACACAACAACATGAAGCAGCAGCACTGGCATGACTGGGAAATACTAGAGATCCTACAATGGCTCCAGAACCCGAGGAAGAATGTCTCACACCGCCGCCATCCCCACCAAGGAAGCGCAAAAGGGATCAGTCCACCATTGAAGAGCTCGAAGTCGACGTCACGGCCCCAGAACCGCCGTCCAAAAAGGCCCTCCGAAAAGCCAAAAAAGGCAAAATTGTTCCATCAGCCAAAGCAGCAAAGCCTATGATCTCCGAGATACACCAGTCCGATTCAGATGACAAAGAAGTACCAGCACAAACAGTGCCAGCAAAGCGCTCAGAACACGGCATCTGGATTGGCAACCTACCATGGACCGCAACAAAATCAGATCTCCGCAATTTTCTTACAAAAGACACCGACATCACCGAAGAGATGATCACAAGGGTGCACATGCCCGCACCTAGCGAGGCCGCCAACGCCGCGTCACGGCAAAAGATCAAACCCCAGAACAAGGGATTCGCCTACGTTGATTTTTCTACAGCTACCCCCATATCAGAAGCTCTCGCCCTAAGCGAAACGCTGCTTACAGGTAGAAGAGTCTTAATCAAAGACTCTAAAAGCTTTGCCGGGAGACCGGAGAAAGCAAAGGAGGATGTTTTGACGACGTATTCCGGGAAACCACCGAGCAAGCGCATCTTCGTGGGGAATCTGGGGTTTGATGCTACAAAGGAAGGTCTGCACGAGCATTTTGCGAGGTGTGGGGAGATTGCGGATGTGCATGTTGCTACTTTTGAGGATTCGGGGAAGTGTAAGGGGTATGCCTGGGTGGAGTTTGAAGAGCAAGAGGGTGGGGAAGCTGCGGTAAGGGGGTGGGTAAATTATGAGGAGAATGAGGATATCGAGGATGAGGAGGGCGGGAAGGATGGGAGTGATGAGGTACAAGAGGAGAAGACGAAGCCGAAGCGCAAACCAAAACTGCGAAAGTGGTGGGTGAACAAGTTCAAAGGCCGACCACTGCGGATGGAATTTGCAGAAGAAAAGGCAATCAGGTACAAAAAGCGATACGGTAAAGACGGTACCGCAAAAACCAACCAAAACAGCAGAGAAGACCTCACCGAAGCGACCTCTGCAGAAACAACTCAACCCCCCGACGAAAGCCATTTAAGTACAAAACTACGCCCGCAAAGAACCTACCCTCCGAGGAAGGTAGACGCACGGACCATAAAGCCTGGAGCGGCTCTGGCTGCTGCTCCAAGGCTGACTGGAGGGATTGTGCCGAGTTTGGGGAAGAAGATTGTGTTTACTTGAACCTGATAAATCCAGCCATCAAGTAATCGATATACATTTCAAATGCATGATGCTCCTCACTTCACTCACCACCTCTTCCCCTTTCTCCTGCTCCGATCCTTAAAAGAATCTCCATCATCAATCGAAGCTTTCGCTGTGCAAACTATAGGCCCCCCAAGCATTCTTCCTGCACACATCCGCTCCTACGCTCCAACCCCAGCCATGTTCACCCAATTTCAAACAAGAACGGCTCTCTCTACAACATTCGCACCCAAACCAACCCCTTACCCCACCCCCCAAAAAGTTTAACATCAAACGAACCCCAACTGCCTTCTCCCACAATCAATCAAACTCTCAACACACATAGATGCACTTGGTGAAGAAGATGAGGGGAGGTTATCGTGAGGTAAGGGATAGAGAACAAAGATCTGAGGAATGACGATGGAGTAAAGGGCGCGTGGTTTAGAGGATGCGGAAGGAGAGGCGTGGGAGCCCTAAGAGGAAGATGAGGGTGTGGAGGTCGAGGCGGCAGCCTTGATATGTGGGAGGGAGTTTTAGTAGTCTCAAGCGTATGAGCGCGATTGTAGGAGCCAAGTACTTTATACGCATGCATAGTTGGTATACAAGACAAGGCATATTCAACCGGCGACAGAAAGCTAATACGGATCTTGTGAATAAGTTCTGTACACTATAATACAGCTTCTTTACAAGCCACGGGCTTATCATAAGTATGAGAACATCAGTTTCACATACTCTAACCGTCCTGAAGTGTTAAGGCTAGCCGCTCTGTATTCGTGGTGATCTCTTGGAGCTATGGCTGTCCAGATATTGGCGGTAAGATGGGTTTCGATTAAGGCGTTTGGTAATGATTGACTGGAGAGCTCGACTCTATTCAGTGTAGAGCACTTGCTTTACTCCATCGGTTGGCCCCGTGTGAATATAGTCTATGCTGAGCGAAACGCAGCGGCGAGTCTTCTCTGTGACTAAATCCGTAAGAAGCTGAGCTGCAAGCGATGTAGCTAGCCGCGATTTGGTGTTTCCGGAAATTAAACACCTCGGAAGAGCGCTCCGCAATCCTCATCTTGAGTACCAACCATAACCCAACCTAACCACTGCTGTCGCATGTCTCAAAATGCTCAAGGGGTGGAAGCAGCTACCTCGGCGCGATGAATGATCACCAGTGAAGAGGCTTTACTAGGCGGATGTAGGAATCTGATTGTCGGCTGTGCAGATGAATTCGTTGGCGTACGCACGGTATCGACTGAGAAGATCAGTCTCGTACAGCTCGTGTTGCGTTCGAAAGCTGAAATGAGCGGCAATGGCATGCGTGTTGACCAATAGAGCTGTCAAAGATCAGTAATTGCCCGAAAGAGCACCATTAAAAGAACTTACGTCTTCGAAGTTTGGTGGTCAAAACCACAGATAGTTCATGCTCATCATCACTCTGCGAGAAAGGCAGGTTGTCGAGAACGTCATTGCCCCAGATTGCCATGAAGTTGATGTTCATCCGCCCATACTGCATATTCCAGATGCCTTCACGTTCAGTGTCCAGACCGCTACCGTAATGGTATTTACTCAATTGGTTTTTTTCAAGGTTCTCAAGCAGAGAATAGTGGACCTGGGCAGGAATTGCCCAGCTTGTCCAATCTGGGCCATATGGATCATACGCCGTTTTAGCGATCGGTGTGTTATAGAGATTCCGTTCGTTGTCTGGCAATGGTAGCCAGCGATGACCTTTGTAGGGAGGTGCCCCAGGGTCTGCTTCCGGAATAGTGCTGCCGTCGTCTGGCTTTGTTCCCGCCAATGGAAAGTTCATCTCTCCAGTTTCGTTCCATGTGGGTAAAGCTGATGCTCGCCATGCTTTCGGACCATAAGAAGCAGGGTCAACATCAGAAGACGGATGTTCTTTCTCAGGCAGATATGCGTGTATAGCCCCAACATGATAGTGCAGCCAGCCGGTTTCAGGACTATTCACCAAGTTTGCGACCACATCTAATGAGTCCGGATGCGTCATCTTTGTAAAAACAATGTTCGCAATAGCATTATCATCGAAGTATACCTGTTAAATTCAATCAGAAGCTAGAGATTAAACAGAATAGGACTGGGGGCAACTCACCATGTCATCATCTATCTTAATATACATATGGTCACGCTCGACAGCATGTTCCCATACGCTGTTGTACGTAAGTGACGGAATGTTGATCTTCTTGTATACAGCGGAAGTTTCCAACAGGTCATCGAGGTATTGTATATCTTGTTTCTTATCTGTGTTGACAACCCAATGCACTTCATCCAAGAACCCTCCATTTGAGGCAAGGTTTCTCTTGAGGTAGCAGTCGAGTATTTCCACCACTGACGGTCGTCCAAAGAAAATCAAGCCAATTATCTTGAAGCCTGTCGGCTTTTCCCATTTCGAAACCTTGGCGTCAGGGGGTTGGACGGGAATTGGTATACTCGGTGTCTGAGTAGCAGCTTCTGAAGGTTCCGCCGGCATTACTATTCCACCATGTTGTCGGAGGTAGAAAGTGCTAAGCAGTAATAGCGCCGCAGCAATGCCGAGAGCTATCAACATGCATCGGGGCCGTAACCAAGGAGGTGACTCTTTCCACGCCTTCGACAAACGGGTTCGCTTTTCGCTAAATCCATTTTTATACTCCCCGTGTTGGACAGCCGTCTCAAGACCATCTACTTCGTCAAATGATGTTGCGCGCAAAAGGCCCCTTCGGTCCGTACTAGATCCTGGTGTGGCTTCAGGGGACATTTTGCGCCGCCAGATCTATGAGGTGTTCCACACCAAGCCAATGCCTCTGCCGGGCGTGGTATCGGTGTTAGATTACCCTAGGATAACCCAGCAGTGATGGTCGGAATATGAATAGATATTACACTGCAGCAAAGTCGAAGGCAGCAATCGAGTACGGAGCCCTCTAGTTCCGCAAGGGGGTTATTTCCAATGAACCGTGAGTGTCTATAGTGTTCGTAAGCGTTTTGGTTGGATTTACAATGGCTAAGTAGAGAAACCCCACTGTTAAAGGATTTGAGGGCGCCGGCGTCGCGGGAAGATATTTGGGGGTTCGCTGTTTGGGGCGAAGAGGATATTGTGGAGAGGATCTTATCAAGGTAATAGCGGAACCAGCAAGAAGCAACAAAGGAATAAACGAAGGGTCCCTCAGATGTACAAATCTCTGTGTACGATGGATTAGATGGGAAGCAAGAGCATTGTGGCTGTTCCTTTGCTACCGTATGGAAAGCGGCTGAGTGGTTTTTGGAGGTTTCGAGGAGCGGAGGCTTACCTAATCCGTACAAGGGTTCCTATTGGCTAATTCTTTTTCCCAGTCTTCACAATTTTGTATCAGCACCGAAACATCTCCCATTCTTTCATAGCATACATGTTCCATCCGGCTTAACAATGACAAGACATGGAGAGGTATATTCAGTATTCCCGACTCGAACCTCATCGGCAGTCACTCGCAAAGCATACGGAGTGTTTCTAGGACGCCCGATCGAGAATATCTACCTACCTCGTTGATCCCGCTCACATTCAACCATCGTCGTCAAGGGCGAGGTAGCTACCCTCCGAGCCAGGTGAAACAAGGAGTAGATATATACCGCTGGCTTGCTTGTTGGATTCGGGAAGATGGGATTGTTCAGATGAGTTTGTTAGAACACCACCGGACCAGTTGCGGCTTTCTCACCGTGCCACTGAGTTCAACTGTTCGAAATGGGATCTCCTTGTCTGATGTGGTTCTGATTTTATACAATGATGATCTGTTGTGGGGAATTATGCAATTTGTGAACCACTTTAAGCCTCTTTAATGAGCATGAGGCCCAGAGAAGGAAGGTGTGTAAGGCTTAAGAGGTACCTGAAATTGACTATGAACGAGCATAGAGACTGCTACCCATCGTGTTCTGTCCCACGCTGTTGAGATAGTACTAGGCAAACCTAGTCATTGCAGTTGCTTCCACTGTGTCTTCTATCCAGCAGTTCGTCATTATGCATATGTGGTGGGGTGTAAGTGTGGGGCTTAAGGTACCTGTAACGCAATTCCTTTGGGTGACTATTAGGGAAATCCTATCATAGCCATTCGTTTATCAAAGTGAATGCAGGACTAAGGTATCTTCGAGAGCTTAAAGCTGCAGCTAAAGGGATACACTCGATTCAAATACATCAGTATTGCGAGATGTCGGCATGTTCAGGTGAGCGCGATTCGGGCAGCTTGCAGTCTGATATTCACCTTTCATCTATCCTCTCATCAACCAGGGTTCCGTCACGCGTAGTATGGCACCAAGCTACAGACTCGGGATAGATGTTGGAGGAACTTTCACGGACTTGCTGCTTCTTGAAGTGAATACTGGGGAGACATGGCGCTCAAAGGTTCATACTACGCCAAAGGATCAATCTATTGGCGTTAGTCACGGCATCGACGAGATACTCTCTAAGATACCCAATTCCGCAGATGCGGTCGTGCAGGTCGTCAATCATGGCACGACTATTGCTACGAACGCCATCCTCGAACAGAAGGGAGCAAAAGTAGCTCTTATCGTTACCGAAGGCTATAGAGATGTACTACAAACAAGACGGTCTCAGGTGCCCGGAGGTGCTTCGCCTCCAGTCTTTTCGCTCAGTCTTTCTCACTAAACACAACACTTAGGATTGGCCAGCTGGATAACCTGGAAGAAACCAGAGCCTCTTGCTCCATTGGAATTGACAGTAGAATGTCCAGGACGTATGGCAATTGATGGAGAAGAAATCCGCGTATTTGATGAGAAGCTGTTTCGAGACCGATTACAATCAATTATCACCCAAAAGCCAGATGCTATCACAGTCAGCTTAATGAATTCGTTTGCGAACTCGAAACAGTAAGCCAGTACGATCATGACGCCCGAATATTGATACTGAAGCCTACATCAGTGAGCAAGACGTACTCCGCGTATTAGATAAGATATTCCCAAAAACCCCCGTATCATTGTCGTCAGAAGTGCTGCCTGAGCTAATGGAGTACGAACGTACTATTACAACAGTCGCAAACTCTTACATTAAACCACAAGTCAGCCGGTATCTGGACAATCTTCTCACTTCCTTGAAGGGGAAGACTAAGCACCTCCGTGTTCTGCGATCAGATGGAGGCCTGTCCTCTGTATCTTTAGCGAATCGATTCCCGGTGACGTTGGCTCTTTCAGGCCCTGCTGGAGGTGTCTCAGGGGTAGCATCGCTCGTAGCGGCCAAAACGGCCTACAGAAACCTCATAACTCTTGATATGGGAGGGACTTCTACTGACGTGGCCATCATTGAAGACGGCAATCCTCGAGTTCGGAGAGAGACTACCATTGGCGACTTGGTTGTTAAAGCTCCTTCAGTGGACGTAAGGACTGTCGGTGCTGGTGGTGGATCGATTGCAAGCGTACCAAAGGTCACAAAAGCTCTTCGAGTCGGCCCACAGAGTTCCGGTGCCGATCCAGGCCCTGCTTGTTATGGGAAAGGAGGCAACAAAGCAACAGTTACCGACGCTAACGCTGTGTTGGGATATCTGCCCGAGTATTTATTAGGTGGTGCCTTCAAGTTGGACCTCAAAGCTGCTCGAGCAGCTGTCCAGGACATAGCAAACGATCTAGGCGTTAGTGTTCATGAAGCGGCCGAAGGAATCCTAAAGATCGCAAATGAGACAATGTACGGAGCACTACGACTAGTATCTATAGAACAAGGGTTTGATCCGCGAGACTTTAGCCTGGTCGCCTTTGGCGGTGCCGGGCCTTTGCACGCGAACGCGCTGGGAAAGCTACTTCACGCTTTCCCTGTAATCATCCCTCCTTCACCGGGGGTACTGTGTGCATGGGGCGATGCAACGACGATTCTCCGCCATGAAGTGTCTACCACCTTTATCCGCATTCTGGCCAATACAACTAAAGAAGAGGTCTTGGATGCATACGAAGATTTGGCGGCAAAGGCTTCACAGGTTATGCGCGAGGAGCAAGGTGTGCCAAAGGATAAACAGGTAACATGTCTTCCCAGCAGTTTTGAAAGCCCTTCTAAACAGAGAAGATACTAATGCCATGTACTGTACTACTTAGACATTCAAAAATCAGGCTGATTTGCGATACATCGGCCAAGCAATCACGATTCCAATTGAAGTAGACTTTGCAAAGCTCAAGGCCCAAGATCTCAGTCATATCAGCGAGCTCTTCGAAGATGCGCACGAGAAGGCTTTCACTTATCGTTTATCTGCCAATATTGAACTCATGAATCTGCGCATAGTTGCCGAAGAAATTACTCCAGATATCAGAGTCAAAGAAAGCGAAAGCACCAAAAGTTCAGAGCCTTCTCCTTCAGTTAATGTGGGGAAGACTACTCTTGTATATCAGAATAAGGAGTACAAGGAGAGCACTGTCTGGGACCGCTCTAAACTCATATACGGAAATACCCTATATGGCCCTTGCATCATCAACGAAATGGACAGCAACACTCTTATTCTTCCCGGCTTCAAGGGGGAAATAGACAGCGTTGGTAATATCCTTTTGTGGGATTCTGATAGCAAGAATGCTGTCGAAGCTACTTCAAACGGCTTAGCGAACGGGACTAAGAGCGAGGTCACTCTAGATATCGTTACAGGTCGGTGGCAATGGTAGCTCGAACCCTCTAGTCCCAGCTAATATTTCATCAGTTGATATCTTTGAGAGCGCTCTTCGGAACGCTCGGAATGAAATGGATACCCTAATGACGAGAGCAACTATGTCCCCAGCTATTAGAGAACAGCAAGACGAATTCAATGTCATTGCAGAGCCGAGTGGGAAAATGATCGTTGGCCAATTTGGCTCCTTCATCGGCCAATTTGTGAAAGTCTGGAAAGGGACTATCGAGGAAGATGACATTTTCATTGTAAACGACCCATACTCCATTCAAGGAGCAGTCTCCCATCTGAATGATTGGCTCGTCCTCATGCCTATTTTCACGAATGGGAAGTTGAGTAAGCGCCACATTTCTATGCCAAGCAGACGATGCTGACTGGACAAAACAGTCGCTTGGACGGCCAATCTAGGTCATGTAAGTTTCCAAACCATTTTGACATTCCTTTGCTGACACTTCTGCGAAGATGACCGACAATGGCGGTGCAGTACCAGGTTCTCTCCCAACAGCCGCCTCCAGTATATTCCAAGAGGGCATTCAGATTCCCTTGACGAAGCTAGCATCTAGGGGAGTATGGAATACGGCTGTCGTGGATATCATCTACCGTAATTGTCGTTTACCAGAATGGAATCGCTGGTGAGCCCTTGTCCATGTTGAATATCTCTACATTGAGTACAGCCTAAGTAGCACGTGTTTGTAGTGACACATTGGCACTCGTAGCTGCATGCAAGCTAGGTAGAATGTTTCCACCTCCTGGGTCTCCTACCTACTGATGCCGTGTAGCTGGAAAACGGATGCAAGAGCTGTATTCCCGGTTCGGAGACAAGACCTACTTTGCAGCTATAGACGAACTCTTCGACCGGAATCGTAAGGCGATTGGATCACTATTCGAATCAGCAATTCCTGATGAACCAGTCTACTTCGAGGACTTCATTGACGACGATGGTAAAGGGCTAGGTCCCTGGAAGGTTGCTTGTACAATGAGCAAAAAGGACGGCCGCCTGAGGTTTGACTTTACAGGGACGGATCCGCAGTCACCGTCTTCGGTGAATTTCTATTTGAGCCACAATATGTACGTTCGATACATCTATCGGTAGAAGCCAACTGATGAAACGGGGTTTGCAGGTTCAAGATGTTCGTTGGGATCTACCTTATCACTGTCTACGATCCTACAACCGTCATCAATGATGGATTTCATGATCTTGTGGATATTGTCATCCCAGAAGGAACGATATTGAACCCCGTTCGTCCAGCTGCACTGTCAACTCGTACACATACGCTGGTTAGCCCCATTTTATGTTTTCTGGGTAGGTCATTAGTTTACTGAGCAATCCATCAGCACTAACGGGGTCTCAATGCCAGCTTCAAGCAGAATGGCGAATGGTTTCAACTATACCAGATTGGCTTCGGAGGTGAGTCTGCTTTTGTGTTTGGATGACCAAGCTGATTCTTCTAGGGATTCCCGCTCGTCCACACGGTGACGGCATGGACGGCCATTGCCTCTGGCCCGCAATGAAGTCCGTTCCTAACGAGTTTCTCGAGCTCTATTACCCTCTCCGTATTGAACAGTACAATACAGTTACCGACTCCGGCGGCCCAGGTCTCTACCGTGGCGGCAACGCTCAGCGCATATTCTACCGCTTCCTCGAGGAGGGTGAAATCTCCCTTCATGACGACCGCTGGCTTTCGAAGCCATGGGGTGTTATAGGTGGAGAACCTGGGGCGCGATCCTCAAAGATCCTGGTGCATGCTGATGGGAGAAGGGAAGTATTGCCCAGCAAGAAGGATCATATCAGAGTCAGTAATGGAGACTTGCTCGAGTGGCTGACCTGGGGCGGTATGTCTTTCCTGCCGCTCTGTAAAACCCGCTGAAATTCTTTAGGCGGAGGTTACGGCGACCCCTTGAAACGCGACCCCTCCCTCGTAGCTCTAGAAGTCCACCGCGGCCTCGTTTCATTCGAAGGTGCCCAACGCTACGGCGTCGTTGTAACTGAAACCTTCTCCGTTGATGAGCAAGCAACACACGCGCTCCGTAACCAGATGAGCGAGGCTAGACTGCCGGGAAAGCCAGAAATCTTTAATCGGGGCGGGACGGTGGAGGAGCTGAAGGCTAGAGCACTGGAGGAGACCGGATTGGTGGCGCCGAGGTATCCATGGGAGGTGCTTTTAAGGGGGCCGATGACGGGGTTGCCGCATATCCGGGCGTGGATGGAGGAGCATGGGCAGGTGTTGCAGCCTTTGAAGAAAATGTGAGAGTGGGTTTGCGTAATCTCCTGTAGTTAAGTTGGTTCCTCTGAATGTTGTTTGTAGGCTATAAGTTGAAAATATCAAGTCCTATAGGTACTCAATCCTCCCAATCGCTAAGCCGTCGAACACATAGACCAGTTTTTAACATCCTAAGCTCGTGAACCGAGTAGTCCATCCGTCCAGAACATCATGTCGTCCAACTATAGTAAGTCTCAGCCACCCCTAAATCGATCCATCCAAGTACCAAGCCCATCAAGCAATCGAGCAATCGAGCAATTAAAATACCACACCAAAACCACTTGAACCTTGCAGGGTTCAAGCTATCTATTGATCAAGGTGATGATCGATCAGTAAGCTAATTCTTCGATAAATCTGTTCAGCAGTTAGTTCACTGAACTTGATATCATCAGAGGTTTGAATTGAATCACAGAAAAAAGCATCGTAGAGAGTAGTGCTTCTAATCGCCAATACATTATTATGATCATGTTCTTTCTGAAGACAATCAACAGAGTGATGCTTTTCCTTCTTAATAGATCGAGATGATTATTTTATGCCCTTTTTAAGTATCGAGAATATCTATCTTTCAGCACAACAGAGAGAGATGCCAAATTTCACTTTTCTTGCGCACTGTAACAGAGCTGAGAGTGTCTTTGAAGTATGTGTGAAACGATAAGTATTTGAGTAAAGAAGAATCTCGGATAACCACACCAAGATTGCCATGCTTGCAGAAGAGCCCTCGTTCGTAGCCTTGACGATTCATAGAGCTGAACGAGCCATGCTAGTGACATCAAGAGCAATAATAGCAGTAAACACGTCAGGCAAGTTACTTTCTACGACGCTTCATATGCCTTCACGCCTGTCCTCCACACTAAATCAATTGCGAATTCCCTGTTCTCAGGAGAGAAGAGAAGCCCAGCCGTTAGAACTGTCGAAATGAGATGCTTAGGCTAGAACGTAAGTGACGACGCTTGTAAGGTCGCCCAGTCAACTCGCCAGGCGTATGAAGAAAATGGCAAAAACATTTACTCTGTGGTGGCTTTTGCGGCGAAGAAGTAAGATGGTGCCATAGGCAGCATACTAGGGAAATCATTGCCGCCTTTACAGAGGAGCACGTTCAGCAGTTTGGACCCTGCGAGAAATTTCCATGGAAAATCTTCCCAGCCTGGTGAAAGATCGGTGCACAGTATGGCCAGTGAGATTCAACTACTTAAATTTTACTCAAAGACTCCATCTGATGAGACAATGATAGTCCACAACGAAAGCCTACGAGGAGACTTTGAAAATTCTTGTGTCATGATCAAAACACCGAAACTCGGCACATTCAGACTCACCCAAAAACACAGTCAGCGAGAATCTTTCCTGTGGTAAATATATAATTATTTACACGAATTGCGGCGAGACTCACTAGACGACACAAGGGGCCTGCATGACCTGCCAGGGAAGAATCAGGGGATATCATGATTCCCGAGATAGACTGCAACGACCTAGAGCCAGATTGGGATGAGGTGGACCATTGCGCGCGCATGTCGCATGGCCTGCAAATGGCGAACACAAAGAATATCCAAAGCATTCTCCTAGAGTAAGTAAGAACTGCCTGAGGTAAATTTATACAATTGTCCATGAGCACTGATGAAACAGGTAGAGCAAAAGCTCTCACCAGCCAAACATGGGGACATTAGTTAAGGATTTTCTCACCCGTGCGTCAATAGCAGTCTATCGCCACACCCCGCCCTAGAAAGTCCTCGTGGAGATCAAATTGCAAGGCCATCGAGTATTTCGGATGTCCCGTTCACCATTAGGAGGCGGCTTTTCGAATCGATCACTATCTCATCCGAAGGGAAAGAATGGAGAGACTTTGCTATATATGAATCCGATTGGAACGGCATCTGTGCAGCAACGCAGAGTTCCCTGTAATGCTGCAGAAGTCAAAAGCAAAGCGGCCTTTGGGGATTAATCTCAGATCGTCTTCCTGGCAGTATCACTCGAAGTTTTGCCCAGCAGACACCGTGGTGAAAATCTCTGGGGCTTCCAAGCTGGGTCCAAACCAGATGCATCAGTGAGACAGGGATGAGGAAGCGAGGATCGGTGCAGAGATAACCCCAGGCTCACCCTAAAGTGTTGAAGCGGTATGTTCTACAGCTTTCTTGTATCTAGGGTCGTGAGGAGCCGATGTTTTCGTTGCATCATAGCTGCGTGTTCGACAAATAGAATGCTGACGAGGTACAAAAGGGTCAATGGACGCAAGAAGGGAGGCCCAGGGCGGAGGTATACTGCGCTGGAAGGAGAGAGGACTGAAGGTGAGGCAGGGAATGGAGGGGGAAGAGGTGCTGGCAACAGAGAAAGCGCTGCCGGCTAGGGAGGATGTTGGGGACGGACAGCCATGAGGACACAAGGGGAGTTGTGAACATGGATGATAGGCAGATGCGGTAGCAGTGACGCAATTAATGGCGGCAGCTAGGTGGGAGAGACTGGGAACTGATGACGTAGGGCTGTGAGGACTTGCTTACCCATTTCAGATTTCAACAATGATTGTCCGTGGCCTAAATATTACACGTCTTTTTACTAGCCCAAGTAGATGCACTCTGTGCACAAGTGATAGGTTGAGAATGATACCTTCTTGAAAGTTCCCGGAGCTGAATATCTCTGGCACCATGGCTGCATTTCCCGCAAGCCAACAAGGGGAAGTGAACATCCTGACTTTCGAGATATACCGACATACCGTTTCTTTCGTTTGATTCAGGCGTCGACTTCCACGACTCTACTCGATTACTTCGTGCAGTTGCCTTGCCTGTCGCGCCTCCTTTGCAAAGGTTACTTTCTTATGATCGAGACATTTCGATCTATAAAGCGTACTTTGTGTTGTGGCATGACGGCGCCCACCATGTATTCTCTGGATCTCAAAATGGAGGACCCCCCAGGCGACGCCATCCCTGACCAGACCTTCGCCCTTCTCCGTGACTTCCTCCAGCCAGACTCGACCTTAACGCTGGAGTTCACCGCACGATCGATTGAGAACCTTCTGCCGGGGAAAGCTCCTCTATCAACGGAAGTTTGGGACTTTGGGGAATCTTGCATCGAAGTTGCCGAACAGATCCCTTACCATCACCCGTCTCAGCTCAAGCTCGCTGAACTTCTAGAATACCTCGCGAACTCCCCAAAGCTGGGTCAGGCACACACTTCAAAGGTAAGTTACATCAGGCATTTCGACTTTTGGATGTCGACTTCTGGATGTCGACTTCCACCAACGATTTGAAGGACATACCGAACCAGTATATTCGGTACCAGCGCCTGCGGGAGTCACTCAGGGAGTCATCGAATAGTACGTCCTACGATTTACTCCTACCTAACTATTCCAGTGCAGCAAGCTAAACCGGAGGTTCACACAGGCCCAGACCCAGAGAAGCCACGCAATTACGTCAACTTCCATGCCTTTGCATCGAATCTCTTTGAACGTCGCGTTATCCACACCAGTCCTACGTGGGCCATATGGGCGCAACGCGACGCATTCGAAGGCCGTGAACCCTATAGAGAAAGGCCGGGCGTTCCCGATGATATTTACGTATTAGCAGCGGCGCAATGGATCTTATGGTATGGTCAGAGCTTTTTCAAGCAGGTCCTATTCCCACGAGAGGTCTCTTCCGATGACTTGCGCAAATGGAATCCAGGTCCACTTTATGATGGTAAAGCACACTTTACTCTCCACAGATGGCATTTCTGGAGGGTTGGATACAATGCTGTGGCCTCTAGCGAGAAGGAGAAGAAGAAAGGGTACAGTCAGGAGTGTAAGAACGTGGCGGCGAAGGCGGCGGCGATGATGGATGCGTTGGAGAAGAACATGACGTTTTGAAGGATCTGATTTACTTGTTATCTTCCATTTACCATTTGTATGCCTTGTTTTGGTAGCGTGCCTGTTTTGTGTCGGAATCGCTTGGCGGTAAAGAAGGTTTCCGTCTATATGGGAAAACGAGCTTATCCCTTAAACCGTCGTTAAAGCTGCCACCCCAGGATTAACGAAGCTAAGCCTATTTAGGCACCCCACCAAAATATTTGTTTACTGCACTGTTTACATTCACCTCAGCTTCCTACATCCACCCCCCACCTACCCAGCTCACCCACCCCCCACCATCTACATAGTCATCTACCTACTCAGCTCAATATGCGAGCTAATGAGGAAGAAATTCCTTCCGTACCAGACACTGCATCGAAGGCTGTTCAAAAGCTTCAAAAGGCTAAAAACAAGCCGTCGGTTCAAGAAATACTAGATTCGATTGAATCTTCTTCTTCTACATATCGATCTATTCAGGTGAACGATCGACCTTTTCGGCCTAAATTACCTTCAGAGCTTGTGACCTCATTGAATTTTTTCAGCCTGTTCATTACCCCATCTATGCTTGAACAAATTTCCGAGTTCATGAATACGAAGACACAGAAGGCAGAGAGAACAGCTAAACAGCGACTCTGAATTCTCACTTCGAGTGTTGAAATTGACGTCTTCGTGAAAATTTTACTATTCATGAATTTGATTTTCATAAATCGTACGAAGAGCTATTGAGATACACACTCAGATATGCATGAAAATTTCGAAATATCTCAGACTATGTCTCTGACTTGATTGATTGATTCAATCAAATTAAATAATTTCTGAAGCTATTCATCGACGTTTTGACGAAGAGCTTGAATAGCTTGTAAGCTAGTGAGCAACGACATCTGAATCTTAATGCGCTTGAGACGTATATGCTAGCTACTAGAACAGACACTTTTCATAATTCAGCAATTAGCTGATTTAGCAACATAAATCAATCATCAGTCAGTCGTTAGCTGATTAGATCAGCTACAAGCTGATTCAACAGAGTAGAACTCGTATCAAGCTATCGTGCGTTCATGATTCTGCGCGATGTTTATCTTAGTAAGCTTCAATTTTACTTCACTCATATCTTTCATCACAGTTATTCAATTATCGTACATCATGTCTGTCAGTGATCGCGCAAAACTCGTCTTTCTACAACGTTTACAGTCTTATTTATCATCAGTTTTGATCACAGCAGTCGATTGTGCTCACAACAATCTCATGTACAATTATCAGTCTGCTCAGTTTCGAAATAGATTGAAACAGATTGATTACACGTCTCTTCTTCTGCAATTGAAGATTTCGACTTTGATTGATCAGAATGCAAAGATCTTTGAGCAGAAGATTGATGAGACTGTGAAACAACTGATGATGAATATATATGATAATTCGATTTGAACATTCAATATTGAGAAGAAATGACATCTCATCGAAATCATCATCTACGTGAAACTCGTCATCAAATCTATTCTTCGCTTGAAAAATTGAATTGAAACTTTCATTCACTTGAAACATTCTTCTTCAATGACAGAAAAGACATCGATAGAAGAAAAGAATGCTAGTGTACATAAAAAGAGAACATTACTTCGAAAATTTACAGCTCTCTTCAACAAGTTGTGAACTTCTACTGACAGACGTCGTGTGTAATGTGTCAAATGCATTGAAGAATGCATAAAGTAAGTAGAAATTTCATTCAACGAATGAGCAAACAATATGATTAATAAATTAATAAATTATAGATTTTTTCATCATTTAAACTATGTAAGTTCTTGTATGTCGCTAGCTGCTACACAATCAATCTCATTGTTTACAGATCTTTACAGTGAAATTTCAGTCACTTGTTCATTCTTAATACTTTGTCATCATAGTCATGACTAAACATTATCGACTGAAATGTTTTGATCATTCATATATGCTTCATTCAACGTGACTATATGCTTTTCACTCATTTTCTTTGATTTATCTCAATTTACTTCAATTTATCTCAATTTACACAATTGTCACGAACTGAGAGCTGAATGAAATCAGAATGAAATTCTAATAACTAGATTTTAAATACAAGACGTTGCACGAAGAAGAAAGAAAAGAAAAAGATCATTCAGAGATTTTTATACTTCATGAACGCTGAGTATCATTCATATCGAAGAACCTTCATAACATCACTGATAATCTCACATCTATCATCATCTATAATATTGTTCAACATCATCTAAGTGATCTAACATCTCTTTTCCCAACATTTTTCAAGTAACACATGCTAAAATCGTGACAACAATGTTGAACTTTCTTCATTATCAAGTGAATTTTGTCTTTTCTCGTCTGTCTAAGCTTGCAAGCTCATTCATTTTTCAAGCTTTCTTTTTCAGAAAACTCTCTTCGTATAAGATGTTGAATGTATCTCAGTCAATGTAATTATTCACATAAAAGAACTTCTTGCTTTCAATTGATATCAGATGTGCACTTCGTAGTATAGTACTCATATTGTAAAATCGTTGACATTCAAGATATTGAGACTTCTTGACAGTATTCTTCGATCATTGCTTGACTTCTATCATATCATGTAAAGCATCAAGTACTTCGTTGTTTTTGAGCTTTAGCAATTCTATTAAAGTCTTTGAGTATTACACAGATTTTTCATTGTCATTTTGATGAAGTAAATCATAAACAGTGATTATAATTTGCAACTGTTTCATCAGTTTATCATTCAGAGCTTCGACTATGTCAGAATTTTCTTGATCATTCTCAGCATACTCTTGAACATAAATGTAGTCACGTCTTCAATTCAACATTTGTCTCTGTCATGCAAAAGTACATTGAATTCGCTTTGATGTAAGCTTTTCAGAGTCTGTTAAGTTTTTATTTTTGCATCTTCAGCATTCAATTGATGCATGAACAGAAACGAAGTAATCATTTATTCAGAAGAAGTCAATTTCTTTTTGATTCATTTGATACTTGTTTGACTTTATTTCTGATTTCTTACGTCGAGATTCTCTTATAAAAATCGACAATTCGTTCAAGAAATTCTCAATATGTGTCATCTTCGTTATTTCAGAAGTAATGCGTCAGAATCAAGAATTATTAAATCAGTTTCATCATTGATTCAAATTCATTTCTGACAAATCTCATTCAAGCTGAGTTAAATCAAGATTTCTAAAAGACTTTGTAATCATGACTTTCATTCTCTCGTCAATCTCTGATCTGAACATGATTAAATCATGAAGAATGATATCTTTCATTGTCAACATATTGATTCATCAAGTATTGTGATGCAATATCTGCATTTAAAAGTTCTTTCGCTTGTTTGTAAAATCATAATAATCTTTGATCAGAAATTTATGTGCAATCTTCATGTAAGATGTGTTAAAATCATCTGCATCTTCGTATCTTCAAATAAAATTCATATAATGAGAGATCACATGAAACTTGAAATAGTTAAAGTTCTCGTCATGTCAAAACTGCTTGAATACTTCTTTTAAAACGTTAATTCTGTATATTACGTTGTTCATATAACATAGAGACTCATCATTGTGCGATCAATATTGAGTCATCATAACAAAGTTCATAAAAGTTTGAGCACAGTACAGCGCATCTGACGCTTTTCTAATCAATAGTGAAGTGACAATTGCAATAAGCTGATGCACTATTGTTTTTTGTTCGACGTTGATTCATTACTTCATGAATAGAAAGTCGTGAAAACGTCTTAGCTTTGAATATGAAAAAACTACTTGAAATCTTTGATTCAATTGCACGTCATGTGTTGTGTTTGTGATTGTCTGTGAATCACATTTTCTTTTGAGACTGATCGTCGATGTTATATTCTTGATGATCATCTCAAGTCATTGAATTAGATACATCATTGTGCTTTTCAATAATTGATGCAAGATGTCAATCATCATGATGACGTGAATATTGATAAATTCATGTTTTCAGACAAAGTTTTGCACTGAGTGTACTCACTTAACATCACGCTTGATATCTGCTTTAGAGCGTGAATTCTTTTCTTGATGTTTGATTTGAGTCAATGTACTTTCATGTGTTCAAGCTTCTCAGATTATCTGCAGATTATTGCGTTGATTCGATGAAATATGACATATAGTGCATTGCTCTTCATTTTTGATTTTCGTAATAGTGATTTGCTTCTCATAGTTGATTATAAATTCAACGATGATAGAAAAATACTGTTGAGTATAATCATTTGCATAGCGAACGTGAAACTCTCTTCTAGTTAATTTCTCAAGTATTAAAGAATGAGAACATTAGCAAGAAAAACTCTTCATTCAATTAAACAGTTTAAACTCACGTTTTAATATTATCTTCAATGAGCGATAATATAACTTGCGTTTCAGATCTTCATTTGCATGTTTAGTTGAAGAAATAAACTTTAATAGTATAACATTAGATTTATTTTGCTTTCATTAAGTTGCTTGATTCAGATTATCAACGATAATATATATAAATCATGCAAATTTATTCTTATAATGTTGAGTTAATATAATTTTGTCTGTAGCTAACAGTACTGAAACTATAGTGTCATCTTCAGAAATTAGTGCTTACGTATTTCATCATTAGATATTGATGTGCATTTTCATGTACATTTGATTTTCACTGATGTTGTATACTTTGATTGATGCATATTTCAGATTACTTGCAAATAAACGATGTCTCAAGAGAAATTTCAAGATGTTTATCACGTTTTTATACTGAATCTTGAATATATTTGTTTTGATCTCTGAGTTCATTAATGAGATCTTCAAAGATGTTTCGAATCAATTATCATTAGATATTTCGTGAAATATATTATGTAGAATGCTTCTAAATTGATCTGCATTCTTAAAGATATAATCAGCATGATGAGTCTTCTGAAACAAGATCTTGAAGTATTGATTAATATCTTCGCTACTGACTTTCATGTTCAGAAATCATTGTGCAAGAGAAAAATCTTTCTTGTTCAAAAAGAAAAATCACTCTGATTGAAGACTATCATTTAAAGATGATCATGAATCTTGCTTGAGTTTACTGTAGTTCGAAATAATTCTTATGAATCTGATATATTGTTTTAATGATTCATCAATGCTTCATTTCTTTGTATCATTCGTCTCATCATAATTGTCTACTTTGATGAATGAGAAAGTACATGATGAATTAATAAATCTTTTAAAATCAAGTGATATTCATGCAATTGAATTTTGAAAATGCTTCTGATCATCTGAAGCTTTTACGTTTTCTTCTGTACTTTGCTCGAAGTCAGAGATGTCAGTATCGTTCATCGTGATCATTTCATGTCATAAATCAGTCTGAGAGTATTTGCATGTGTCTGTATACTCATTGACTGCTGAGTTCTCTTTTCTTAAATATTTCTTGAAGAACTGCACGTCATTTTGCAGCATCAAGCAGTGATTAAAGTGATATATCAGACTTCATGTGATTCTCAATATCATTTCACACGCACGACAGTTTCGCTTCATGCTTGAAGCTGATTTCGATGAAGTAGATTGTAGTGAGAGAGACAACAAAGAGTATTGATTGACGCGTTTGATAAATTGTATCGCGCTGTCGTTATTTTTAATCAGAATTTCTGTCAATACAAGTACGTTGAACTACAAAATGTCAGAATAGCATGCAATACAAAGAATAGAATGATCAGAAATTAATGAGATCTGATATAGCAGTAGAAGCGATAACTCTTGTTTTACTTCTGATCAAGCAATTTGTTCTTTTTTACTCAAAGCTCTCTGATGAAAGCAAATTTTTCTGAATTACAGCGAGTTTAAAATAAATTATCGTAAATTTGAAATGCTTTGCACATCTCAATATTTACATCGAAATTTGTGAGTTGAAAGCAAATTTCCCTAGATTATCATTGATTTGAGGTAAATTATCGTAAATTTGAAATGCTTTGCACATTTCAATATTTATTTCAAAATTTGTGAGTTGAAAGTAAATTTCTCTAGATTATCATCAATTTGAGATAAATTATCGTAAATTTGAAATGCTTTGCACATTTCAATATTTATTTCAAAATTTGTGAATTGAAAGCAAATTTTTCTAGATTATCATCGATTTGAGATAAATTATCGTAAATTTGAAATGCTTTCACAAAATGCTCAATCAGCTAGTATGTCATAATCATAGTCTCTGTACTTTGATAATTCTGTAGAATATTAAAGATCATTTTATATAAAGAGAATCTAACGTGCAATACTCTTCAGATTGATGAAAAGATGAATATAAATAATTCATTGTCAAAGTGTGTTGTGAACAAATTTGCTTTCGCTTAGCATAATTTGCAACATGAGAATGAAAGTTGATCTTTGCTTTATCTTTAACTTATCAACTCACAACTCTTTGTTCTTCTGATATTCATTGTTGCAATAAGCACTTTCATTTTATTTGTTGCAAAGCTCAGTGTGTACATCATCTGTCATCAACATGTAGTGAAATCTGTAAGTGATTCAAAATAGAGAAAATGTCACATGTATTCTTATCTCACTTCTTAACATCATGACAGTAATCATCTCACATTCTATCATATAACTTCTAGAAATTCTCAGAACTGATGACAATATTTGCATATCTGCTAGTTTTTCAATATGTCATGAAGATTCAAGTCAATTTCAGATACGCTTGCAAACTTCAACTATGATGAAATTTCATTGAATTGAATTAAGATGATGATCACTCAAGATCTTGTCATTGATGATGATAAGTATGATGCATTGAAGATACACATTAAACAAATGCTGAAAAACACGAAATTACTCAAAACATCACTTGATAATAAAATCAAGAAAAAGACAGTCAGAAAGATTGCAATCATCATAGATGATGAACTCTTGCACTCTTTGATAGAAAATCATCAAGTAACATGAAAAGATGCATGTTTTATAAAGTGAGTGAGATGAATAAATAGTAAGAAGAAAGATAGAGCAACAAGTGTAAAGACAAAGAAATCTGCTCATCTGATTGAGCAAGCACAACTCAGCTCAGTCTCATTATTCATCTTATCGACGATGATTGACTTTGATTGCATGATCTTGACTTCGAATGATACGATGAATAATAAGATGATTCATCATTCACAGCTTTTTGTAATGAATGAAAAGCAAAGCAATTTCACTCTGAAGAACGTCAATTTTGATAATTATCAAAGACAGTTTGTTAGCGAGATAATGTTCAACTTTGAAAAGAAGAAAATTATCTATAAAGTCAAGAACTTTGAAAAAGTTGAGATTAGAAATGCAGTCAACTTTCATGTTGCATTGACAGATATGACAAAGAAGAGAATATTTTACTACATCTTTCAAGTTTAAGCTATAGAAAAATGTAAAAAAAGTGAACATGAGAATTTCATGCAGTGTTTGAGCAGCGCAGTTGAAAGTACAGATAACTTCACTTCATTTAAGATCTCATCAGAAGATGAAAGTGAACAACTCATCACAAAGAAGTGAAAGCTTTGCAGAAAAGTTCATCTCAATGTTTTGATAGTGATTCTTGAAGTTCTCAACGTCATCAAGACTGTCAATCTCAATGAATTATTCTTTTCAACAATAGATTCTTTGACAATTAATGATGACTTGAACATGAGAAAAGTGATGAAATATGATCAAGAGCACATTGATCTGTCTTTTGTCATCAACTTCATTGATATCACTCAGACGTAAGTGCGAGTGCAAAGCAATCATGTAGTAAAACATGCTAACTTCATGATATAGATTCAAAAATCTGCAGAAACAACAAGCATGCATTCAAATGAATGAGAATATATTTCTTAAAGTCTTGCAGTTTTGAAAATGCAATCTAAGCTGTACAGACATTGATGATAAGAAAATTGACAAAGATGCAGATGCAGATCGAAATGTGTGAGTAGAAAGTATGATATGAACTCTACTACTTGTACAAGCGTGAAGAATATATTGACAACTTCATGTTGAAAGAACGATTCAATATGAAGAGTTTCAATGTGATCAGATGAGAATGAGAAAGATAAGTTTTCTTTGCTTCTTGAAGCTACAGACAGAATAACATACTTACTTTTCTTCATTCACAAATCATTCAAGTCATAGAATTGATAGTGATGAAGCATTGACTTTATCTTGCTCATGTGAAAGTCAGTCTCTTTCATGAGAAGTTTGATGATAAACATCTGCTCATCAAATCTCAGAAATTTTCTCAAAATCTCAAGATGAAATGTTCATCAAATAAATCATGATCAATGATCTGTTTCTGCATGAAGAGCAGTTTCACAGCGATGCTAAAGTCAAATCTTGAATCAATTCTGATTCTGTTGTCTTTGATATTGAATTGACAAAGTGAATTCGCAAAAACATTGACATCTGTGTCATGTCTTGACATCAAACTGTATATGAATCATTGCTCTGAAAAGAACAAACTTCTTTTAAAAGATCGCTTGCTGTTTCTGTTATGAGCATATCAAGACTGAACAAGACTGAAGCTTTAATTAATTTGCATTAGGTTTGACTCAGATATGACTCAGATATGACTCAGATATGACTCAACACTCTTTTTCTTTCTCAACACTCTTTTCTTTCATCAACATCTTGTTCATCTACATCACATTCTTTTCATGTCACAAACACATTTCTTTCAGGCCTAGCGCAGTCTCTGAACATTACATAAATAGAAGCT
>JAABUZ0100000712.1_pt1 | contig 76193 bp, 77 predicted proteins | sample 5562091 | NCBI WGS metagenome assembly JAABUZ01 (sample SAMN12813069, study PRJNA571459) | rock metagenome | isolation source: Antarctica rocks | place: Antarctica: Victoria Land, Linnaeus Terrace sud | collected 2015-12-21
TATACCCTCTTGATCAAGCAGAATTTGACGATGAGCTGAAAACTCCAGATAAAGAAGCTGCCATGACTGCTTTCGACTGCTACGTTCAGTTGGCTAAGCACCTTGTAACTATCACTCACGCTCAGGAGTAACGCCATGAATTCATCAAATAAGCGTCAGAAACAAATTATTGCTCATGTCTTGCCTAAACCAATTACTCATGGTATGTTAGATACTTCTGAGATCGCTGTGCCGGAGTCTGAATCTAGGGGCATTTCCCCTGAAAGACAGCAAAAATTAAGAGATAGTTTTGGAGAACAAGGCACCAATCTAGTTCCGCTAATTGTGCGTCCTACTAAAGCCTACGGCGAGTCAGTGGCATACGAAGTGATTTACGGTGCTGATTGGTGTCTTGTCGCTAAGGAACTCGAAATCGAGAAGCTATGGGTATGGGTTTTTGAGATGACTGATCAGCAGGCTGCTACTGCTAAAGAAGAAATGGAGCAGTTGGTAGGCTCAAGAGGAGAAACCCCTCCTCTCAGCAAAACAGAACAAACTACAAGTCTGCTTCAACAACTTGAGAACTCATTTCAGTCAAAAATAGAGACTATTACAAATAAAATAGATCAATCTGTTAAAAAAAATGAGGAATTCCTGACAGAGCAAGTTAAAGCTCTGAGAGAGCGACCGGATTCTGACGAATCAAAACAGGTTAAGAGTCTCCTACAGGAATTTGAAAATTCATTTCAGTCAAAGCTAAAAAGTCTGACTGACAAAGTTGAGCAAGTTGTTGAAAGTGTCAAAAGCCTGGAAGAGATTGTGAGCCAGCAGATAAAAACTCCGAGTCAGGTAGAAGTTATTCCAGAAAAAGTTGAGCAAGTTGTTGAAACTGTTAAGAGTCTGAAAGAGATTGTGTTTGAGCCGACACCAACTCCCTCAGAGGTAAAATGTGTTCCGGCAAAAATGGAGCCAATTGAAGATAAAAAGTTGAATTTGCTAACAGCAGACAGAAGGAAACTTATTGATGCAATTAAGAACCAAAAACAGGCACCTGCTGCATGGAATGCTATCCAACATTTGAAAGCTCCAGGTAGAGAGCTAACTTGGAAAAACCTTGAGAAATTAGCTAAAGCTAAAAGTGGGCAAGATAAAATTAAGGGTTTTGGAGATGGAATTTACAAAAAGCTACAACAAATTGGATATATCCCTGATTAGGATTACAGTTATCAGTTATCAGTCCTGCATTGCGCCCAATTGCCTTAGGGAGTCAGACCAAGTCGCAAGTGACAAGTCGCGATGAACGCAAGTAGTCGTCTTTAATTGCGGCTCATTCTACTCGTTCATCGCGACTTGGAGGCGTCCTACACCGTTGACAACTGATAACTGATAATTGAACACTGTAGTGCTATAGCAGTCCTACTTGAAAAGTAAATTGGTTTGTGGCAATAGTAGCCAGTAGCCAGTAGCCAGTAGCTAGTAACCGCATGACTACTGGCTACTGACTACTGACTACTGACGCCACGCAATAGTTTACAATTCAGATAGGATTGCTATAGTGCCGGTTGTCAATGGCATCACATCTGGCTGCTGCTATTCGTTGCTGTTTAAGTAATTGCAGAGAAAGCAACAGCGATTCGACTTCCGCTTGCAGGTGCAGGAATTTGAGTTGCTGAGCGACCTGATACAGGGATTTCGTTGACTGGAACACGCGTGTGCTATGGGTTGATGTTGTAGAAACATCATTGACCAGCTGGGCTTTGCCCAGTGTACGTTCTCGACGGGAAAGACTAAATGAACCGGTTGACATCAGTAACTACTAGTTATTTTTGCCTAATCGCACCAAGATGGTATTTTACCATGCAAGTTCTGACGCCTCTAGGGATGAGGAGCAACTTAATAGTAAGATAGGTTTGGTAGGAAGTCGCAAGACACTTACTGTGCTTTTTTCCTTGAAAACTTGACGTCAATCGCCAACAAAATCCTGTGACTGTGAGTCTGTCTGCTGCTAAATCTAACCGACAAGCCTGGCCTGGTCTAATCGAGGCATACCGGCAATATCTGCCAGTGACTGAAACGACGCCGGTTATTACCCTAATGGAGGGCAACACTCCCCTGATTCCAGTTCCCTCCATTGCCGAACGTGTGGGTAGAAAGGTGCGTGTATTGGTAAAATACGACGGCCTCAACCCCACGGGAAGCTTCAAAGACCGAGGGATGACTATGGCAATTTCCAAGGCTAAGGAATCTGGGGCGCAAGCGGTAATTTGTGCCAGCACCGGCAACACTTCAGCGGCTGCGGCAGCGTATGCAGGGCGTGGAGGAATGCGGACATTTGTACTGATTCCCGATGGCTATGTAGCGCTGGGCAAATTGGCGCAGGCTTTGCTGTATGGAGCACAGGTGCTGGCAATCAGGGGGAATTTTGACCAGGCGCTGGAAATTGTGCGAGAGATGGCGCAGAGCTATCCAGTCACTTTGGTGAATTCGGTTAATCCCTACCGGCTGGAAGGCCAAAAAACTGCTGCATTTGAGATTGTCGATGCACTGGGTGATGCCCCAGACTGGTTGTGCATCCCGGTGGGTAATGCAGGGAATATTACGGCTTACTGGATGGGATTTTGCCAGTACCACGGCGAGGGGCACTGCGATCGCCTGCCGCGGATGATGGGATTCCAAGCAGCTGGGGCGTCTCCCCTGATCACAGGTCAGCCAGTAGCACATCCAGAGACAATAGCAACGGCGATTCGGATTGGGAATCCCGCTAGCTGGCAACGCGCTCTAGCAGTTCAATCAGCAAGCCTGGGACAATTCAACAGCGTCACGGATGCTGAAATCCTGGAAGCTTATCAGATTTTGGCCTTTAAGGAAGGCATTTTCTGTGAACCCGCCAGTGCTGCTTCCGTGGCGGGGATGTTGAAGGTGAAAGACCAGATTCCGACAGGTGCCACTGTGGTCTGCGTCCTCACTGGCAATGGTCTCAAAGACCCGGATACGGCAATTAAACACAGCCAAAACTCGTTCAAGCAGGGGGTGGAGCCTACGATCACCGCAGTAGCTCAAGCGATGGGGCTATAGAGCTGAGGAGTATCGATTCAGGGGAGTAATCTAATAAGGAGGAAATGATGCTGCCCCAAACCGACCGATGGTAAAAACTCGCTTTGTCCGGTTCTTTCGCCACCTCAGCGGGGCCACGCTGAAGAAAACCTTTGTTAGCGTTGGCCAACAACGACTCCCGGGCTTGTCAGCTGAAATAGCTTACAACGCTATGTTATCGTTGTTCCCAGCCATTCTCGCTGTCCTCACAGCCATTGGCCTGTTTGCAGAATCCCTGCAATCAACCTTCAAACATCTGGCGGTTCAACTCAGTAAGGTCGCACCTGATCAGGCGCTGAGTCTGATTCGCGATTTCGCCAAAGAAATTACTCACACAAAAAACACGGGTCTGTTTTCCATCAGCTTTATCGCAGCGATTTGGGCGGCTTCTGGGGCGCTCAGTGCTGCGATGAACGCCCTGGATCAAATCCATCAAATCCCACCAGAACAGACGCGCCCATTCTGGAAAGCCAAGCTCGTCTCGTTGGGGCTGACCGTCGGCACCATGCTCCTATTGATGGTGGCTTCTTTTTTGGTGTTTATCAGCGACCTAATTTTACAATTTTTTGTGCGCCAAAGTGGTCTTTCTGTCTTACTGGTTGTTTGGCAACTGTTGAGCTGGCCTTTAGCCTTAGCCATTGTTTCCGCCGCCTTTGCCTTTGTATATCGCTATGGGCCGAGCCGCTGGACAAATGGTACACCCATTCTGCCCGGAGCAGTGTTGGCAGCTGTCTCTTGGGCAATTTTATCGGGTCTATTTCGGCTTTACGTAGCGAATTTTGGCAACTATAACCGGGCTTATGGTGCGGTTGGGGCCGTCATAGTTTTAATGCTGTGGCTCTACCTGAGCGCAGTGGTTATCCTGGTGGGAGACCAGCTGAATGTCACTGTGGGCGAAACCATGCGCCCCCTAGCAGAATCTACCCTAGACCCAGATGATTAGCCAAAATTCTGACTCCTGGCTCCTCCTAACACGTTTTCTGGTACCTACGCAATGCAAGACTGGTGGCAAGCAACATTTCCAAAAGGGCGGCAAACTCTGAGAATTACCGACGCCAGTGGGCATCCCGTAAAAATTGCCTATGGCGAAAAAGGCACGGGTAAGCCACTATTTCTGGTGCATGGCATCGGTAGCTGGTGCTACAGTTGGCGTCACTGCATCGAGCCACTATCACAACATTTTCGGGTGATTTGTTTCGATGCCAAGGGCTACGGCTTTTCGGAAAAGTTAGATTACCCAGAACAACCCAGTCATCAAGTCATTGAGCTGGAGCGGATTATTCGGGCATTGTGCGATGAACCCGCTGTTGTTGTAGCAGAATCCCTGGGGGCACTGGTTAGTCTGGCGCTTGTTCAGGCGCAGCCGGAGTTATTCGCGCGGTTAGTGTTAATTAATGTGCCAATCTTCCCAGAAAGATTGCCGAATCGGGGGATGCGATCGCTGTCCTATCTGCCGCTAGAACTAATTCAACTTGTTGACCACCTGCGTCTGCCCTACCTATTTGCTCCTCTGGTACGAGCAATCGTGCGGGTAGAGCGTCGCGAAGTTCTTGTAGATTGGTCGGGGGTGACAGCAGAAGAGGTGTACTGGATAACTTACCCGTATGTTGAATTGCCTGGTGCTGTTGCAAAACTTACCGAAGAGTTACAACTAGCGGCACGGGAGATTGAGCGCTTACAGGAGAATCAACCTAATCTTATCAGTAAAATCCAAGAGAAACTGTCTACTATTACCTGTCCAACGCTGATTTTGTGGAGTGATCAAGACCGCTGGTTTCCTGCTACAGATGGCGAGAAACTGCGCGCTCTTATCCCAGGTTCCAGGTTACAAATTCTCCCCAACTGTGGTCATGATGCTTCAGCCGGTTGCCCAGAGGCAATCAATTCGGCAATTCTTGAGTTTCTCGGAGATACAGGTTTTCTCGATACGGCAGGTTTATATGAAAGCCCGTCTTCCAGCTGAAACGGTGACGCTGCTGAGTTAAGTTAACTTAACTGAGGTAGTGCTCCCGAAATGATGACGGCAGGACGGGTGAGGCGGAGCTCTGTTCCAACTGATGGGTCAAATCTTACCAGCCAGATGCTTCCCAATCGGTAATCGCCGCTTGTTCGCATTCTTCATCCCATCCAAGTTTCTGTTCGGACAAAATGACACAGGCTTCTGCCATCGCTTGGTCTTCTTGGTTCTTGCGCCACTGCTGTAACAACGATTCGATTAACTGACTCCGGTTGTTTATCTGCTGGTCTAAAATACTACTATTAGTAGCATAATTAGTAGTCACAAGGCTAAGGGCGATAGTTAGCCTAAATGTAAGAGTTTGGCGATATAAGCCCTAAAAATGATTATGGGTTCATTCTGAGGAGGCTAGCTACCTCGGATATAGATCGTGCAATAATGAACTAGCTGTTGCACGCGCTTGCGATAGCGTTTTCGAGTAAGCGAATCGCCCCCACCCAATGGTGAAATCTTCCTGTCTTGTGCGGACTTTGCTGCTGTTGAGGTGAAAAAGTTAATTGCCACGCTTTAGCTGGGGTGGGAGGCGTGAGCGCTAAAATGGCTATCCCAGAGCCAAAAATTGATTATCTGTTTAATCGGGACATTGCGCCAGATGCTCACAACACTCCACGCGCTATCCAAAACGCCCAGCAGTTGCAACGATTGGGTCTGTGGGATACCCCCGAAGACAGAGAATTAGTCAGGGAGCATTTTCAGCAAGTGGTTCAAGCTCATAACAGCCTACTAGAGCGGTTTACAAAAACTTTTATAGACAAAACTGGAAGGGTGGGACAAGCAGACATTGAAGTGCGTGAATCCCTGCTTTCTGGCCCCTCTGGAAAATTTGCTAAGGTGAAAAGCTCCTGGGAAGTCTTGCCGAATGGAACTCGCCGATTTGTGAGTGCTGAGATTTACGGGGGTGGAGCCTAAAACTAAATGAAGATGAAACTCCGCGAAAAATTTGATGAATTGGTATTGCTGGAATTGTTCTGCACTGAACCAAAAATGTCTAATCCAGCTGATGGCTATTGGTGTTATGAAGTGACGGACTCTTCAGGAACCAGCCTCCGGTTTGGGATGGATATCATTCAAGAGTCGGTTCAGATTGACCTAAAACTTTCAAGCCTGTCTATCGTAACCTTGTCCTTTGAACTGGTTGAGGCAATTGAAATCATTGATGCGGCAATGGGAAAGTTTGCATTTGTTGTTGCACCCAAAAGTCAAGATGTGGAAACCAGGGTGCAAGTGGAACTCCGACCTCAGATTAAAATCCAGGGATATATGCTTGCTTTCAATCGATAGAATTGGGCTTAAAGTGCATGTCATGCGCAGAGAGCGGATGATTTTCCGCTCTCTGCGCATGACCTACCTCGAAGGAACCCTGGAGATTATGACGCCCTCCCGTAAGCATGAAATATCGAATAAAGCGCTCCCCCGGTTACTGGAAAGGTACCCCGATAACATGGACATTAACCTAAACGGGCTCTAGCCCACTACCTAGACACATTTGCTTGATGCACAACGAGAATGCTAGCGTGTAAAACTTGGCATACATTCATCTTAACTCAAGATGATTTTTGAGCGTGGGTAAAATTGGTTATGATGTACTTTTGGATACTGGCTATTACTTGGGGAGTAGGGACTATCCTATGGGCAGAAATAGTGCGAGATTTGTGTCACATATTGGCGCATCGTTGGCCACTGTTGTATAAGCAACACGTATGGCACCATCGCGTCTTTCGCCGGGATTTAACATTTGTAAATGCCACAACTTATCGCCAGGCACAGTGGCGTAATGATCTACCTGAATGCCTAGTGATGTTGCTGTTTACTCTGGCGGCGTGGTGGTTATGCTTTCAGTGGACACCTGCCTATCAGTGGGCGGCACTGGCGGGAACTGTTTACACATTGGGGTTTCTTGTCAGCTGTATAGGGCGTGGCAGCGGCAGCGAGTGGGTGCGGGAGGCAACAGATTCAACTCACAGACCTGGTCCTTTCATGTCCCCCCCAGGATGTTGGTTGGTGAATCGGCCTTATCACTGGCGGCATCACTTTGATGATGACCATGCCTACTATTGCGGTACTTTCACTCTCGTGGACAAGCTGATGGGGACGGCACTTACGTTTAAGGGTAAGACAGTGGCGGTGACAGGAGCATCCGGAACTCTGGGGCGATCCTTACTTGTACACCTGCATCAAGTGGGCGCGAAAGTGGTGGCGCTCAGTTCCAAATCCGAGCCTGTTACTCTGACGGTGAACGGTGAACCTCTGGCTGTGAAGACGATTATCTGGCAGATCGGTCACGAGGCTGAACTGGCTGAGCATTTAGAGAAGGTAGATATTTTAATCCTCAATCACGGCATTAATGTCAGGGGCGAAAGAACTCCACAGGCAATATCACAATCCTACCAGGTCAATACGTTCTCCACCTGGCGACTGCTGGAACTCTTTCTCACCACCATCCGTGCTAATGAAGATGTGGCTCTCAAAGAAGTGTGGGTCAACACCTCTGAAGCGGAAGTCAGCCCCGCTTTTAGCCCTCTGTACGAACTGTCTAAACGCACTTTGGGGGATTTAGTTACATTACGTCGTTTGGATGCCCCTTGTGTGGTGCGGAAATTAATTCTGGGACCGTTCAAAAGCACTCTCAATCCTATTGGAGTCATGTCCAGTGATTGGGTAGCGCGGCAGATTGTGGCTTTAGCTCGACGCGATGTCCGCAATATTATTGTGACAATTAATCCACTCACTTATATACTGTTTCCGGTGAAAGAATTCTGTATAGCGATGTATTTCAGGTTTTTCAGCCGCCCAGATGCTTGGCCCCAATCAGCAACAGAGTCTGAGTTGCCTGAAGTAGATGTGGAAGTTTTGGGTTGAAACCCGAGTCGTAAGGTAAGGTGGGCAACCGCTACCCTTAGTGTGATTGAAGACAGAACGTGCAATAATGTCCCAGATGTGGTGTCTTAGTTGCTCCCAATGCTCCAATCCCCCGATTCTCCCGCCGACCTCGCTGCTGCACTATCAGGGCCAGCTGATCTGAATTTCCAGCTGCCTGACCCAGAAGATGAAAAAATTCCAGAGCTGGAGTTTCAGCAGCAGGTAGATACAGCTTGGCAGGTGTGCGATCGCTTCGACTTGCAAACCGAAATTTGGCGGGGACGGATTCTGCGGGCAGTGCGCGATCGTGAGAAAAAAACCGGTGACGGACGTGGCAGCGGATTTCTCACCTGGCTAAAAGAACGGGAAATCAGCAAAAGTCAGGCTTATTCAATGATCCAGCTGGCTAACAGTGCCGATACCCTGATGGAGCAGGGACACCTCGACCCAGCTGCTGTTAGATGCTTCAGTAAAAGAGCTTTTATTGAAACAGCTAAGGCTGACCCAGAAATACAACAGATGGTAACAGATGCGGCGCGAAACGGCGATCGCATCACCCGGCGCGAGGTGCGGCAGTTGGCTGACGAATGGACAGCTATGTCCTCGGAACTGCTGCCAGATGAAGTGAAAGCCAAGGCAGCTGACCATTCCCTGCCCAGCCGCTACCTGGCTCCGCTGGTGCGGGAGATGGAGAAATTGCCAGAATCACACCAGACAGCAATACGGCAGGAGGTAGCCGAGAATCCCGATGTGGATACCCTCAAACAGGCAACAACAGAGGCGCGATACCTGGCAAAGTATCTAAACGCTGCCACCCATGTTCAAGCCCTCAATCACGATTCTCTCAACTTGGAGAGGGCGCTAGAGGAAGCCCTGCGGCTGGGCTGCATAAACATAGCAGCTGAGCTGGTTAATCAGGCATCTGTGCTGGAACAGACAATTGCCAAACTCTACGCCACTTGGAAGCGGATCGGAAGTCTGGCAGATCGGCTCTATGTGGATACTGGTGCAAGTACGCCCAATCTGCGCTCTCTCTTGGGCTGTCTGGAACCCCTTGCTGGTGAAGTGTTAGAAGTCCAGCTAGGCAATTCAAAAGCAGGTGAAGCGGCTCGCACCATCCGCCTCCAGATTCAGGAAAACACATTAGTTGAATGAGAGGGGGGGATGGGGAGAGGGGGAGAGGGGGAGATGGGGAGAGGGGGAGATGGGGGGATGGGGAGATGGGGGGATGGGGAGATGGGGAGATGGGGAGATGTAAGACTGCTATGAAGCATTAGATTTTAAGGAGTTTTTTCCCTCACCCACTCCCCCCCTCCCCCCCTCGTTACTAGGAGATGCAAGCAAGTTTTGCGATCGCCGCCTAATTCTTAATACCCGCCGTAGCAATGCCTCGAATGAACTGGCGCTGACCGGCGAGAAATAGTAGCACCACTGGCACGGTTGCGATCGCCACTGCTGCCATCAGCAAAGGCCAGTTATTGGTAAACTGCTCCTGAAACTCTGCCAACGCCAGCTGCACCGTCCTCAACTCTGGTCGCGTGGTGAAGACCAGGGGCTTAAATAAGTCATTCCACTCACCGATAAAAGTAAACAGAAACAACGTCACCAAAGCAGGACGAGATAGAGGCAGCATGACCCGCCACAAAATTTGTAGTCGGTTTGCCCCATCCAGAGCAGCTGCTTCCTCCAACTCCAGCGGCACGGTTTGGAAGTACTGCCGCAACAGGAAAATCCCAAAGCCGTTGACAGCAGTGGGTAAAATCAGCGCCCCATAGGTGTTGATCAGATGTCCCCACTTCAGCACCATGAAAATAGGAATCACCAATAGCTGAAATGGAATTACCAGCGTCGCCAAGACAATTAGCAGCAGCGCTTGCCGCCCCCTAAAGCGCAGTCGTGCCAGGGCGTAACCTGCCAACGCCGAGGTGACAATCTGAAACGCAGTTACTGTGAGCGCTACCACGGTAGAATTAGCAAAAGCCACTAGAAAGTTACCTCGGTGCCAAGCATCGCGGTAGTTAACCAAAGACCAGCCCTCCCTGGGCAAAAGTTCAGGAGTCGCACCAGGGGGGGCAAAAGAAGTGAGGAATACAATACCCAGCGGCAGCAGTACCACACCAGCCCCCAGGAGTAGCACAACTAGGCTCATCGGTTGCCAAAACCCAGCTAGCTTGTCGTTAAGATGTCTTTTAGGCATGAATACTGTTTTAACTCTATGCTTTTAAAATCAGAGGTGATATTCTCCCAAATGGGAATAAGACTGCAACCTGTAACGGATACCATAGGGGTTTGTTAAGTTAACTATTAACCAGTTTGACCCTTACCCTCAAGTTACAGGGTTGACCGCTCTCGGATCAAATGATTTACTCTCTTCAGGAGACAACTGACCTATGCAGCAGCTTGCTGCCACCTCGGAAATTGATTTCCACAGCGAAACCTACAAGGACGCCTATAGCCGCATCAATGCGATTGTGATTGAAGGGGAACAAGAAGCCCATGAAAATTACATCCGACTAGCTGACTTGGTGCCGGAACATAAGGATGACCTGATTCGCTTATCTAAAATGGAAAGCCGCCACAAAAAGGGGTTTGAAGCTTGTGGGCGGAATCTCCAAGTGACGCCGGATATGGAATTCGCCCGTGAGTTCTTTGCCGAACTGCACCAGAATTTCCAACAAGCAGCAGAGTCAGGCCGGGTAGTCACCTGCTTGCTAATTCAGTCGCTGATCATTGAATGCTTTGCGATCGCAGCCTACAATATCTACATTCCAGTCGCCGACGACTTTGCCCGGAAAATCACAGAAGGCGTCATTAAAGATGAATACAGCCATCTCAACTTTGGCGAAGTTTGGCTGAAAGACCACTTTGGAGACTCTAAGGCGGAACTAGAGCAAGCCAATCGCCAGAACCTGCCCTTAGTTTGGAAGATGCTAAACCGGGTGGAGGACGATGCCTACTCCATCGCCATGGAAAAAGACGCTCTGGTTGAAGACTTCATGATCCAGTACGGGGAAGCCCTTAGCAATATCGGCTTCACTACCCGTGACATCATGCGCCTATCAGCGTACGGGCTGGCAGGTGCTTAAAAGTTGCGCCGGAGCGTGAGCCAGTCTGCAGGGCCTCGGGCCGTCTGTAGAACTGCCGTGGCTCGTTTTGGAGATTAAGGGTCTAGGGGGCGATCGCCTCCTATGAGCGCTATTCATGATCAGCCAAAAAGCAAAAACTTGAAAGCTTTATCGCGTCGCGGACAATACAGCCGATCAGTTAGCCAGTTTGCTGATGGGTGATTCTGTGTAATATTTTTAAAAGTAAGTTACTGGAACTTTCACCCACTTACTCCACTCTCATTTGAGCTACGGGTTTAATAAAGCACTTCATGTTTGGTCTAATCGGTCACCTTAACAGTTTGGAACACGCCCAAGCGGTAGCTAAAGAGTTGGGCTACCCGGAATATGCCGATCAAGGGCTGGATTTTTGGTGCAGTGCTCCGCCCCAGATTGTGGATACCATTACCGTCACCAGCGTTACTGGTCAGAAAATTGAAGGCCGGTATGTGGAATCTTGCTTTCTGCCAGAAATGCTTGCCACACGCCGGATTAAAGCCGCGACGCGCAAAGTCCTCAACGCGATGGCTCATGCCCAAAAGCATGGGATCAATATCACGGCTTTAGGCGGCTTCTCCTCGATTATTTTTGAGAACTTCAACCTGCACCAAAATAAGCAAGTCCGCAACATTAAGTTGGAGTTCGACCACTTCACTACCGGTAACACGCACACGGCCTACATTCTGTGCCGCCAAGTGGAACAAGCGTCGAAACAAGTGGGAATTGAATTATCGCAAGCGACTGTTGCCGTGTGTGGTGCAACCGGCGACATTGGTAGTGCTGTATGCCGCTGGCTGGACGCCCGGACAAATGTGGCGGAACTGTTGCTGATTGCCCGCAACCCGGAGCGACTGCAAGAGTTGCAATCGGAATTGGGTCGGGGCAAGATTATGGGTTTGGAAGAAGCCCTGCCCCAGGCAGATATTGTGGTCTGGGTTGCTAGTATGCCAAAGGGGGTTGAAATTGACCCAGCTGTCTTGAAGCAACCGTGTCTGCTGATTGATGGCGGCTATCCCAAGAATCTGGCAATGAAGATCCAGCGTCCGGGTGTCTACGTCCTCAATGGTGGCATCGTGGAGCATTCGCTCGATATTGACTGGCAGATTATGAAAATTGTCAACTTTATGGACGTGCCAGCCCGCCAGCTGTTTGCCTGTTTTGCTGAATCAATGCTGCTGGAATTTGAAAACTTGTACACGAACTTTTCCTGGGGACGAAACCAGATTACGGTGGAAAAAATGGAGCAAATTGGGCAGGTATCTGTGAAACACGGATTTCGACCACTATTGGTTTGATTTTATGGCAATTACAGAGCGCAAACCGCTAGTTTTAGACTTTGAGAAGCCCCTGCTTGAGCTGGAGTCGCGGATCAACCAGATTCGTGAACTGGCTGCCGAAAATGGCGTCGATGTTTCTGATCAGATTCGCCAGTTGGAAACACGCGCCATGCAACTGCGCCAGGAGATATTCACTAGTCTCTCACCGTCCCAACGGCTGCAACTTGCCCGTCATCCCCGCCGCCCTAGTACGCTCGATTACATTCAGGCAATTAGTGATGAATGGATGGAACTGCATGGCGATCGCGGCGGTTCGGATGACCCCGCCTTAGTTACTGGTGTAGCTCGTCTCGCTGGTCAACCAGTGGTGATGCTGGGTCATCAAAAAGGCCGCGATACTAAGGACAATGTCGCCCGTAACTTTGGCATGGCTTCTCCAGGCGGCTACCGCAAGGCGATGCGGTTGATGGAACACGCCAACCGATTTGGGATGCCCATATTGACTTTTATCGACACGCCGGGAGCTTGGGCTGGTATTGAGGCAGAGCATCAGGGCCAAGGAGAAGCGATCGCTTACAATCTGCGTGAGATGTTTCGTCTGGATGTTCCGATTATCTGCACGGTTATTGGGGAGGGAGGCTCGGGCGGCGCGTTGGGGATTGGTGTAGGCGAGCGCCTGTTGATGTTCGAACACGCCGTTTACACTGTTGCCACGCCTGAAGCCTGTGCCGCCATCCTTTGGAAAGATGCCAGCAAGTCTCCCCAAGCCGCAATTGCCCTGAAAATCACCGCTTGGGATCTCAAAAACTTAGGAATTCTAGACCAGCTTTTGCCAGAACCCCCCGCTGGGGCTCATTCCGACCCGCTCAAGGCAGCGACGATTCTCAAGCAGGCACTGTTGCAAAACTTGGAAGAGCTGAGCCAACTGACAAGCCAACAGCGTCGCGAACTGCGATATCAAAAATTTCGCCACCTCGGTGTTTTCACTGAGTCCTCTAATTAGAAAAGTCTTAGATAATTAGAGACTAGGTTGCAGGTGTTATAATAACCTGTGACCTATAATTATTTTTTTGTTTTTACAGCCCTCTCATACTTTGAGGTTTGTATATTTTCTACGACCACTCAGATTAATGGCTGATTGATATCTATTTGGGTTAGAAGCTTGAGTGGTAGAAGATTTGAATGTGCCTACGCTATTTAGCTAAGGGCAAAGGTAGAGGTTCGCCACCAAGAAGGAGATATATGAGTAGGAATTTACCCGGATTTGGCCTTCATTCTTGCTATTCAAACGAAAGGTTAAGCTAATTCTCAGATAAGTTTATCTATCAATGGACAGAGATTTGTCGTCCAAGGGATTCTGCATGCAGCGCTGTTGCCAGAACAGGCAGTCATGGAGAAATGTGACTGGCGACTGAAGTCAACTACTCCAAACCCTAACCAAGACTTAAATTATGACTATTGGTTCTTCCAACGGTTCGACTCGCTCTGACTCGCCTTTGATTCACGACAGTACAGAGGCTATCTCTCGAGACATGCTCAATCGCGTTTCTACAAGACCCGACCGCAATACCCAGAACGGTCGAGAACCGAATTTGCAACCGCCCCCAGAGGAACTTAACGAGCCGATGATGGATGCTGTGCGCACGCTGTTGCTGGGCGTGGGAGAAGATCCAGAGCGCGAGGGACTCCTAAAGACGCCAAAGCGGGTGGCTGAGGCAATGCGATTTCTCACCAGTGGCTACAATCAGTCTCTGGCAGAAATTGTTAACGATGCCATCTTTGATGAGGGCCATAACGAGATGGTACTTGTCAGAGATATCAATGTTTTTAGTCTCTGTGAACACCATATGCTACCGTTTATGGGCAAAGCTCACGTTGCCTATATCCCCAACCAAAAAGTAGTGGGTCTGAGTAAGCTCGCCCGGATTGTGGAGATGTATTCCCGCCGATTGCAGGTGCAGGAGCGGCTGACACGCCAAATCGCTGAAGCAATTCAGACCATCCTGGAACCGCAGGGAGTTGCCGTTGTGATGGAAGCCACCCATATGTGCATGGTAATGCGCGGCGTTCAAAAACCCGGTTCCTGGACAGTCACTAGTGCCATGGTGGGTGTGTTTCAAGACGAGCAAAAAACCCGCGAAGAGTTTTTCAACCTGATTCGCCACCAACCAGCTTTCTTTTAAGCGTTGCAGATATATAAACTATGAAGCTGTCTAGTGCACAGCAATAATCAGAGTTTGTCTTAATATGCCGTTGCCGCCCGTCTGCTGAGTTACTTTTGTCCCAGGACCTGAAAATTCAATCCGGACTGAATCGTTTGCAGGTTTATAGTTACCTGAAATTTCAATAGAATTTATGCCGGTTGAAAGATAAGGTGACAGATTAACTGAAACTTGATTGTTGTTGATGGTGCGAACAACTACACCATTTACAGTAATCGCTCCAACTAATTGAGGCTCTCCAGTAGTGGTGATAGTCAGAATATGGGCGAACCTAAGATTACTTTCGTTCAGGTTGATGGCAGTTTTTTGATGCTGCCCTGAACTCATGTATTGCTGGGTATGAGAAGCCCTATTGTTAATAGTTATCCTGCTATTACCCGCTCCCACAAAAATTCCACTCTTGTTGATCTGAATGTAATTTTGAGCTAAAGCAGTAGTAACAGCCATCAAACCTAAGGCAGATGTTGTAGAAATCAGTAACATTATCTTATTCATAATTGAGAACAGTTAAAACCTGAGAATAGAGTTGATTAAAAAAGGGTGATGATTGAATCAACCTCTATTTAGTTCTCAGGAGTAGGTCTAGAAATTATGTAACTTTTTAGAAAAATTCACATTACAAGGGCGACCGCCGCATTGTATGTCCGCAAAAAGAAAAGCATATTTTCCGTATAGGTAGGGAGTGAGGAATGGCACAAAATTAGATACCTGTCAGCTTACCTGAACCATTGGACGATAGGTTAGGTGTTGTTGAATTAGTTTTTGGCTCGGGACTGGACGATAGGTTAGGTGTTGCTGAATTAGGTTTGAGTTCGGGACTGGACGATGGGTTAGGTGTTGCTGAATTAGGTTTGAGTTCGGGACTGGACGATGGGTTAGGTGTTGCTGAATTAGGTTTGAGTTCGGGACTGGACGATGGGTTAGGTGTTGCTGAATCAGTTTTTGGCTCGGGACTAGACGATGGCTCAGTTGTGCCTGAATCAGTTTTTGGCTCGGGACTAGACGATGGCTCAGTTGTGCCTGAATCAGTTTTTGGCTCGGAAATGGACGATGGCTCAGTTGTGCCTGAATCAGTTTTTGGCTCGGAAATGGACGATGGCTCAGTTGTGCCTGAATTAGGTTTTGGCTCGGGACTAGACGATGGCTCGATTGTGCCTGAATTAGTGGTTGGCTCGGAAATGATGGATGAAGGATCAGTTGTTACTAAATTATTGCTTGGCTCGGAAATGGACGATGGCTCAGTTGTGTCTGAATTAGGTTTTTGCTTGGAACTGGACGAGGGCTCAGTTGTGCCTGAATTAGGTTTTGGCTCGGAACTGGACGAGGGCTCAGTTGTTCTTGAATTAGATTTTGGCTTGGAATTGGATGGGGGTTGAGTTGTTCTTGAATTAGATTTTGGCTTGGAATTGGACGAGGGTTGAGTTGTTCTTGAATTAGTTTTTGGCTCGGAACTAGGCGAGGGGTTAGATGTGACTGGATTAGTTTTTGGCTCGGAACTAGGCGAGGGGTTAGGTGTGACTGGATTAGTTTTTGGCTCGGGACTAGGCGAGGGGTTAGGTGTGACTGGATTAGTTTTTGGCTCGGGACTGGACGAGGAGGGAGTTGTTACTGAATTAGATTTTGGCTCGGGACTGGACGAGGAGGGAGTTGTTACTGAATTAGATTTTGGCTTTGAACCCCGCGAAGGGTCAGTTGTTACTATATTAGGTGTTGTGCCTAACCGAGTGGGCGATAAGCTAGTGCCGTCAGGAGATTGCCATTGTAGATAGGCGTAAAGCGCTCCACCACTGGCAAGTGTAGTACTACCTAGAATAATTAAAGACAGCCTGGCAGTAGAGGTATAAACAGAAGGACGAAATGGCGGTTTCGCTACCTGCTTTTCTAATGGCAGTAACACTGAACCAGGGTGGGAGCTGCCCACCAAGATTTGGGGATTTTGCCACACGACGTCGTCGGCTGTACTTTTAGTATGATTCTGGTCTGTCCTATCGCACAGAGAAAGCCAAGTTGGTGGCACTTCAGCAGGATTCTGGCAAATCATCGGTAACCAGCTAGCGCAAGGGAATTCAGCCTCTAGTCCTTGCAACCTTTCCCTTGCTTCCCGCACTGCCAAATAGAAACTCTCACCACGAGAAAAGGCTTCTAGAAAATACTTCAAAAATTCTTGTGCAACCCGATCTGGTATAGGCTCCCGCATCACGATAATTTGCGGAATTTGCAAATCGGCCAGGTTTCGTGCTAAACCCAATCCATCACAAGAGTTGAAAATTGCGATTTTTAAGCCACGTTCAACAGATTTCTTGACGGCATACTTTAACTGTTCAATTGTTAAACTATCGGTTTGATTGATATAAATTCGACCAGTTTCCGACTCGTTCCCATTGGGAGGCCCGGGAATGGCTTGACTCGCACTGTGCCCAGCAAAAAAGAGAATGTCCCAGTCTTGCTTCCAAAGCTTTTCAGTTAGCTCCTGGCGTTGCGGCTCTACAAGAAAGCTGATTTCTGCGTCTGGTAACTGCTCTAGCAACAGCCGATCAGCAGCCGTATTAATTCCAGCACTATTACCCAGAATGGCTAAGATTCTAACCTTGGCTGTGGGTGATGATACTGGTTGTACATGTTCATAGTTTGGAGCACTTAAGGCAATTTCAGCCTGGGGGTAGCGATCGCAAAAATCCCACAGATGCCAGGGTAGTCGCCGTAACCGAATGTCTTCGGTTTGAACGATTACCCGAACTTCATCTGATGGCATTAGTTGTTCTAGCAGTTTCTCCCTGACACAACGAAACGACTCGAAGTGCAGCCAGGCATTCAGGCGGTCAGATAACACTTGGGCGGCATTGCAGCAGTCCTCAATCTTGGAAACATTCTTGCCAACTCCTGCTTTGGCTTCTAGTCTGTACGGCACTCCCAAGCGGCGATAAGCGGTAGCCCAGGCGCTATAACATTGGGGAATTTCGGTGGCTGGAGGTAGCTTGCCTGTAATTTGCAGCAAGGGGCGCTCACCATCATCCCCAACCTGCAGTGTGACTGGAAACCCAAAATCAAAGCTACCATCCCCTAGCTTTAGGACAACTAATTTACCCACGACTGCTTCTCCACAGACCTTGATCTGGACTAGATCAGATCACAAAATGTTCCGTGATGCTGGCATCCCCGAGGGCGATCCTAACGCTAAAGCGTTCTTCAGGTTCACCACTGAACTGCAATTGAATGTAATTATCTGCGCTTCTTGCTTGTGCTTCTAGGAAAGTTGATCCGGATTCATCCAGTACAATCAGTTGAAGTGATGGTGGCAGATAAGTTTGACTGCCGGTAGGATGCACCTGTAGGAGAATATTAGTCTTGACCTCTGATTCTGGTCTGAGTTCAACGAGCAGAGCTACAGGGGATGCAGCTAGCTGCATCCCCAAGTCAATCAACTTGGCTCGTCTAATGCCAGCCTCTGGTAGGGTGCTTGCGGCAGTTACGACCGAACTATCGGCGCTTCTAAAACTGAAAGCTAGACCGGTTTCTGGCGGGTTCAACAGCGCTTCAACCGTTTGCCAACCAGCCTGAAAAACATCCTCAAGCCATTGGCTCAAGTTCACCCTCGTTCTCCCAGCGACGGCAGATTGAGCAGCTGCTACGGGTTGCATCAGTCGCTCAAGGTGATCGATTAAATCTTCAAGCGGTCGTAGTTGGCTGATAGGTAACTCGAGCGTAGCTGCTGTTTGGGTGAATCCTAACACAGTTGCCTGCCGGAAAGATTCATCTATCTGAACCACAACATAGCCAATTCGGTCTGACCAAACTTCTGCCGGAATCAGGCAGGTTGGCTCGTCAGCTCTTATGGGGCGACATTCTAAGCGACCTATGCCTGTTACTACTAGATCAGCCACGTCAGCTCCCAGGCGCACAACTGGATTCCAGCTGTCGCTCTTCGATATGTCTGTGGAAGTGCCGATCATCTGCAAGTAGTCATTCACCACACACACAGCTAGCGTATTCAAACGGACTTGCTCTGCCTTTTGAGCTGTGGGCTGCCCACTTGCAAACTGCTGCGCTATCCTGCGTGCTGTCAGGGTAATCGGTAACGGTAAGGCTAAATCTTCTGTCTCGTTAGTGCTGTAAGTCATAAGGGTATCCTCCTTTATAGATATCCCTCCGATTCCCCAAATTTACGCAAGCGTGGCATACACTGGCGCTGATAAAAACTGCTTAACGTGGAAACTGAAAGGCCAAATTCGGTGGAGAGCTCTTTCCAGCTAGCTTCTGGGGGTAAGCGCCGCAGTATTAAGACTTGAATAGTAACCTCTGGACGACCTTCAACATGGATTCGGCGTAACTCACCACTTGGATCTGTCATAGCCCATGTCCTTACTTCTTCAAGCATGGGGGGAACATCAGGTAAGGCTTCAAGATTGTCTACAGGGTCGATAATTTCATTGGTTTCGCCCGAACCAAACCTTTGAGCGTGACCCGCAACTGTTGTGGCTTGCTGCTTTTGACCGTCTATATAGAAATCTTGAAGTCGCCGCTTTAGGTAGGCATTTAGCCAGGTTACAACACTGCCACGCGTGGGGTCATACGCTTGTCCTGTATTTCCTTCACAAATATTCTGGCAGAAATACACCCATGTCTGTTGCAATGCATCTTCATAGTAAAGTGTATATTCTTTCCAAAGCTTGTTTGCAATTAAGCGAATGAGCTTGGTTAAGTTTTTCTGGCGCTCGGCACTTCCTGCTCGATGCCTACAGGCTTGTATAACAAGCTGATGCAGCCGTGACTCCATGGCATCCATGTTTTGTTTATTTTTACCTACCTGCTTAGCTCTTAACCGCTCGGTTAGTATGCTACTGATTCCCCAGCCTACGCTCATACCCATCCTACCTAAATCGGAGATTCAGATGGGCAATTCTGCCCTTGCAGACCTTTGAGGCACAACTAGGTCGTCGGGAGCATTGCTGCGGATGATGTTGCTGCCTGCACTTTCTGCGGTGCCGAGCTCCGGTTGAGACTCAACTGTTGTCACGACGCCATCTCGCTTGTTGTTCTCAATCACGTTATTACGCAGTATGGGACGGGCAGAATCTGAGATGATCATACCATTTACGTTCTCGACAATCTGATTTTCTGCCACCAAGGGCGATGATGTATCACTGATCGCCAAGCCAAAGCCAGTGTCTTGAAACAAATTGTGACGAATCTCTCCTTGGGCAGACCGAGCTACCGTTATGCCGTTACCCCCGTTTTTGATGAAGACGTTAGCTTCTATCGTTGGTGCAGCTGTACCAGTGACAAAAATTCCTTCCCGGTTGCTATTGACAAATGTACTGTTCTTGACTATCGGATTAGTGGATTCAATCCACAGCGCTGTGCCGCGCGTATTCGGATTGGTAATGGTCAAGCCGGTAATGGCGCTATCTTTCTCGGCTTGAATGGTAACGTTTTGACGCGCAAAGGTCGGACTGATGTAAAAACCGCCGCCAGTAATCACCGTAGTCTGCCCTTGAGTGGATTCATCACCGCGAAGCGTAACACCTTGTTTGAGGGCGAGTGGGAAGACTTCTCCAGTCTTGTCGGTATAGCTACCAGGAGCCAGCTGAATGACTGTATTTGCTTGCGCTTGGCTAAGGGCGTAAGTGATTGTCTTATAGGGAGCAGCATAGGTATTGCCGTTTGAGCTGGCGCTGTCTACCCCAGTCGCTGGGTTGACGTAAATGACTGTTGCACCTGCTGGAACTTGCGCCCTCTTGGTTGGGGTGACAAATTCGTTAAGCGTTGCTTTATCTTGACTTGGAGCAGGTGGCGTATTTGGTGTGGCTGCTGGTTCTGGGACCCGTGGAGTTTGAGTTTGTAAGGTAGTTTGTACACCATTTGGTTGTAGGCTCACGGGAGCCTGTAGCGTCAGGATGTACACACTTCCCTGCGAGATCTCCACTTGTCGAGTTGTTTTAGGAGAACTTAATCCAGATACGATGCCTAATCCAGCTCCTAGGGAGGTTCCTAGATTGGCGAGATTAGTAACTTTATCGCTGCTTGCCCGAGTTGCAGCACCAACGACACTAAACAGAGAGCCTGCCAGACTACTGAATAATCCCTGATTTGCTTGAGCCTGCTGAACACCGCTAGCTGTAGTAACTGTGTAGTCAGGAATTAAGGGGCCTAATGCGAGTATAGGAATAACTCGCCCACCAACAACTAAAGCATCCGCTTTAATTTGAGCGCCTCCCTTAGTAGGTTCGATCTGGATGCTGACAGGAGAATTCGCCGCAGCAACTACGTTGCCGCTGCTATCCAAAAGTGGTTGGGCTAGATACGCTACCGTAGGTAAGCTCTTTTTCTGACCAGCGTTAAGCCTCACTCCTATAGGGAAAGTGATGGTAATAGCTGAAGACTGTGGAATATTGGCATCAAGATTTTGAGCGGGTGGAGTTGGTGGTTGAACCTGGGCTAGTGCAGGAATGGTAGAAACACCAGAAATTGATAATGCAAAAACAATTTTCAACAACGTGCGCTTATTCATAGAAGCAACCTGTTTTGGCATAGCGCAAGATGATTGATACCAAGTTGTGTTCAATTTAGTATCAATCATCCTCTATTTAGTTTTCAGGAGTAGAGCCAGCAATTATGCAACGCTAAATCAAATTGCGAATTGCGAAAATGTGCGAATTGCGAATTGTTTTATGAATCCCTTTTAGGGACTGAAAAATTATTAGTGTAGCGAATCCTTGCCCCTGCCCACTTCAACTTCTCCCGTAGAGTCTGGAAATAGGAGTGGTTTTCCCCCAAAATAATAAACTTAGCCTGAGAATCTGCCATCCACACATCCACGCGCTGTCCAGGCCAGATCGAGGTCGCCAGTACACCATCCGTCCAAAGTTTGGTACTCAAATCGTTATCTGCTAAGGGCCAGATACTGATGACGGAGCCTGGGGGCAGAACGAGGGGGCGGCTAGAAAGACTCATGGGACAAATGGGAGTGATGGTAATTGCTTTCATCCCATCGTGCAAAATCGGGCCATTCGCAGCAACGGTGTAGGAGGTGGAACCAGTGGGCGTGGCAACAATCAGCCCATCTCCCTGATATTGATCGACCACCTCACCATCAATTTCCATCTCCAGAATAGAGGTAATCATGCGGTCAGCTGAGGCGGGTTTGACGCACATTTCATTCAGCGCCAGGAAGCGATCGCTCACTGGTTCTAGATGACTGCGATTACCATCAAAAACTGCTGAAACCAGCATCATCCGTCGCTGGATGGCATAGCGGTCTTCTAACAGCCGAGCCCAAATCTGCTCTGTGTCTTTGAATTCCTCAAAAGACTCGGTTAAAAAACCCAGATGCCCCCCCACATTCACAGCCAGAATCGGGATATCTTCTGCGGCTAGATGTCTTGCAGCTGTTAGTGCCGCGCCGTCGCCACCCAGTACCAAGGCTAGATCAATCGGCTGCATTGCCGAAGCCAAAAAAACTGGGTAGGGATTATCCGTCGGCCCACTCGGCCCCATTAGAATACGACAACCGCGACTTTCCAATTGCCGAGCACAGGTTTCTGCCCATTGCTTGCTTAGGGCATCTCCAGCCTTGTGGGCGATAATGACCTGCTTCAGTTGCACTCAGTTACCACTTGAGGAGGTTAAATTGCTCCATATCCACGGTATCGCGGTTGCGATAGATGGTCAGTACGATCGCCAAACCCACCGCTGCCTCAGCTGCCGCGACAGTGATGACAAACACGGTAAAAACCTGGCCTTTAATCGCTTGCGAATCCAGGAAGTTGGAAAACGCCATTAAATTGATATTAACCGCATTGAGCAGCAATTCAATCGACATCAGCACTCTAACAGCGTTGCGGCTGGTAATCAAGCCATAAATGCCAATGCAGAAAAGGGCAGCTGCTAGTAATAAAAAATATTGGAGTTGCATGAATCTTCTGGGTTTTTTCTAAAATGCAAGAATAGAAAGCCTGCCTGTGCAGGTGAGACGGCGCTGAAGGAGGGTTTCCGACGCCAGTTTTCTACGCCGGGGAACCCGGCTTCGTGAAACTGGCTCCTCCGTAGGCGACCGCTTTCCCGTTGGGCTGATCCAACGCTTGGGTTGGTTTAGCGGCGACGAGCTTCTTCAAGATTGAGACTAGGATCGCCTCCTATTGATATCAGTTCCCGTGGGCGCTCTGGCAATGTCAAAACTGGTTGCTCCAGTGATGGGGATATAACCTGCTCTGGCAAATACTCCCGACGTGCCAAAATAATCGCCCCAACCATTGCCATCAACAACAAAACTGAGGCTAGCTCAAACGGCAGCAAAAAGTCACTAAAGAAATGCTGTCCAATCACGATGATTGAACTGTCACCAGCGATGGGGCTGCTTGAGAACGGCCAGGGCGTCACCAACACCATCCCACTCAAGAGGGCAAACAGCCCCAGACTCACCACTGCCGTTAGTGCTGGGCGCACCCAGGATCTTTTGAAGGGGGCAAAATCCTCCCGCTTGTTTACCAACATAATGGCAAACAAGATTAGAACGTTAACCGCCCCGACGTAAATCAAAACTTGTGCTGCTGCCACAAAGTCAGCATTGAGCAAAAGATATATCCCAGCAATGCTGATGAACACACCCGCCAGCAAAAAGGCAGAATAGACGATGTTGGATAGCAGTACCACGCCCAAGGCAGCCCCAATCATCATCACAGCCAGTATGCCAAACGAAACAATCTGTACTCCTGACGCTAGATTCACAGCTACTTTTCCTTTGCTAATTGCTAATTGCGCTCTAGCTAATAGCTAATCACTAACTCTGACAATTAGCCATTAGCCATTAGCAGCCCTTCGGGTTCGCCAGTTCCCTACGGCGGGAAACAAGCTGCAAGGACTGGACTCACCGTCACTGACTCAAGGCGCTATTCCATCTGCTCCACAATTTCTTCTGGAACCCTACCGGCGCGACGGGCAGTGGGGGGTTCGTCGTGCGGGTCCATGACGCCCTTTGGCAGGTAAACCAGTTCACGCAGCGGCGTCACCATTGGGTCATCTGTCACTTTGTATGGCAGTCTACCCAGCGCCACACTGTCATAGTTCAATTGGTGCCGGTCATAGGTGGAAAGCTCGTATTCTTCTGTCATAGATAGACAGTTGGTTGGGCAATATTCCACACAGTTGCCGCAAAAGATACAAACACCGAAGTCGATACTGTAGTGGTTGAGCTTTTTCTTTTTACTGGCTTTGTCAAATTCCCAATCCACTACGGGCAGGTTGATCGGACAAACCCGAACACAGACTTCACAAGCAATGCACTTATCAAATTCAAAGTGAATTCTGCCCCGGAACCGCTCGGAGGGAATAAGTTTCTCGTAAGGATACTGCACTGTGATCGGCCGCCGCCGCATATGGTCGAAGGTAACAGATAGCCCCTGACCAATATGCCGTGCAGCTTGCACCGTTTCTTTGGCATAATCGCCAACTTGCTTGAGGAACTTTAGCATGGTTTATCTCTCTTCTTTAGCCGCCGAAGGCGACGGGAAACGCTAATTTGAGGGCTGCAGTTAACAACAGGTTGACCAAACCCACGGGGAGCAGGAACTTCCACCCTAAATCTAGCAGCTGGTCAATGCGAACCCGTGGGAGTGTCCAACGCAGCAGAATCGCTAGAAAGATCAGGAAGTAGGCTTTGAGTACAGTCATGGTTATTCCCAGTGACGCGTCGATCACCTGCAACCAGGGACTCGATTCGCTGACTCCCACCCAGCTTGCTATTAGGTGAATTGAAATCGGAAAGTCCCAGCCGCCCAGGTACAAAACTGCTACGAGCAGGGAAGAAAGTACCAGGTTCACATAGTTACCCAGGTAGAAAAGTCCGAATTTCATGCCAGAGTACTCGGTCTGATACCCCGCCACCAGTTCTTCTTCAGCTTCGGGCAGATCAAACGGTAGTCGTTCGCATTCTGCAAGGGCGGCAATCCAAAAGATCATGAATCCTATGGGCTGACGCCAGATGTTCCACCCCAGGATGCCGTAGCCGGATTGCTGCTCCACAATGTCAAGGGTACTGAGGCTGTTGGACATCATGACGATCGCTAGCACTGATAGCGCCAAAGGAATCTCATAACTAATCGACTGAGCCGCTGCCCGCAAGCCCCCCAAGAGCGAGTACTTGTTATTAGATGCGTAGCCCGACATCAGCAAACCGATGGGTGCAATGCTGGAAAGCGCAATCCACAAGAAGACTCCATCCCCAACATCTGTAATGATCAGATTCTGTCCAAACGGCACAATCAGATAAGACAGAAACACCGGAATCACAACGATGATAGGTCCGAGGGTGAACAGCAATGCGTCGACCTTAGCTGGAATCACATCCTCTTTGAATACGAGCTTGAGGCCATCCGCTACCGGAGCTAGCAACCCGAAAGGTCCCATGAACTCAGGACCAATCCGCTGCTGGGCTGCTGCGGAAATCTTCCGCTCTAGCCAAGTTGTGACAAGCACCCCCATCGTTGCGCCAATCAGCATCAGCACCATTGGCACTGGCATCCAAATTGCTTTTGCTGTGCCAGCTGGCACACCCAAATCCATGACGGCTTGAATAAAATTTCCTTGGAGATCAATTCCTGGATTCATGTTTTTTAGCGTTGTTCGATGGGGATGTAGGGGGCGTTGTGGAGACCTTTGTAAATCTGGGTGGGACGGAAGATGCGGTTTTCTTCCAGCTGTTCTTTCCAATGGGCTAGCCAGCCAGCGACGCGGGCGATCGCGAACACTGGTGTAAACAAGTCTGTTGGAATCCCCAGTTTCCTATACACCAATCCCGAATAAAAGTCAACATTGGGATAAATCCCTTTTTCACCCAGTTTTTCCTCGATCACTCTTTCCATTTCAAGGGCAATATCATAGTACTTGTCACCGCCAAACTTCTCAAATAGCTTTTCCATTAAGTTTTGCAGGATAGTAGCCCGTGGATCTTTCACCTTGTAGACACGATGACCAAAGCCCATAATCTTGGCTTTGCGTTCTAGGCGATCCTCCAGGTAGGGACGCACATTTTCCACCGAGCCAATTTCCCCTAACATCCCCATGACTTCTTCATTTGCTCCACCATGCAGCGGTCCTCCCAACGTCCCTACCGCTGAGGCAACTACCGCGTAAGGGTCGGTCAGCGTGGAAGCCGTCACTCTCGACGAAAATGTGGAGGCATTCATCGTATGTTCGGCATGCAGCGTCAAGCAAACATCAAAGATGTGAGCGGCTAAGGGATCTGGTTCCCGCTCATTGAGCATATACAGAAAGTTGGCGGAGTAGCCCAGGTCATCACGAGGCCGCACGGGGTCATTGCCTTTACGCATCAGTTGGAACGCTGCCACCATCGTCGGAATTTTGGCCAACAAGCGGACAACAGCGGCTTGGATGTAGGCAGGGTTATCCAAATCGCGGCGCGAATAGAATAGACCCAGTGCAGCAGCTGAGGCTTGCAGTGCGTCCATTGGATGACCGCTTTCGGGAAAGCATTTCATCATGTCCCGAATGCGATATTTTATCCGCCGGTGGTATCTAATGTCATGCTCAAAAGCTTCAAGTTCTTCCTTGGTGGGCAGTTCACCCCAGATCAACAGATACGAAGTTTCCAGAAAGGTACTTTTTTCCGCAAGATCTTCAATGTTTATACCGCGATATTCCAGTACTCCATGTTGCCCATCGACATAACTGATACTGGATTCGGCGGCGGGAATGCCTTCTAAACCTGGCTTGAATTCGCAGACGGACATGGCTACACCAGCTGCTTGGATGGAACAATACTCACGCTAACTTATCAGAAACTGGCGTTGTGTCACTCTAGCTACAGGAATTACTCGATGCCGCAAGAGAGCAAAAACTTGGGTGGGGTTAACCAAAATAGCTGGCTACGACCTATGGCTAAACCGGCTTCTGGTAGCGTCAAACCAATGATACCGGATTTTTTCAACACCAGTCCTGATCTCGCTTCGCCCCATACGAGGATTTCTGCCCACTCCCCCAGATTTGGTTGATGACCGACGAGTGCCAACTCTAAAGCTCCAGATGCATCATTCTGCCATTGCTTTAACCAGTTCAGCATTTCATGGATATCGCCGTCTGGAGCCAAAGAGGTAGATTCTTCCAACTGGGAACTCAATCCAGAGTCATGCAGGATTTCGGCAGTTTGGCGCGATCGCACTAGGGGACTGGTCAAAATCAAATCGAACCGTAGACCCATCTGATACAGCTTCTTTGCCACTTTCTGAGTTTTTTGACGCCCGGACTCGGTGAGCGATCGCTCTTCATCCTTGATCTGACTCCCCTTGTCTACGGCTATGCCATGACGAATTAAGTACACTTGAGTGCTGGTGGCCATTTTACTGCTCTAGTCTTGCGATTACCGCTCACTCCTCACAAATCACTTCTTTACTCAGTTTGAATCGGGTTGTCTTTGGGACTGACCAACCTCAGAAGCTTCTGCTTGATTTGAGCATCAAACACTTCCCATTTCATTTTGGCGTAGGCAGAATTCTCGTTGAACCCTGACAAAAAACCCATCGGGATTTCAAAGCCACCCGCTCTGGCACGCCCGCCGCCAAAAAAGCGTCCTTGGCTGTCTTGCCCAAACGCTTCTTTGATGAACTCATCCGGGTCAAGGGTGAGTTTGGTAGTTCTGAGGGAGCCAATCACCACTTCGAATTCTTCGTCTTCGGCATGAACAATACCATAGACAACCGCTGTGTGAACGTTTTCTTCAGTGACTAGAAAGTCAGCAGCTTGGGGGATGGCATCTCGGTCGTCGTAGCGGAGGTAGCCGACACCAGCAATGGAAAAGTTGTTTTGCACAATGCGGTTTTTGAGCGATCGCTCAATCACATCCATCACCCGCTTAGAGCGCGTCGCCTGTAGCACGGCATTCAGCAGCTGGGCGTCATAAAACCGGCTGAGATACCCAGCTGCCAGAAAATCTTCCTCTTGCGCTTGCATCAGCCGGTTGGTATCGGATCTGAGGCCATGCATCAGGGCTGTGGCGCACTTGACATGTTGATTGACACTGCTATCTAACGTGAGTAAACCTGCCTGCAAGTACTGGGTAAAAATGGTTGCAGTGGCTCGAACATTAGGACGGATATCAGCAAACTCTGCCTTGAAATCGCCTTGTATACTGTGATGATCAATTACCACAGTAATCGGTATACCCGCCTCCTGCACCAATGGCATCAGGTTGCTAGTCGTTCCCTGGTTGTCAATCAGCGCACAGCCTTTGTACACCGATAAATCCTTACTCTTGGTTGTCTGAACTGTCCAGCGCTGGGCGGGTAGACCGGTGAGTTTGACCAGGGCAATATTCTCTTGGTGACTGAGGGTGCCAGCATACACAATGTCGCAGTGGATATCGTATTGTTGGGCAATTAACTGATACGCCCAGGCACAGGAGAGAGCATCGGGGTCGGGAAAATCTTGCACTATTACCAGCTGGCGCTCATGCCGGTGCCCGTATAGTGTCTGCCGCAGAGCCTCTATCTTCTGATTTGGCAACGGAGTGGCACGCTGATCCACATGGTTCCCAGATTCACTCATTGCCGTCACGACGGCAGGTTTTTCGGCTGTATATTCAACCGACGCTATCTGCGTCTGGGCATCGTCTGGAGTTAGCTCTGTTGTTAATGGCAGACTCTCAAGCAGCTTGAGCGAATTCGATTGCATAAAAAAGTTGTTGTGAGTGTGAGGCGCGAACTGTAGTGAATAGTGCTACAACTAGTAGTTTACTGGTTGAGCTACATATTACGATCTTCGCAAAAAAATCCAGATAAGGCTGATCTGCCAGTCTATCTCTATAGACTGAGACTTGGGGTCAAGAGTCCCCCTGCCCCCCTGCCCCCCTGCCCCCCTGCCCCTGATTAAAGCCCAATAATATATTTCTGCCACTCGTCGTGCATTCCACTTTTGAGGTGTTTGCTCACTTCAAAGTACAGGCTGCTGTAGGGTTTCCTGGGAGAATGGTGCAAAACCATGTTAGCTTCATGGGGTGTGCGGCTGCCTTTTTTGACGTTGCAGCGGACACAGGCAGTAACAATATTTTCCCAGGTATCTCCTCCACCCCGAGAACGTGGGATGACGTGGTCTAGTGTCAAATCATCACCCGTGTAACCGCAGTATTGACAGGCGTGACCGTCTCGGTGGAGGATATTGCGGCGGGTCAGTGGAATTTCCTTATAGGGAACCCGAACATAATGACGCAGCCGGATAACGGTTGGGAGGGGGAACTCTGAGTAAACATGTTTACCGTTATGCTCGACCCGCTCTGCTTTGCCTTTGATTAGCAAAACAACTGCTCGCCGCCAACTCGTAATATTAAGCGGTTCAAAGGAGGCGTTTAACACCAGAACCTTGCCCATTGGTAATTGATGCCGCAGGAACGTTTTGACAAGATGGTAACACAGACACAACAGGCTAGGATAGGGTCTAGGAAGCAATTCGCGCCTGAGCGCAGTTCAGAGCTGCGCTCAGGCGCGAATTGCTTCTTCAGAGTGGTGTCGAATCAGTTGGGCGATCGCAAACTCTGTGCCTTGACCAAGTTGAGAAATTACCTCAATCTGACCTTGATGTTTTTCACAATCTGATAAGAAATTGAGAGCCATTACGGCTCTCCTGTACTTGTGGTTATAACGCATGCTTATGATCGTGCAAAATTCAGGCTTCTAGGCTCCACGAAACCCGAATTTTAGTATCACAGGCTACGCTTTCACCATAAACCCAAGAGAGCCAAAATTATAAGCTAACTTTACACCTACTGCCACAAAAAGCAATTATGAGCTACTTCGTATTTCACCTTGTCTTTATCCTACCACCGATCCTCCTGCTGGCATTGGTTCAGCCTTCTCCACTCGCTGGTATCGGAGGACTCAGGGCTAGGCTTGCTCTGCCGCTGATTGCACTGATGGCGCTGGTCTACACCACACCGTGGGACAACTACCGTGATCTGGCGGGATGTGTGGCACTATGGCACAGGTCGCGTGGTAGGGACTATTGGCTACGTACCAGTTGAAGAATACTTGTTTTTCCTGCTTCAGCCCATTTTGACGGGCCTGTGGCTCTACTGGCTATTTGCTCACAAAGTTGAACCAATTCAACAGCAGCATTCCACCATAGTGCGGACAACTGGCACCGTATTTTGGGTGGCGCTGAGCATTGCCGGAGCCTTGATGCTGCGGTGGAGCCCTGGGGTCTACCTCGGTCTGATCCTGGTCTGGGCTGGACCAGTTCTAGCCCTGCAATGGGTTATAGGTGCAACCCAGTTGTGGGCTAGAAAACGTACCTGGCTATATGGTACTCTCGTCCCCACACTGTACCTATGGCTTGCTGATCGCATTGCTATCGGACAAGGTATCTGGAGCATAACTGAAGCTTATACTACTGGGCTCCACCTGTTTGGACTACCCCTTGAAGAGGCAACTTTCTTTTTGGTCACCAACTTACTAGTTGTCCAAGGACTGTTGCTCCTTCTACTACTTGGGAAGTCACAGTCGCCAGTGCCGGAATAATTCGTAATTGGTAATTCGTAATTACGAATTATTCGCTGAACCCTTTTCTTTAGGCACTTACAGCAGTTTGGCCTTGATCGGGGTTAGCATCTAAGACTGTAGCTGGTTGCTCCAATAGCTGAGTGTAGAGTTCGCTCAACTGCGAAGCGACGCCATCCCAGCTAAACTTAGTTTCCACCCGCTTTCTGGCAGCTTGACCCAGATGATTTCGCCAAGCTGGATTCATCAGAATTCGGTCAATCGCGGTAGCAAAGGCGACATCGTCCTTTGGTGGGGCGAGTAACCCAGTTTCTTCGGGTACAACTGTAAACTGAAGACCACCTACATCACTAGCAACCACTGGTGTCCCACTCGCCATTGCTTCAATCGCCACCAGGCCAAAGGGCTCATAGTGACTGGGAACTACGCAGACATCAGCTGCTGCATAGTAAACCGGCAGTACTTCATCGCTGAGACGGCCTGGGAAGACGGTGAAGTCACGCATTCTCAATTCGTCAACAATGCTTTCGATCCGATCACGCTCCATGCCGTCACTTTGACCCGGACGACTACCACCACCAATAATTAGCTTTAGGTTACCATGATCACGCAACTGGGACTGACCCATCGCACGAACCAGGGTTCCAATGCCCTTGCGCTGATCAAACCGTCCTACATACAACACAACTTTTGTTTCTGGGTCAATTCCCAACTCGGCTTTTGCTTGTTGCTGGTTGATGGAGCCGAATCTATAAATATCCGTGCCGCAGGGAATGATGTCGATGTTGCCTTTCGGGGAAACGAGCGATCGCATGTGTTCTTTTTCCTGCGGACTGGTTGCCACAATCCGCTCTGCGGTTTCCAAAACCGCTTTCTCGACCGCTAGCCGAGTCTTAGCGATCATGGGAATCGTGGAAACCGACTTATACTTGACCGCTCCCAGAGAGTGGTAAGTATGAACCTGCTTGCTGCCTTGGATTCTCTTGAGCTCCATCCCCACCCAGCTTGAGATCCAGTAATTCGTATGAACCAGGGAATATTCAACACCAGCTTGCTGCTGAAACTTCAGGAGTTCCTGAACAAACTCTGGCGCATATCCATAAATATTGTCCCGCGGCACAAATTCCTCTGGACCAGCTGTTAAGCGAATTGTTCGACAATTAGGGCAATGTTCAACTATATTGGGTTGGTCGGCACTCGCTTTGCGGGTAAACATATCGACTTGCCATCCTAACTTGGCTAGTGCCTCACCAACCTGGCGCACGTAAACGTTTTGTCCTCCGGCTTCTTCTTTACCAATTTCAATTGCAGGATCTCCATGTACGGAAATCAGGGCAATGTGTTTTTGATTTGCAGAGTTCATGGTTCAGTCTGTAGCTCAGTTTAACGAGGTATAGAGGGTATCCGAGGTTGCGACCCGTGGTTACCTCAATAGCCTAGTTAGTATTAAGTTTAATGTACGGGCTATGATGACATTCTGGCAATCAGTTGGGAGGATGATTTTAGCTGACTACAAGCTTCAACCTGGAAAATTACCATCCCCACTAGGGCTGTTTTTTGTCGTTTTGTCACTCTCTCCCCAGCTGGTTGTCTCCGTGGTAGACACAGCAGGACTAGCTGCAAGTCCCCTTAAACTAAGGGGCTTCAAGAGGGGGAGTGGGGAGTAGGTGCCCATTCCCCCTCTTGAAGTCCTTTAATTGAGGGTAATTAAACGCAGATGATCTTAGTTGGTGGTTTGAGCAGCCAACATCTGCTTTAGCTTTTCTAGCTCAGAAGCCCAGCGCGGATCGGGCTGAACGGCATCTGAATCAGTTGGGGTGCTAGCAGTGACAGCGGTGCCGCCGCGCCGCGGCTTCTTATTGCTTCCACCACGACGAGCGCCTTTCTCGGCACTGCTGCCACTTGGGTTAGCAACAACATTGCTAACTGGGCGGGTGGGAGGTTCCTCCTCCCCTTGACCCTTAGCTCGGGGCAATGCCTTCTCAATTTTTATGGGAGTGTCTTTGAACATGTAACCATTGAACTTCTCAATGAGTTGATCGGCTTGTTCGTCATCGTTGACAGTTACGAAACCAAAACCACGGCACTTACCGGTTTTGCGGTCTTTGATCACTTTTGTGGTGACAGAATCGCCCATTTCTGCAAAAACCGCTTGCAGTTCCTGGCGATCTACTTCTTCTTTCGGCAGATTGCCGACATAGAGACGAATGGACATGGAAGATACCTCTATCTAGACTTGGGTGGAAATAAACCTGTAACAAAACCGCTCACTTGAGCCAGGCTTTGGGGTAACCGGATTGACGAACGTTGCCACAAACAAATCTTTTTGCTCCGAACCGCTAACTCGAATACAGTTCACCGCCTGAACAAAGGCTGTTTTAATATACCGCAAACATAACACTATAACACCTAACACTCAGGTGCATAGTTCACCATTGGCAGATTGAAGCCGAATGTTTGCTTAGTAATGCTGCTTGCCTTGGATCTTGACATTATTCTTTACAATATCACGGTCTTTGGTACGCAGCTAGTTCAGTGGACAGATTTCCGCCTTTAGCAATATTTTTGACTGGGTAGCAGCCGTAACTTATCTTCCAGTGGTCATAGTTTGCAACCCCGCTTCACCCGCCTCGCCAGATGATGTAGGTTCCCCAAACAGAGGAAGCAGTTGCTAAAAGGGTAGACCAGACCGGGTGACCACTGCGACTAATTGCGCCACCCTGAGTTCGCAACGTATAAATGTCGATCCAAGGTGTAGCACCACGACGGAACCAGCCGGTAGCAATGAGATGTTGTCGACCTACCAGGTCGCTAGGACGGGGTGACTGCCTTGGCAAGAGATTACCAACAGGTCCAAGCAAGGATTGGTAGTGTAATTTGACCAAACCACTGGGAGAATGCAATATCAGGTCTTGTCCCAGCCAGTTGCTGATGCCGCGACGACCCAAGAGCTTGCCTTGTAGACGAACGGGCTGACTGTTGACGGGTAAGGCAGTGGGGTTAGCCAGGAGCTGTGGTAAGCCCGTGTCAGTTGCCACAGCATCAGGTTTGATATCTGGAAAGAAGGAATTAATCCGCACCAGGGTACCGATGCTAAAGCCAATGATTAGGCAACCTTTAATGAACGACCAATCGTCGTATATCCACTTTAGTTGCCAAAACTCCAGCATGAAACCAATCTGCCAGATGAGCCAGTAAAGACCTCCAAAGGCGAACGAGAGCGGAATGCCAAAGAAGGGGGCGGCTTGTAAGAAAAAGGACTGCTTTTTGTGGGGGATGGGGCGATGGGGCGATGGGCTGACTAGATTTAGTTCGGTTTCTAGATGCCAGTGGCGGGAGATTTGGGCGAGGCGTTGGAGGCGATCGCCGATTAAGGGATGCGTATTGTTAATAATTAGCCAGTAGCGATAGGGATTCAGACAGTCCCACGCCAGGACGGATTCAAACTGGGTGCATTTTGGCAAGCTACCCAGGCTAATGGCTTGCTGTTGGCCTACTGGTGCCAGTAGATTCAAGCTTTCCAAAAGCCAGCTTGTTTGTCCCTGTTTCTCGACATCCTGAGCAATGCCAATGGCAATTTTGAGTAAGGCACGGGTCAGGCCATTGGGATTGCCGGTGATTTCAGCGGCAAGGCGATCGCTGTAATAAATCCGCAATTGTGACAACCACAAAGCAGATCCGCCCAGTAAGCACCAAACTCCATACCCCAGGGTAGCGATCGCTGCCGCCCCGCCCTTAATAATTGAATTTGATATCCGATCTCCCCACTGGGAGACTTGCCAATAGACGATGTAGGGTAGCTGGGTTACAAGAATGACCAGGGACATGACGACAAAATCCCAGTGAGCAATATGCCCCAGCTGTAGCGCGTAGATTGTGGCGATTTCGTCATCTGCCAGTTGCTCCAATAGTCCCTGACTGACTACAATTCGGGCAGTACGGGGGAGATTTCCATAAGTTAGTGCCACGGGTGCAGATGTGGGCAGAACACCTAAATTGGGTAAAGGCCAGCGTCGCTCGAGGCAATAGCTTTGCAGCACCCGCATTGCCTCTGGACTATGGGTGGAGAGCGTGTCTACTGACAGTGGTTGCAAACCATAAAACAGCCGCAGCAGTCCATCTAGCAACCAGGGAGATAGGCTGATCAAAAGCAAGAGCGTGAGCAGCAGGAACTGAGTTGGATCTTTGTAGAAGAGTTGAAACGGCTCTAGGTATGGCAGCTTGACTAAAAGATCATTTGTGAAAGCCATTGCGAACTTGAAAAGTTCAACAATTAGCCAAAACAGCAGCGTAGCAGTGCCGACCTGTAGCAGCCAAAACGGTATTAAATTAAATTTATGACTATGTTGCCACCGCTTCGCCCTTCCTGCCTGCCGCCAATGAAAGGACTGCTCCGGCTCAGGCATCTTTTCAGCTGGCTTTGGCAGTTGGGGCGTCGAGGCATGTAAGGGCGATGGATAACGATTTGTCAAGGCATCGGTGGTGCGAACCGCCCACTCTCTGGCTTCAGGATTAGTACTCTGAGTGAGTGTCTGACAAAGGGCGATGGCGCGGCTAATTTCGCCCGTGCTGCCGTAAGCCTTCACCAAGCCAATCTGCGCCCTAACTTGGGACGAGTGAGTGGGCTGGTTCTGACAAACGGCTTCAAGCTGAGCGATCGCATTTCTGTAATCCCCTTGCTTGAGCGCAGCTAGGCCAGCCTTTAGAGAGGAGTCGGGAACAGAAGTCATAAAATTCTCCCACTCTGTTCTCTCTCAACATACCCTCACTTCAGCTAATAGCTATCAGCCTAGACTTTTTACCTTGATGAATCTACTGGTTCTTGACCGGAAGCTACAGGCGCGACCGCATTCAACTTCAGATCCGGATGATCTGACTCCACCTGCTGACAATTCCATTCATTCCGAAACAGCAATACTGGGCGTCCCCAGGTGTCCTTCACCGTTACTGTGTTGAACAGACGACCGACTTTTGACAACGCCTCCCAACCACCAGCAACCCAACGGGCAACTGTATAGGGCAACAACTCCAGCTGGGTTTCAACGCCATACTCATTCTGTAAACGGAACTGCACCACTTCAAATTGCAGTTGACCCACCGCCGCTAGAATTGGGTCGCGCTTGGCTTCATCAGCTGAGTACATGATTTGCACCGCGCCCTCTTCCTGTAACTCGGAAACACCCTTATGGAATTGCTTGAACTTCGATGGGTTGGGGTTTCTAAGAAACGCAAACAGTTCTGGCGAAAAGCAGGGAATGCCCTCGTACTCCAGCTTCTGCCCGGTGTAAATCGTATCGCCAATCGCAAACACACCAGGATTATTCAAACCGATGACATCACCCGGATAAGCTACATCAATCGATTCTCGGTCTTGGGCAAATAATTTTTGCGGCCGCGACAGACGTACAGTTTTCCCAGTGCGGGCATGATTCACCGTCATGTCTTTTTCAAACTTTCCGGTGCAGACTCGGACAAAGGCCACTCGGTCTCGATGCTTCGGGTCCATGTTAGCCTGGAGTTTGAAGATAAATCCGGAAAATTCTGGGTAAGTGGGTGGAATTTCTCCCAGGCTGCTGTTGCGGGAACCAGATTTGAGGGCGTACTCGAGGAAGGAGTTTAGGAATAGCTCCACGCCAAAGTTGGTCATGGCGCTGCCAAAAAACACTGGTGTCATTTTGCCTTGGTGCACCAACTCTGGCTCTAGCTCTGGCCCCAGTCCTTCTAGGAGTTCTAAGTCGTTTTTGAGTTGGTAGTAAAGGTCTTGATCCAACTTTTGTTCAATTTGGGGGTCTCCTAGCTGGACTACTGTGTCAAGTGCCTCGCGGCTGCCGTGGGCGCTACGCTCAAATAGGTGAATCTGTTTATAGCGACGGTCGAATACGCCTTGAAAGCGATCGCCCATGCCAATCGGCCAGTTAACCGCATAAGTCTGTAACCCCAGTTCTTGCTCAATCTCGTCTAGGAGTTCCAAAGGTTCACGCCCTGGACGATCAAGTTTATTAACAAATGTGAAGATGGGGAGCCCTCGCATCCGACATACTTCAAACAGCTTCCTTGTCTGGGGTTCCAAACCTTTGGCGGCATCAATCAGCATCACTGCGTTATCAGCTGCCGCTAAGGTGCGATAAGTATCTTCACTAAAGTCTTGGTGACCGGGGGTATCTAGCAAATTTATCTGACAGTTCTGGTATTCAAACTGCAACACCGTCGAGGTGATTGAAATTCCCCGCTGTTGCTCCATTGCCATCCAGTCCGAGGTAGCCTTGCGCTGCGCCCGTCGCGCCTTCACGGCTCCAGCCTCATGAATTGCTCCCCCGTATAGCAAGAGCTTTTCCGTCAGTGTGGTCTTACCGGCGTCAGGGTGGGAAATAATCGCAAAGTTGCGCCGTCGCTCAACAGCTGTTTCAAGTTCTGTCTTAAGTTCAGTAGACATAATGGATTTTGTTGGAATATGTTACAGATCTAGTTTTTTCTGAATTTAGCGCGACTCTTAATACTAAGATAACGAGACGCGTGTTAGCGTCGTGATATAAGCAAATACTTGACTGTATCAGAGGAGTCCTTGGATGTACGACGTGGACAAAAGGAAGATTTTATCAGCACTGAGTCATGGGTCAATCTTTTTTAGCCTCCTGGGTGTGTCTATTGGTATACCAATTGCCATCTTATTTGTATCCGATGACCCAGTTGTTAAAGAAAATGCCAAAGAAGCACTCAATTTCCACTTCAACGTGTGGCTTTACGGGATTATCTTTGGAGTGCTAACTATTGTATTAATTGGTTTCTTCCTGCTGGGTATCTTGCAGCTTGTCAATATAGTCCTGCCAGTTCTGGCAATTCTCCAGGCTCTCAGCAATCCTGACAAGCCCTACCGCTACCCCTTCATTTTTCGGCTCTTGTAGGATTAACATACTTCTACAACGCCGCTCTCGATGTGGGACGGCGTTGGCTGAGCTATATCAATAAAAGTTGACCTTTTATATTGTGTCATGCCCACCTAAGTCAACTACCTGAAACTAGGAGTCACGAAGCCCCGTGCGCGACTCCGGGGGTGCTGACAACATTTAAGTTAGCTAAATAAAGTTATTATAACTTTATTTAGGAATAATTAACAAGTAGCTGTTGGTCACGTGTATAAATTGTAAAAAGCGTAGGCATTAACAGTTATAGTATACTTCAGGTTGTGAACCTAACCAGTGGCGCGGGTTGTGCCCCTTGCCAATTAGTTTTTTACCCTTTAATAGAAGCCATGTTTCCGATTCATCGCCCTCGCCGCTTACGTAGCCATCCTCAGCTGCGTCGGATGGTGCGGGAAATTGTCTTAACAACCAGTGATTTGATCTACCCCCTGTTTGCCGTACCTGGTGAGAGAATTGCCAAAGAAGTTAAATCCATGCCCGGAGTCTACCAATTGTCGGTAGACAAAATCGTGGAAGAGGCGAAAGAGGTTTATGACCTTGGCATCCCCGGAATTATCCTGTTTGGCATTCCTGAAGATAAAGATATAGAAGCAACGGGCGCATGGCTCGATTGCGGTATTGTGCAACTCGCCGCCACCGCTGTGAAAGAGGCAGTGCCTGATTTGATGGTAATTGCCGATACCTGCCTGTGTGAGTACACTAGTCACGCTCACTGCGGCTATCTGGAAGTTGGCGACTTGACTGGGCGCGTCTTAAATGACCCGACTCTGGAGTTGCTAAAGAAAACAGCGGTTTCTCAAGCCAAAGCCGGTGCGGATATCATCGCTCCTTCGGGAATGATGGACGGGTTTGTGCAAGCGATTCGGATGGGGTTGGATGAGGCTGGATACCAAGACACGCCGATTATGTCCTATGCTGCTAAATATGCTTCGGCTTACTATGGTCCTTTCCGTGATGCAGCTGATTCAGTGCCGCAGTTTGGCGATCGCCGCACCTACCAAATGGATCCAGGCAATGCCCGTGAAGCCATTAAAGAAGTTGAACTCGATATCGCCGAAGGCGCTGATATGCTGATGGTCAAGCCAGCCTTGGCATATATGGACATCATCTGGCGTGTTAAGGAAGCAACCAACTTACCAGTTGCCGCCTACAACGTCTCTGGTGAATATTCCATGGTTAAAGCTGCTGCCCTCAATGGTTGGGTTGACGAAGAGCGGCTGGTGATGGAAACTCTGACCAGCTTCAAACGTGCTGGCAGTGACTTGATTATCACCTATCACGCTAAAGATGCCGCCCGTTGGTTAGGCTGAGCGTGACGGTTTGTTTTTTTGATGTAAAGACGTGACATACCGCGTCTTTACATCAAAAGTCTTCTAGGCCATATTTCTCCTCAGCATAAATGCTTCGCAGCGCCTCTACATCTTTCTGGGATAGGGCAAACTTGATCGCACCCACTAATTTCCCCCAGTTGAACAGTTCCGCAATAGAAAGACTTTGGCTAAATTTTCGGGCATAGAATTTCACCCAAAAAGTGGGGGCTTGTTTTTCCTTAAGCTTCTTCCAACGCTTGCGCCAACAGACAAAATCTTGATTAGTGGGTGGATCGACTGCCAAAATCGGTGGCAAATCCGCGTAGCTGACAAATTTACTTAGCCCTTCTGCCACCACCAGAATCACATTAGGCCAGCAGCGGATGTCTTTAATCTGGTGGACTTCTATTTTTAAGAGAAGGGCGATCGCTTCTTTGGTCACAAAGCGTGCCAGACGATGAACAGGGGTTGCTTCAGGCTGTGGTGTTGGTATCATAAATAGTAACTCTGATAAAGAGTAACTCTGATAAAGAGTAACTCTGATAAAGAGTGGCTCCCACAATGTGGGGTTTTTGTTTAATTAGTGATCGCCCTACAGTTTTCCCGACCGGGGGCGGTCACTTTCCAGGTTATAAATATTAAATATCAACTATTTGCAGTTTGTCAAGTATGGGATTGGTGAGGTTGCGGATTCAAGAGTTTGCAGATGAGAAGGGCTGGACACTAACTGAGGTTTCTAGACGCTCTGGAGTTGGTTACAGTGCCCTCAGAAACTATGCCAGTTCACCAGGCTTGGCAAGCGTTGACGTTACTGCCCTACACAAATTGGCTCGTACATTTGATGTTTTGATCGAAGACTTGTATGAGGTAGTGAAGGAGTAAGCTTTAGCTCGATTCGTGGTCTTGTCCCCCATCGCTTGTATCGTATAGTTGTGACGCGATTGTCTTCGCTGGGGCAACGCGATCACTCCTCAGTCACACCACCCGCCTTGAAGGGAAGTTCAAGGTTAATAGCGCTCCGTTTCAACTTTTAGGAGTAGGGCGCTCGCTTCTTTGGTTACAAAGCGATCCAGACGATGAACAAGGGTTGCTTCAGGCTGCGGAGTTGATATCATAAGAATTACCTCCCACATCGTGGGGATTTTGTGTGATAGGTGATCGACCTTCAGTTTGGGACGCCGGAGGGCGAACAGTTTTAGAATGTAATTATTAAAAACCAGTATTGGGCTTTTGTCAACAATGGGCTTGGTCAGGTTGCGGATTCGAGAGTTTGCAGGTGAAAAGGGCTGGACAATCAAAGAGGTTTCTGAACGCTCAGGAATCGCATACACTACGCTCAAGAATTATGCTAAGTCTCCTGGGTTGGCAACGGTTGACGTGACTTCTTTGCAAAAGTTAGCTCGGACGTTTGATGTGTTGATCGAAGACTTGTTCGAAGTGGTGAAAGAATAGGCGATCGCTTGTATTGATGGTCGTGCCGCGGTCGCACTTACAATGGTTCCCTCAAAAGGAGCAGCAAAATATGACAACGCTGAAACTCCAGCTACCAAAAAAGAAGATTACTGAGTTTTGCCATCGCTGGCAGATTACTGAGTTGGCTTTGTTTGGTTCGGTGTTGCGAAATGACTTCCGCCCAGATAGTGATGTTGACGTGCTAGTGAGTTTTGCTCCTGATGCTGAGTGGAATCTGTTTGATTTAGTCAAAATGCAGGAAGAACTCGAAACTTTATTTCAGCGCCAAGTAGACTTGGTAGAAAAAGCTGGTTTACGCAACCCTTTCCGTCGCCACGAAATCCTGCAGACGTGCCAAGTGATTTATGCAACCCAACGAGCGTGATGCCGCCTACCTTTGGGATATGCTACAGGCGGCAAGGCGGCTTCAAGAGTTTACCGCTGATTTATCCCGCGAAGCCTATATAGAGAGTGTATTGATCCAGAGTGCGGTGGAGCGACAGCTCGAAATCATCGGTGAGGCGGCGCGGCGAGTGTCTGAGGCTTTCCAACAAAAGCATCCAGAAATTCCATGGCGCTCAATCATTGGACAACGTAACGTATTAGCTCATCAATACGGGGAGATCCAACAAGAACGGCTCTGGGAGATAGTCAGTGTGTACATTCCGAAGCTGATTGACCAATTGTCAGCACTAATGCCACCCCTGCCACCTATGGAGAAAAACTGACACAATTGTGCGCTCGCCTCTGTGTTCTGCGTTCTGGAGCGCCTGGAGCGGTTCAAAAAAACCCAAAATTTAGACGAGTGCGATCGCAAGACAGCATTTTCAGCGCCAAGACGTTAAGATTCTGTTTAAGAATCACACTCAACAGTCTAATGGCAGAAACACTATTCTTTAATGCCCTACGTGAAGCCATTGATGAAGAAATGGCGCGTGACTCAGCTGTATTTGTCCTCGGTGAAGACGTGGGTCACTACGGTGGCTCTTATAAAGTTACGAAAGACCTATGCAAAAAATATGGCGATCTACGGGTACTAGACACCCCAATCGCCGAAAATAGCTTTGCTGGCATGGCAGTTGGAGCGGCGATGACGGGACTGCGACCGATTATCGAAGGCATGAACATGGGCTTTTTGCTCCTCGCCTTCAACCAAATCTCTAATAACGCTGGGATGCTGCGCTATACCTCCGGCGGCAACTTCAAAACTCCAATGGTGATTCGTGGTCCTGGTGGAGTCGGACGTCAGCTAGGGGCAGAACACTCCCAGCGATTAGAGGCTTACTTTCAGGCAGTTCCCGGTCTGAAGATTGTTGCCTGCTCCACACCCTACAACGCCAAAGGGCTGCTAAAATCCGCTATCCGCAATGATAACCCCGTCCTATTCTTTGAACACGTCCTACTGTACAACTTGAAGGAAGACCTGCCAGAAAAAGAGTACTTAGTGCCGCTTGATAAAGCGGAAGTAGTGCGGCAAGGGGAAGATGTTACTATCCTAACTTACTCGCGGATGCGTCACCATGTAATGCAAGCGGTGAAGACGCTGGAAAAGGATGGTCATGACCCAGAGGTAATTGATCTGCTATCTCTAAAGCCGTTGGACTTTGAGACCATCGGTGCTTCCGTGCGTAAAACTCATCGGGTGATCATCGTTGAGGAGTGCATGAAGACTGGTGGCATTGGGGCAGAATTAACCGCCTCAATTAACGATCGCTTGTTTGATGAACTAGATGCACCCGTACTGCGGCTGTCTTCGCAAGATATTCCCACCCCTTACAACGGTGCTTTAGAGCGATTGACAATTGTGCAGCCAGAGCAAATTGTGGAAGCAGTACAAAAGATGGTAGCGCTGCGCGTCTAGGCAAGTAGATGAATTGACTCGGATAGACCCGCTCAAAACAGATTATCATAGCATTTGTGGCAGCGGGTCATGGTATGCAGAGACAGCGATCGCTATTGGTTTTGATATTCGTTCTGATCATCGTCGCCCTCGCGGCGATTGTCAATTTCCCTATCCCCTTGGGATTAGACCTCCAGGGAGGGTCACAGTTGACTATTCAGGTGAAGCCCTCAGAGGAAATAAAGGAAATCACCCCGCGAGAGTTGGAAGCGGTTCAGAGAGTAGTAGAAAATCGAATTAACGGCCTTGGTGTTTCTGAGCCAGTGGTACAGACGGTGGGGAAAGACCAGCTCCTAGTCCAGTTGCCAGGGGTGAGTGACCCAGAGCAAGCAGAACGGGTACTGGGTGGCACCGCTCAGCTGGAGTTTCGCCAGCAAAAGCCAGGTACTGAGGCGCAACTTTTTGCTGAACAACAAGTGCGACAAGACCTGCTAGCAAAGCAGGCGGAGTTGAGAAAGACTGGAGATGCGGCAGCAATAGAAAAAAATCAAGCCGCCCTAAAGCGGAGTAACAGCGCGATCGCGGAGCTGTTTGAAAGCAGCAACCCCCCACTGACCGGCAAATACCTCAAAGATGCAGGTGCTGAACCGACTCAGGCGAACAACAACTGGAATGTTGGCATCCGGTTTGATAGTCGTGGAGGTGAATTGTTTGCTACTCTGACCAAGAACCTCGCTGGAACCGGACGAACTATTGGCATTTTCCTCGACAATGCACTAATCAGCGCTCCCACCGTACCCCCTGAATTTGCCCAAACGGGAATCACGGGTGGAGGTGCGGTGATTACCGGGCGCTTTACAGCACAGGCGGCAAATGATTTGGCAGTTCAGCTGCGGGGTGGCTCCTTACCCGTACCAGTGGAAGTTGTAGAGAACCGGACAGTTGGTGCCACCTTGGGCAAAGACAGCATCCAACGCAGCATCTATGCTGGGATTGGCGGCTTAGTGCTGGTGTTGATTTTTATGGTGGTCTACTATCGACTGCCGGGTGTGATTGCTGACGTGGCCTTACTGATCTATGCCCTGCTAACGTATGCCAGCTTTGCCGCCTTGGGCGTCACTTTGACCCTGGCAGGCATTGCTGGATTCATCCTCAGTATCGGTATGGCAGTTGATGCCAATGTGCTAATTTTTGAGCGTACCCGTGAGGAACTACGAGCTGGTAAAAGCCTGTACCGTTCAGTAGAGGCTGGGTTCTACCGAGCCTGGTCCAGCATTGTAGACAGTCATGTGACAACGTTAATTGCCTGTGCAGCACTATTTTGGCTAGGAGCTGGTCTAGTTAAGGGCTTTGCTCTAACGCTGGCGCTAGGGCTCTTCGTGAATTTGTTTACGGCAATCACTTGTAGTCGCACGCTGCTGTTGGTGGCAATAGGATTTCCAGGCTTGCGGAAGCCCGAACTCTTTTGTCCCAATCTGCCAACCTCAATGAAATCTCAGGCACAGGGGGCAAGATGAAATTCAGTGCGATCAAACAGCGAGGCTTGTGGTGGACGATTTCTGCCGCCATCATTCTCAGTGGGCTAATAGCGATGGTAATTTCTTGGCAACAGCTCGGCGCGCCGCTAAGACCTAGTCTGGATTTTGTTGGTGGCACCCGGCTACAGTTGGAACGCGATTGTACAGTACCTCAAAACTGCGAACGCCCAATTGACCTCACAGCTGTCCGGGAAGTTATAGACTCTCAGGGACTGGGCAACAGTAGCATCCAAATTGTTGGCAAAAACCAGCAGGCAATATCCCTTCGCACAAAGACATTAGATGTAGATCAACGCACCAAGTTACAAACAGCCTTGAGCCAAAAAATTGGAGCTTTTACTCCTAAAGCAACCCAGATTGATACCGTCGGCCCCACGGTTGGTCGGCAGCTGTTATCCTCTGGGTTGTTGGCTCTAGGTGTCTCCTTCCTAGGTATTGTCATCTACCTGAGCCTGCGCTTCCAGGCAGACTACGCCGTTATCGCCATTATTGCCCTGTTCCACGATGTCTTAATTACGGTTGGTATTTTCTCAATTTTGGGTCTAGTGCAAGGCGTTGAGGCTGATAGCCTATTCATCGTTGCTCTGTTGACAATTACTGGCTTCTCGGTCACCGATACTGTGGTGATCTACGACCGGATTCGGGAAATACTCAACAAAAATCCTGATGATTCCATTAGCCAGGTTGTGGATGATGCGGTCAATCAGACCCTAACGCGATCAATTAACACGACGTTAACCGTGTTGTTAACGTTGTTTTCCATCTTCCTATTTGGCGGTGAAAGTCTGAGAAACTTCTCCTTGGCTTTGATCATCGGGTTCACTATGGGCGCTTATTCCAGTATTTTTATCGCCAGTCCCTTACTTGCTTGGTGGCGAGAGCGCAATGGTCCATCTAAGCCCCCTGCTGGAATCGGCTCAAAGCCTGTTGATGCCTCGACCCGTTCCGACCATGCCTGATGGAAGGGGCTCGAGGGGGAGAGGGGAGTAGGGGCGGTGCCTTGTGCCCGCTCGGGACAGAGGGGCTCAAGGGGCAGAGGAGGAAATGGATCAGCCAGAAGAACAACTATTTGAAGAAGAAACCGCGAGTGTTGACCCAGTCTTTAAGCAACAAGTGCAAAGGCTACACAGGCTCACGGTATACGGCAGGTGGTCGGTAGTGGGCTTGCTCTGGGTTAGCATCGGCTCTTTAAGCCTGTGGGGTCTACGTTCAGAAATTGCTCTGTTGCGGCAATACTTTACTTGGGTTGCGGTGCGATATGGCCTTTACTACAACCCACTGCCGACCTTTGGCTTAGCTTTTTGTATCGGTATGACCGTTGCCGTTTTGGTTTGGCAAAGTCGGAATATTCTAGTGGGACTGCCACACCAGGAACATCGACGGCTGGAACAACAGGTTTGCCGAATTCGACAGCAGGGGCCGAGTCATCCGCTTTGGAAGTGGATTTGCCAGTGAAATTGATTATGGTGCTGTACAATCAGCCTAGGCTTGATTTGCTTCCTGCCCAACAGATGCAGTTTCAGGAGTCACAAGGGGGATAGCTAGTTGAATCCGCGTGAAATGAGATCCATCCGTATTCTTTGGGCCTGGGAGAACCTCTAGGCGACCTTTCATCAGTTCCAGCAGAGTTTGATTCAGCAGTAGCGTCAGTCCGAGTGAGGGTGCAGCGTTTTCGTTGACTAATTGCAGTAAATCCACCGCTTCCTCACTCCAAGCACTAAAGCTGAGATGAATATCCAGCCAGATGTGAACTAATCCATCTGCCGCTGAAGTCTTGGCTGAAATACAGATACTGCCCTCCTCCATCTGGGCAATTGAGGTGTCTACCAAATTCACTAAGATCTGCCGCAGCCAGCGGGGGTCTGCTAGGACATATATCTCTGGAGCAGGCGGTGATACCTGAAGAGGAAAATTGCAATTTGCTGCCAACAGGTGGGTCAACTTATAAACTTCCTCCAAAACCCAAGTTAGTTGGAGCGGCTGAATTTCTAGCTGGTTGGTTCCGTGTTCGGTTCTGGCAACGTCAAGAATTTCATCAAGCAGCTTCACTAGCTTCAGCGCCGAATTGTGAGCTTGTGCGACAAATTCTCGCTCTTCATCTGGGTCGTCACACAGATCCGACAGGATTAACTGATGCAGACCAATCAGGCTATTCAGGGGCGATCGCAATTCATGGGAAGACCGCGCCAAAAACCCTGCTTTAAACTGGCTCATTTGGTGTGCCAACTCGTATGCCAGTTGGGAAGCTTTGAGCTGTTCTAAGATTGGCTGGTCTTTAGTCGCCTCTGTGTTAGCCTCTTGGGGTGCTGGGGATGAGCCCCACCGTCCCGATAGCCAACTTGTGCCCACGCCTAGTCCCAGTCCTATTCCTAGATATATCCAGTGACTCCAACCCATCGTTTTAACAAAACTCTAAAACTCTAACTTAACCGCTCCCTGCCGTAGGATTTCCCACCCAGAGCCTGTCCATTTAGCAACGGTGGAAGGGACATTGGTTCCCGGTTCGACCGCTTCTAATTCCGATGGTAGGATCAGGACATCGGGAAACTGTGCCTCAATTTCTGCCATCGTTCGCAAGGGCGGTTGACCTGACAAATTGGCGCTGGTGGTGGCGAGAGGCCCAGTTTGCGACAGGATGCTGTTCGCTGTCGCTAACTTAGGCACACGCAACCCAATCGTCGTCGGCGAGGCTGGGTTCATTGCTCGTGGGACGCGATCGCTTGCTGGCAACACCAACGTCAGCGCTCCAGGCCAGTACGATGAAGCTACTTGCTGCCAAAATTGCCGCTCATCCAAACTACCAGTTACAAAAGGCCAGAGATCAGCTGCGGTGGCTCCCATCAAAATCAAGGGTTTGTTTTGACTCCGCTGCTTAGCAGCAAAAACTAAATCAGCCCGATCCGGTCGAACTGCCAGAGCCGGAACAGTATCAGTAGGAAAGCTCACCAAACAGCCAGAACGTGCCCCAGCTACAAGGGCTTTCAGGGAAACTTGTGTCATTAAATTGGGCTTTAGGGGTTGGGGGAGCGATAAGCTAGGGCGTATCGTTCAATCCCAGCTAAATCGGCGTGAATTTCAATGTTGCAGTAGCTACCCTGATTTTGCAACAGCTCGAACACAGTTTGAGCCTGCCCTGCCATCATTTCAATCAGCCAGACGCCACCGGATCGCAAATAAGCGGGAGATGTTTCTACTAGTTGCCGAATACAATCTAAGCCATCCGAGCCACCATCAAGAGCCAGCTGGGGTTCATGCCAAGCCACTTCCGGTTGCAGTTCTTGCACTGTTAGACTGGGAATATAAGGCGGATTCGCCACCATACCACTAAACTGGCCTTTGAGGAATTCCAGCGGCTCCCACCAGTCACCCTGATGAAAGTGAATTTGGTCTGCAAAACCTAGAGCCTGGGCATTGTGCTGGGCAATAGAGAGGGCGGCTGGGCTGAAATCGACGGCATGGATTACAGCCTGTGGAAACGCTTCTGCTAATCCAAGTGCGATCGCTCCACTGCCCGTCCCCAAATCTGCCCAGTATCCTTGTGCCATCTGGGTTCTACTACTGTTTTGTCCAGCTGTAACTGCTAAATCAATTAAGTACTCCGTTTCTGGTCGGGGAATCAACACCGCTGGAGAAACCGTCACTTTAAACTGCCGCCATGGTGCCACCCCAGCAATATACTGGACTGGCAACCGATCTTGAAGCCGCCGTTGCCACAGCTGGTCTAGGTCTTTTAGAGGCAGTTGTAGTTCTATCTGGTGCCAGTTTTTGAAAGTTTCTAAACGGAGTGCCAGCCGGTCTAGCCCAGCTAGCTCTTGCAGCAACCAGTCCACTTCCGCTGGCGGGACATCAGCTTTAATCGCGGCTGACCGTGCAATAGCACGCCACTGCCAAAGTTTCAAGCCAGAAACTACCCTTGGATCTCGACTCGTCATGCCTCAACGCGAAGGATTTGGCGATGGCGCTGGCTGAGATTGATTCTGGGCAGGGGCAGGCTGGAGCGATCTCACAAAATCAACTGACTCCTGTGGTGGAACTAGCACAATTTGGTTCAGACTGGAATCATTGCCAGTCTTTAGCTTCTGAATCACTGCCTGCATAGGCACCACCTGAATTTCAACACTGGCAGCCAGATCCGGCTTCTGTTGCTTGAAGCGATCCAGCAGAGTCTGTAAATCCTCTTTCTTGAAAAAGAAAGGAATTATTTGCTGATTATCCCGTTTAATCGTCATGTACCCTTTCCCTTGCTTTCCTGTGGCAACGAATAGGGGAACTCCTGGAAACTGGTTTACCTTTTGACCACTCTGCTGCAGCAGCGTCAACGCCGAACTAACCTCCTGTCGATCTGGTACATAGTCGAAGTCCACACTATTGGGCTTGTTTTGGTTTGCTTGATTCAGCTGGTAAACTTGCCCCAGGGACACGGGTACTACCCGTACTGTTTTCGCCAGATTTGGATTTTTCGTCTTCAGCTGATCGACAAACGCCTGCGCATCCTTTTGATTGATAAACACACCTGCGATTGTCGCTTTTTTTTGCCCATCTGGAACAGTAGCAACCAATGGTGCGCCATTGGTATCGGTTATCGTAAACACAGGCACCTGTGCCAGCATTTTCACGATTTGATCTTGAGGCAAACCCAGCACCCGCATACTGCCAATGAGAGAAGATCCCATTATGGCACTCCCGGCTATAACCAACGTGGCACCCCAACGAACTAATGATTTCATCAAAACCTCCGGTAAGTATGGACACCCCATCCCTCTACAGGGTGGGGAGGAAACACGCCACGGGGAATTTACTCGCTGTGTGCCTACGGTGATCCCTCCGTAGGCACTGGCGTTCCCCGTCAATATTTGGTTGCCGCTACCGCCTTGGAGATACTAAACTCGGTGTAGTTTTGGATTCCACTTTCACGCCCGCCAGTTACCGGCTCAAGTTGTTTTCCCTGTACGCATAGCGGCTGTTGTTTGCCTGTAAGGGCAGCACCATTTCTGGCGTTTGTATTTCCCTTCGACACTCAGCGGTGGATAAACAGAAGGCTAGGGAGGCACCTTAGTCGCTGTGTCCATCGGGCTACCACACCCTACCGCTCAGTTGCCTTCGAGCGACCCCTTGCGGAATCTCGGCGAGTCTAGTCTTCCCTTGCGTTGCGACGAACTGGTTAGGCTCTATGCAAGCCCCGTCCCTCGTCGGGGCGGGGTGGTTGACGACTGCTCCTGGCATCAATACCCAATAGAGAGAGACAAATGCTTAGACACTACCACGCTAAACTAGTTTTAGTTATATTAGCGTTTTTACAAATAAAATCGGTATCACAGGATTTGACCCGGCGGCATCCTGATTAAAAATTATTATTAAACCCCTTGTCAGCATACTTCTATGGATAGCAGAGCATCAAGTTTGATCTGGGCTAAACTTGACAAACCATGTCTTGACAAGCTTTTGTGAGTAATGCACTGAAAATTATTTGGGGAGAGGCTTCAAGGCATGAAAATTTATAGTATGTTTCGAATCAGCGTGGCACTGACAGCTGTCTCTGTCAGCACCCCCGGAGTCGCGCGCGGGGGCTTCAGGCCAAAACCTGAAAATTCCGTGCGTCAGTTTAGCTGACCAGACTCAGGCAGCAATGCCTACGTTATCTCCAAGTGTTCAAGTTCCTACCTACAGATACGTAGCTAGTCTGTAGCTCTAGAACTCCGTAGTTAAACAGGTTTATCAGGGTAAGCCAGTGCTGCGGGGATAGTACCGAGAGATAACTTTGTCGAAGCTAACTTTACGTCGTGCAGGATAGGCGTTTCCGGCTATTAACAGGAGTGGATAGAAACTGCACCTCTTTCTATCCTCCCCGTAAGGGGACGGCAGTTAAAACTGCCGCGTCGTATTTCATCCCCGAACTGAAGTTACGGGGCGCGTCCTGACTCCCAGAGGTTTTTAGGTGACTTTTCTTTCCTTGATTCGGTGGTGTCCGATCTAATGGTACGATGGCTCCCTGGTATACCTAAGCGTGATCTGATTTAGGGAACCAGGAGGGTAGAGAGTGCTAAACGGCAGCGGGGTCCGTACTTTGTAGGGAAATACCGTTGCAATAGCGATCGCCATCTGGAACTTAGTAGAAAGCGCTTGAAGGAATAAATAACGACAGCACAAGACCAAGGAGACCAAGCTATGATTACTGACATTTCCCTTGAAACAGCCCTTCACACACTCGCGGTTGCGCATATGGTTCCAATGCTTGTGTTAATCTCGGCTTCTGCCTTCGGATTAGCAATAATTGAAACTGTTGAAGAAATTGGTGAGCAGCTTTGAGCTAACAGTATGCCTTGTTGTGCCACATTGACCCAGCTGGCTGAAGTTCTAACAAACAAGCCGCTCAACTTCTCTAAAGCTGCCTTAGCATTACAGACAACCGGCATCACTACGGATACCCGCAGCCTAAAGCCGGGTGAAGTGTTTGTCGCTCTACGCGGTGAGAAGTTCGATGGGCATGAATTTGTCCCAATGGCGGTAGACAAAGGAGCGATCGCCGCCATTACTGACCACCCATTGCCGGTGCCAATACCGCAATTACAGGTGGAAGACACCTTACAGGCGTATCAGAAAATAGCTAGCTGGTGGCGTGAGCAGTTCGCGATCCCAGTGATTGCTGTAACTGGCTCCGTGGGTAAAACCACAACCAAGGAGTTGATTGCGGCAGTGTTGGCGACTCAGGGACGGGTACTGAAAACTCAGGCGAATTACAACAATGAGATCGGAGTCCCTAAAACCCTGCTGGAACTAGAGCCAGAACACGACTATGCTGTGATTGAAATGGCGATGCGGGCTCAGGGAGAGATTGCCCTGTTGACTCAGCTGGCTCGTCCGACTATCGCTGTGATTACCAATGTGGGGACGGCTCATATTGGTCGCTTAGGGTCAGAAGAAGCAATCGCTAGGGCAAAGTGCGAGTTGCTAACGGAAATGCCCGCTACGAGCGTTGCAATTCTCAACCACGACAACTCCCGCTTAATCGCAACAGCTAGGAGTGTTTGGCAAGGGCAAACTTTGACCTATGGTCTAGAAGGGGGCGATCTACAAGGCAAGCTGATAGACAACGAAACTATATATGTCGAAGGAATGCAGTTGCCTTTACCTCTACCAGGTCGTCACAATGCGTCTAACTTCATGGCAGCACTCGCTGTAGCAAAGGTTCTCCAGTTCGATTGGTCAAGCCTTGCAACTGGTTTAATGGTAAATCTTCCACCTGGGAGAGCACAGCGCTATGAGTTGCCCAATGATGTGGTAATTTTAGACGAGACTTATAATGCTGGACTAGAATCTATGGTTGCATCATTGCAACTGTTGGCACAAACACCAGGCATGCGACATATCGCCGTTCTCGGTGCGATGAAGGAATTGGGAGAGAAATCGCCACAATTCCACCGGCAAGTGGGAGCAGGCGCGCGGGAGTTGAATTTGGATGCTCTGCTGATTTTGGTTGATAGCCCAGATGCAGAAGCGATCGCTACCGGCGCTGCTCCTCTCGGGGCTGAGTGCTTTTCTAGCCATGCCGCTTTAGTCGAGCGGTTGAAGGCATTTGTCCAACCGGGCGATCGCTTACTCTTCAAAGCCTCACACGCAGTCGGACTCGACCGAGTTGTAAATCAGTTTCGTACTGAGTTTCAAGCGATTGAGAATTCTTAACCACAATGAGTCAGAGTGCGGTTATTAAGAAGAACTAATAATTTTTAATATAGCTTGTCTATATATTTTTTCCCATCTGCATTAAGATGTACGCCATCGACCGTCAAATTTTGTTTTAGGGCTTGACCCTCAAATAAGGGCTGTATTCCTGACCCGGAAATCAATACCTTCTGAGTTGTAGCAACCTGACGAATTAGCGCATTAATTTCTTCTACTCTGGCAATTGGTCCTGCCATACTTGGATCGTGACTAGCTGCAACCGTTGAGTAAAAAGCAGGAACTAGAATCACATCGTTAGCCCCCATTTGCTTCACTGTGGCAATTATCTCTTTCATGTTTTTAATAAATTGGTCATTCATAATACGGTAATCAGCATCATTTGTGCCAATTGCAATAATGACTTTATTGCATCTTACCTTAGCAGCAGTCAGCATTTTTAGCTGCTCAATTAGGGGAATTGTACTCATCCCGCCTAAGGCAAAGTTAAAAGTATTGTTACCGAGCGTATTGCCAAGACCAGAAGAGATAGAATCACCAAACAGACAAGCAGTGTATTGACTGTTTTGGGTAACACTGAGTTGATATTTGACATCATCTTGCCACCAGGATTGAGAATTTAAGGTGTCTGTAGGTAGCTCTATAGCATTAGCATTAAGTGCTACGAATACTCTACCGAGGTAGCCCAACCTGTAGGTCAAAGATAATAGCGTAAATAGTAGTATTAGATTCAAAGAAATAGAGAGACTGGTGAGGATTTTATTCATAGCTAAGAATTCAGAATCGGAAGGCCGAGAGAAATTCTAACTTCTGAACTCTGAATTTTGCTAGATACCATGGCTTTTGCCAATGACCCAATTACGCCGGAAGAAGCGGGCTAGAGCTGACTCCTCCAAAGGTAAATAAATTGGACGCCCATGGGGACAGGTGCGGGGATTGCGGCTGCGTTGCCATTGATCTAACAGAGTCTGCATTTCTTGAAGGCTTAGGGGTGTACCATTGCGAATGGCACTACGACAGGCGGTTGCCACCTGAGCCGCTTGCAAGTCGCCACCCCAGCTAAGTTCTAAGAGTGCTTCGGCGCAGTCGTCTCGCTGTTGTAGGAGCGCTGGTGCGGTGCGGACTGCCCACATCTGGTCGCCAAAAGGTTCTACATCCAAACCTATGCGTTCAAGTTGCTTTAGCTGAGCTGGAGACACTTTGAGAATCACTGCTGGCTCGATGGGGACAAGTTGCCAGCTACGCTGGAGTTGCTCATACAAAACCCGCTCATGGGCAATGTGCTGCTCTACCAACCATAAGCCATCTGGATGCTCTGCCAAAATATAGGTATTGTGAACCTGGGCGATAGCCTGAAGTTGGATTAGGGAGTTATAGCGATTTTCATTAACCGAACGACTCGTATCGTAAAAGCCTTTCGCTTCTGCCGCCTTAATTAGTTTTCCTACCCGTTCGATGTGGAAAGACTCTGGGAGATTCGCGGGGCTGATGCGGAGGGCTTGCTCAATCGCCAGTGTAATTTGCTCCTGCCAGTAACTCATAGCATGCAAATAAATTTCTGCCTTAGCGGGATGGCGGTTCCAGTTAATTTGATTGGGAGAAATCAGGAGATGGAGAAAACAAATGGGGTAGCGATCGCGTGGTAATGTGCGCGAAGTTGCGGACAGTATCGTTTGCTCCAATTCAGGCAACTTTACCATCCGTCCATTCACAGCTACCCGTACCCAATCAGGGCGATGGCGATGGCACCGATCCGGTAAGCCTAGAACCAAGAGGAGTGAGGAGTTCACCCCTAAACCCTCAGATGAAGGAGGTGTTACCTCAACTTTCAGTTGCTGCAAGTCACTCAAGCGTACCTGACGTAGGATCTGAGGCAGGAGGTGCTGGGTCGTGGCTCCCGGACTGAGGGTAAACCATTCGCGGTCATTTTGCCAAACCTGCCAAGTAACGTGGGGATGGCACAGAGCAATTTGCTGAATCGTAGCTTGCACCGCTTTCATTTGTTGTGCCAGTGAGGGCAATCCCTCTCGGATGGCAGCCCAGGTACCAAATAGATTGTCAACTGTGACAACGGTGCCAGGTGCGATCGCGGCAGTTTCCACCTGCACTGGTTCACCCCCAGAGCAATAAACAACGCGCCAACCCTCACCCGACCGTGCTTTTCGACTCAATATCTCTAGCTCTGCCAGAGCCGCCAGACTGTGCAATGCCTCACCACGAAACCCTAAACTGGTAATTTTCCAGAGGTCTTCACAACTACGGATTTTGCTAGTGCTATGGGCAACTGCCGCTTGCTGCAAGTCTGCCAAGTCCATCCCGCAGCCATTATCAGCCAGTCGCACTCGCCACTGTTGGGGCCACAGGCAAACTACAATGCGTGTTGCCCCAGCATCTAGGGAATTTTCTACGAGTTCCCGCACAACAGCTGCTAGAGAGTCAATCACCTCGCCAGCTGCAATCAGGTGCACGACTTCTGTTGGTAAAGTTTGAATGCCAGAGTTCATACTATCCAGTTTACGAGAGGGGTCACAAGATTGACTGCCTCCAAACAGCTGTTTAGCCATCCTACTCTTCCTAAAGGAGGATATTTTGATCGTTCATCCTAAAGAAGGATCGTTTGATCCTGTATTGCTTGGTACATTGCTGATGATGTGATGACTGAGCAATCGGTATGAAAAAAGATAATCTGATGGACGGCGTTATTCCCCCCGAGCCGCCGGTTCAAGGACAGTCTGGCGTTCATGAACTTAAGTCTCGTCTGGAATGGGGTGAGCCAGCTTTCACAATTCTTGATGTTCGTTCTCGCGATGCGTACAACGACGCTCACATCATGGGAGCGATGCCAATGCCCACGGAAGAGGTGGTAGATCGGGCAAAAGCCAGCATCGCTCCTAGCCGTGATATCTATATATATGGTGAAACTGACGAAGAAACAGCCGCTGCTGCTGTAAAACTTCGCTCTGCCGGGTTTGAACACATATCGGAACTCAAAGGCGGACTTCCAGCATGGAAAGCCATCGCTGGCCCCACGGAAGGTATTCTAGAATCACAAGCGCCTAGAGACCAGGAGATCTACAATGTTGTAACTCAGTTACAACATCATACAGAAACCCAAAAAACATTGAGAGAAGATTAGATAGTTCGAGCTTCGCTAGCATAAAAAGTACTCCCACCCCTGAAAATTTTCCCGAGGTGGGATATTTAATTTTTCTAGTCGGCAACACCGCCCCTGAGTCCTTTTTTGTCAAGATTTTTATACAAAAATTTGCGAGATGTAAAATTACTTGTTACATTGCAATTAATGAAATAAAAGGTTATAGAGACATATGCATAGGTTACTGGGTATTATTCCAACTCCGCCACCTCTGAGGGCGCAGTCTCTTGTTTATGATTTGAAAACGCGTCTTGACTGGGGTGATCCAGCGCTAACGATTATTGATGCGCGCGATCGCAGTGAGTTCAACTTCAGCCACATCCTGGGAGCAATTCCCATGCCACTGAATGAATTAGTAGAGCGCGCCCCATGTAGCCTTGAAATTACCCGCGATATTTATATTTACGGCGAAACCGACGAAGAAACAGCTGAAGCGGCGGCTAAACTGCGTGGAGCTGGATATCTATACGTGTCAGAACTCAGAGGCGGCGTTGCTGCCTGGAAAGCTGTAGGCTACCCAATTGAGTCGATCCCGACAGCAAAATTTCAGTCCAACGCTATAACAGCTATCAGTGATCAAACAAATCCTTAAATTGCAACAAATCTAAGGAAACCATAGTTTTTAGACACTCAAAGCATTGCTGAGCAAGTTCCCACCGCTCTTCTCGTTTCAACATCTCAATCAGTTTCTGTCGCACACTCAGTAAGTAGCGGACATCATTGGCGGCGTAGCGGAGCTGCTCGTCGGATAAATTGGCGGCATTGCCCCAGTCAGAACTTTGAGCGCTCTTGTCGAGTTCCACCTGCTCTAGCTCTTGCACCAAATCTTTGAGACCATGTCGGTTGGTGTAAGTTCGGGCTAACTTACTGGCGATTTTAGTGCAGAAAATGGGCGCTACATTGATGCCGAGATGGTAACGCAGGGTGGCAACGTCGAAACGAGCAAAATGAAACACCTTGAGGACTTCAGTTGCTTCCATCAACTGTTTTAAGTTGGGAGCGTCTACCTGACCTTTAGCAATGCGGATGACGGTAACGCTACCTGGGTAAGAGAGCTGAACGAGACACAAGCGATCGCGCTGGGGCAATAAGCCCATTGTTTCTGTATCAACTGCGATCGCCTCAGCACTGAGGTACTTGGATAGAGTGTCATCCGGCAGGTCGCGATCATAAACCTGAAAATCTTCAAATTCCATATAAATTATCGGCGGCGGATGAAGATTTGGGTGAAGTAGTATTCGCCTACGGCATTCTTGGCGATACCAATTCCAGTCAAGTCATATTGTCCTTCGATATTGATGCGATGTTCAGTGCTTTTCAGCCAACCCTGAACGGCTTCACGGTCGGGGTCACCATACCCCTGATTGTAAGCCACATTCTCAGCTGCGCTGTGATAGGGAATCATGCGACTAATGACCTTGACTCGTTGTTTAAATCCCTGATGACTAAAAGGAACCCTACCACCCGCCATCGCCTGACTATGCAATCTTGCCTGGTCACTTATGCGCGGGTCAAGCGTCAAAGGTGGTAAGTGACGGGACTGGCGATACTGGTTTATCTGTTCATAAATAGATTTTTCCAAGGCAGTGAACGAGTCGGAGTTTGACGTTTTAGAGGCAGGTGCGGCAGATGGCGTTTCCCTAGCTGGTAGAATGGCAGCACGGAAAAGGGAATCGCAGCCGACAACGCCACTGGCAAGGACAAGGGTGCCTAGTGCTATACCAGTGACTAGAGGTCGGGTAGATTTATTCAGGATTTAACAACTTTGCCACAGTTTGCACGTCCTTATCACCGCGACCAGAGCAGTTAATTACAACGCGTGGACTGCCAGTAAGCTGGGGGCAGAGGGTTTCGAGGTAAGCGATCGCATGAGCCGTCTCCAGCGCTGGGATAATCCCCTCCAGCCCAGAAAGGCGCTTGAATGCTGCGAGCGCCTGGAGGTCTGTCACACTGTAGTATTCTGCCCGACTTGTATCCTTCAAATGACTATGCTCCGGGCCAACACCAGGATAATCCAGCCCAGCACTAATTGAGTGTGCTTCTACCACTTGACCATCCTCATCTTGCAGCAGATAGCTCATAGCCCCGTGTAACACACCCACCCGTCCCTGCGTCAGCGTGGCAGCATGTTTTTCTGTATCCACACCCTCCCCAGCTGCTTCTACGCCAATCAGTCTTACAGCTGGCTCATCCACAAACTGATGAAATAGTCCCATCGCATTCGAGCCGCCGCCCACACATGCGAGGAGAATATCTGGCAATCCACCCCACTTTTCTTGGCACTGAGCGCGAGTTTCTTGTCCAATTACTGCATGGAAATCCCGTACCATCATCGGATAAGGATGAGGTCCCGCCACTGAACCCAGGATGTAGTGAGTGGTTTCCACATTCGTCACCCAGTCTCGAATTGCTTCTGAGGTGGCATCCTTGAGTGTTCCTGTCCCAGCTGCTACTGGACGCACCTCTGCTCCCATCAACTGCATCCGGAACACATTAAGGCTCTGCCGCTCCATATCGTGGACGCCCATGTAGATAACACAGTCCAGCCCGAACCTGGCACACACTGTTGCCGTAGCGACGCCGTGCTGACCAGCTCCTGTCTCGGCAATGATACGCTGCTTGCCCATCCGCTTCGCCAACAATACCTGACCCAAGGCATTATTGATTTTGTGAGAGCCAGTGTGGTTCAAGTCCTCTCGCTTGAGGTAAATTTGTGCTCCCGTGCCATCTGGTCGGGCATAGTGAGCAGTGAGGCGTTCAGCGAAATAGAGGGGGGTGGCACGTCCCACATAGTCCCGCAACATCTGTTGTAGTTCTTGTTGGAAATCTGGGTCGTTGCGGTATTGCTGGTACGCCGTTTCCAGTTCGCTCAGGGCGGGCATCAGCGTTTCAGGTACGTACTTACCGCCAAAGCGTCCAAAGCGTCCTAAGGGATCGGGGCGCTGGGTAGCTGATTGGGGACTGGGAGATAGGGGAGTAGTAGTCACGGACTGGGTGAGATGACGGAACGATTTTAATTATATGAAAGTCTCAAGGGAATTGATACAGCACTGTTGATTGCAGTAGAGTGCAGTAAGTATCAGTTGTTCGTGTCATGGCTGCTTCAAATCGCAATTCTTCCGACGCCAACACCTCAAAGAGCGATCGCTTTGTCTACCGTGAATTTGGTAACGGTAACCCAGCTGCTGTGGAACGAGCGGTTCCAGAACTACCCGTTTCCCAGCAAAATCTGAGGGTGAAAGCGGACCGCAAGGGACGCAAGGGCAAAACCGTAACTGTAATAACTGGTTTTCAAGCCAAACCAGAAACTTTGGCAGCGCTGCTGAAACAGATGAAAACCCAGTGCGGCACTGGTGGCACAGTGAAGGAGAACGAAATTGAAATTCAGGGCGATCACAAAGAGAAGCTTGTGCAGATTTTGACCTCTCTGGGTTACAAGGCCAAAATCAGTGGTGGCTAATTGACCGTTTTCTCTACCTGAATGGTGATGTCTTATTTCCAGAGCCAATGATATCCTTTATAGTATAAAGCAGTTTGCCAATCAAAGGGGCGTTGAAATGGATTTAATTCGTATTCTGTGCGCCATTTTTGTTCCGCCGCTTGGAGTGTTCTTGCAAGTTGGTATTGGTACCGATTTTTGGATAAATCTAGTGTTAACGTTTCTGGGTTATGTCCCTGGAATTATCCATGCACTGTGGGTGATTTTGAGAAAATAGGAATCCCTGAGTCCGCGAGTTCTTGTACATTTGCATTGCTATAGCAGTCCTATCTGAGTTGTGAAAATTATTGTTTTTAATAACCGCCAAGGACGCCAAGAGCGCCAAGAAAAGCAATAGAGATTTTTGCGGCTCATTTAGGAGTGCTATAGCAGTTTCAGATAAGGAAAAAAGCTCAACAGTGTCAGTTTTCAAGCACTGACTCAGACCAGAGTTTCTGTTTTAAAGACTTTAGAGACGAATAGGTATCGGTCAAAAGTAACGATGCCTCCTGCAAACATTGATTGGTGGCTGCTATTTGCTCCTCTCCTTGAGTAGACACCTCTTGTGCTTGGCGCATGGCTGAAACAGATGCTTCTATATCTTGACGATAAGCAGTTTCGATTTGAGCGGTAATTTTGTCAGCGATGTTGCTATAGAGTGAGCGAATTTCTTCAGCTATTGTACGTCTCAACTCTGGGAGATTTTTTTGCAGTTTCTGCTTGTAATCGATTGTCTGGCTTAATGCTTCTGATTCTTTTGCTTGCCCTATAAGTAAGTGGGCGAAAAGCTTGAACGGACTGAACTCCATCAACAAGTGAATGGTATCAAGATTTGTCCACGGTAGGTCACCAAAAGTTGCTTGGGCTACATCGGATTCAGCTAGGCTGACTTCAGTCAACAGGTGGAAATCCTCTAAAATCGCTTTATTGGCTTTGTTAGCACTCTCAATTATCTTAGAGCGATGAGCATCAAGACATTGACTAATGCCTTTGCGTAGGGAGTCGGTGAGGAAGAAATGGAAATGACGCCGAATGTCATCAAGTTTGAAGTTGGGAATGGTAGCGATCACTTCGGTTTCCAAACGCTCCATAAATTCATTTATCCAGGAGCAGGCTTGCTCACGCATCTGTGAAATTTCATCTCTCATCACCTGCTTGTGTTGGTTAATCTGAGAAAACAATTCTGAAGACTCGTCTTCACATTGGGCGATCGCTCTACTGAGCTTTAACTGGTCTGACTGTATAGCATGTTGCAGAAGTTTAAGCTTGGACTCAAATTCTTGCAACATCTGCTCCATTTGGGTAGTAGCTCGGTCAAGCTGAATCAAATCGCGATTCAGAAGGATGGATTTTTCCAGACATTCCCGAAAAGCTTTAAAATCTGCCTCCAATGCTAAAGCCCGATTAGGATTGGGTCGTGGTAGGGATTGAATGCGGCTAACTTCGTCAAGAGCACTAAGTCCAAACACATGAGCATTGGGGAAGACGCGGCTAATTTTTGTTTGAATTGAATTTAATAGTCTTTCTGCTTCTTGCTCCGTGCGAGCAATATCCATCATGTTGACAACAAAGAACAGTTTGGGAAAATCTTGAGGTAAAAGTGAAAGCCTCAGAAAAGCTTGCTCAGACTCTGCTAGTGGAGCAAGTGCGGATACCACAAAAAGCACCGCATCAGCGTGGTAGAGGTAAGCATGTACTTGACTATCGAACTGCTTGAAAATATCACCGGTGCCTGGGGTATCAACAAGACGCAAACCCCGTAGCCATTCAACAGGAGCCTCGATGTTGAGATGGCTAACTTTCTGAGGCAGCTTTTCAAGCAGAGGAACGAGTCGATCTGCCTTGATTTCTTCAGGATCTAGCCTCAACCGTCCGCCATCTACTAAACAGGCGTCGCTCCGCAGTTCTGATCCGTACTTAATTTGATTGATAGTAACTGTCTCTGGGGTGACATTGGTGGTGACTACTGGCGTTCCCAGTAAAGCATTGATCAAAGTTGATTTACCCCGTTTGAAGTCACCAACGACAACCAGAGAAAAGTCCAAGCTGTAAATTTTTCGGTGGTCAGGCAGACTGAGCGGGGAACCACAATTGCTGCCATTTTCCATTAAGCTCAGCCACTTTAAGTAGACATAAGGCTTTACTACCTTTGGGTCGCCAACTCATCCCCCGATGTTTCTGGCGAGAGCCAACAGTTAAATCAACTCCTTTTTCTACCTGCCCACTACCAATAGTTTTACCAGCTCGGCTGCGGCGATTGTAGTTGATAATCTCTGGTTGATGCTTCTCTAAATAACCAATCAATTCTTGCCACTTATCCTGATTTTTCACAACAACATGATTGATTAAATACTCTAAAGCAATAGTTGGATTACCCTGCCATAATTGAGATAGTAAGAATTTTAGGTGTTGGGATTTCTCGATTTTATTGATGGCAATCATCGACATCAACCCGCGCAGCTTCTTACAGAGATGATACCAATCTAATATCACCACAACTTCTGTACCGAAAATCGTAACAAGTCGAGTAGCGAATAACTTTAGCTCCGTCAGTAATCGCTACTAAATCTAAAGGAGCAGTACCACTACCATACTCTTTGATAATCTGAGCTTTCACCAGACTAGCTAAACTGAGTAAGTCTTGACCATGCTCATCAATTGGAGCCGCAATATATTCAAATTTCCGATTAGCTTTCTGTAACATTACAATATCTGTAATTACGCTCTTATTCTTGGACTTATGAGCGCTTTTACTGTCAGACTCTTCTCCCAGCTTTGCTTTCGGCTGCCGACTACTTTTCTGCCCCTTAACTTGAATGCCATCATCAAATAGCATAACCTCTGCGGATTCTGGATTGTAAATATCTACGTTAAGATTTACTTTCACTACCTTAATATCTATTTTATCTAAAATTTCTGTTGCATCTTTATGCATTTTTTGACTGAGTTCTAAGGCTTTATCACTCACTATTTGACTAATCTTTTGGTCGCTTAATAACCTAGACCCACTCACTCTTTCAACCAAGAGAGCAACTTCTTCATAACTCATGCGATTGCTGTAGTAACCACATAATTCTTGTAAGCGAGGACTAATGTAACCGGCTTCAAGTTGCTGCGTCAGCTCTAAATAATTCGTCCCTTTCTCCTGAGTTTGATATTTCTGTAACCGAAAACGGAATTTACCATGCACCGTTTTAATCCAGACCTCAGTTATGCCGTTACAGCTCAGTTCACTGTTTTTTTTGACTGTTGGGTAAATTGAGTCTGGGCACTTTGCAGTAATTCCGCTGTCACATCCGGTAGCACTTTCTGTCTCCAGTCTTCTACTGCTCCTTCTCACTCATGCAAACTTTGGGCTCCTAGTTCCATTGAGTAAGAGCCCAGCTGGCTCAAGATTTTTCCCTCTTCATCCCGGATGACCAATTCTACCCTGGCTTTCATACCTAAATCGCTCTGCCTCTCATTCCCCTAATCGGGCGTATCTCCCGTAGTTTACCGGATTATCACCGAAAAATTTACAGGAGGAAAACCTTTAGCTTACCAAGCTTCCTAAAATAAACCTTGTACTCCTCAGAGTTCTTGCCAAATTGCTGCTCAACTCGCTCTATCACGTGCTTTTTGATGCGCCCTTCAATGCTCTTAACCACTCTATCAGCATCTTCTGGACGATTGAAGTAGTCGATTCCAGTTACTACAAAGATGACACGACCGAGGTCATTCGTCAGTAATTTGTTCTCTAGGAAATCCCGTTCAGATTCCGAAAAAGGAGCTGTAGCCATTATCACCATAACAGCAGCATCAACTTCGGGCAGAACCGAAAGAGTGACTGCGGTCATATTCTCATCGTCACTTAACCCCGGCGTATCGATGATATCTATATTGTTTCGGCAAAAATGTGTTGGATAATAGACCACAGCTTCTTTAACAGATTCAGCAGTGACCTCAGATTCTGGCGTCAGCTTCGTAACATAATTATCCAATTGCTCAATACCTATCTTCTGCTCTCGACCATCCTTAAATATGACCTTCACCAATTTATTCAACCCATAGGTGACGCGATTTAGAGTAGCAGAACAGGGCAAAATATCTGACGGCAGAATCTCCTTACCTAGCAGAGCGTTGATGAAAGTACTCTTGCCACGCTTGAACTCTCCTACCACTGCCACTGAAAACGAATCATTTTCAATCCTTTTCAGAACATCATCAAGCAATTGAATTGACTTTTCGATATTAAGCTTTTCGGAAAAACTTTGCAGTTGTCTCAGATCAATTACCAGTGCGAACAAGGCTCGCTTGTAATCTATCAAGGATGAAAATGACATAGATAGAGGGATAAGACTTCCATTTTTGACAACCTCCCGTCCTCCGAAAGAGGTGCGTTGTCAATATTTTAATTAATTGCAGAAATTTACTCGCTTTAAACCACTCGATTGACAATCATCCAAACATCACCCTCCGAGCGGACGTGGGGAACCGAGATAGTCTTGAACCCAGTAATGAAAGGTTTGTAATACACCTGCCAATAACTTGGACTAAGTTCATCAGCCTTCAACTTGAGTGCCCGCAGTTCCTCCGCCAGTTCCGCTGAGAGTTGATTGATGCGCTCAGCATGAACCTTCGCCTGTTTTCTGCCCTCCTCCACCTGCTGCTCTATAGATTGTTTCGGTTCAGTCTGCAACCGCTCTAACCCAACCTGTTTCTGATTTAGCTGATCTTCCAGGGCAGCGATCGCATCATCTATTCCCTTAACTTCAGCAGACAATTGTGCAGTTTCCCTGGCATGGCGACGGTAAGCCTCAGAGATCGCCTCTGGTGATTTATTCTCTACAGACACCACACAGACTGTGAGTGAGGCACGTTCTTGGCGTAGAGCCTCAATCTGAGAGCTAATGGCCGAAATCTCTGCCTGTATTTGCTCCATATTCCTTCCTATTTAGGCTGTAGCGATTTTCATGATTAGTGAGATACGTCACTTGTTAAGCGAATATTGAAATAATTACTCGGTAAAGCTTCTAACACCTTGAGTGTCAATAGAGAGCGATCGCACCTGAGCTACTATTCCCACCTCCTTCCAAGCCGCCCCCATAGCCGCCGCCACCTCAGATGCCTGTGCCGCATCCACCAAAGCCAACAGAGTAGGTCCAGCACCACTAATAACAATACCTAAAGCCCCAGCAGCAGCAGCAGCAGAACTAACCGCCTCATAACCCGAAATCAAACCTTGACGATAAGGCTGATGCAAACGGTCCTGTAGCGCCGCTCTTAACCAGTCCCCCCTTCCCGATTCCAACCCCCGCACCAACAACCCCAGATGAGCCGTATTAAAAATAGCATCCGCCCGACTCACCTCATTTGGCAACACACGCCGTGCCTCCCGAGTAGAAAGTTCAAAATCCGGAATCGCCACCACCGGCACAACACTACCATGCCAGGGAACATCACAAACCACCCAACCCCCAAAACCCTCTCCCTCTCCCTCTTGGCGTCCTCCGCGTCTTGGCGGTTCGTTACCTCTTCCACTAGCAGCCAAACAACACCCCCCCAACAAAGCCGGAACCACATTATCCGGGTGTCCTTCCAGAGAGATCGCCAACTCCATCACCTCCCACTGGGAAAGCGGCATCCCAGCCAGTTGATTCGCCCCCACCAACCCACCGACAATTGCCGTCGCCGAACTACCCAACCCCCTAGCCAGCGGCACACCCAGCTCAATCTCAATCTGCACAGATGGGGCTATTCGACCCAACTGCTCATAAAACTTTACAAACGCCTGATAGACCAGATTACTCTCATCAGTCTTAACCAGATGAGCTTCGGCACCAGTGACTGCAATCCCAACTCGTTCAGAAGCATCAACGCGAGTAAACTTAAACTTGTTGTACAACGTTAAAGCGGCTCCGATACAATCGAAACCCGGCCCCAGGTTAGCAGTTGTCCCTGGGACAGTAACAGTAACGGTTTTAACCATTTCTTAAAAATTGTCGTAATTGGCGATCGCCCGTTTCATTTTCTCCAACACCTCTGCCACCGGCATCGCTCCCAGCTCTCCAGAAGCGCGGGTGCGGATACTGAGACTGTTCGATTCCACCTCCTTCGCCCCGACTACAGCCATCACTGGAATTTTCCCCTTCTCCGCATTCCGAATCATTTTCGGCAGGCGATCGCCACTATTATCGACCTCAACGCGGATACCGAGCGATCGCATCTTGCCTGCCACTTCAGCAGCAAAAGACATCTGGGCGTCACTCACCGGCAGCAACCTAGCTTGCAAGGGAGCTAACCACAAAGGGAAATCCCCAGCATACTCCTCAATCAAGATCCCAATTAACCGTTCTAACGAGCCAAAAGGAGCGCGGTGAATCATCACCGGGCGTTTGCGATTGCCATCCTCCGCCACATACTCCAGGTCAAATCGCTCTGGCAGGTTGTAATCCACCTGCACCGTACCCAACTGCCACTCGCGATCAAGGGCATCTCGGACAATGAAATCTAATTTGGGACCGTAGAAAGCTGCTTCCCCAATGCCCTCAAAGTGTTCCATGCCCAAGGTTTCTACGGCGCGGCGGATCGCACTTTCAGCCTTGTCCCAAGCCTCATCCGAGCCGATGTACTTATCTGAAGCCGGATCGCGGAAACTGAGTCGTGCTTTGAAGTTCTCTAGTCGCAAACTCTTAATCACCGACAAGATCAGATCCACCACGTTAAGAAATTCGCTGTCTAACTGCTCTGGCGTCACGAACAGATGAGCATCATCCTGAGTGAAGCCTCGTACCCGCGTTAGTCCGCCCAGTTCACCCGATTGCTCGTAGCGGTAGACTGTGCCAAATTCAGCGAGGCGCATGGGTAGTTCCCGATATGAGCGCAGTTCACTCTTATATATCTCGACGTGGAAGGGACAATTCATGGCTTTGAGAACAAAGCCTTCATCTTCAGACTCACCCATCATCGGGAACAGGTCTTGTTTGTATTTCTGCCAGTGACCTGAGATTTTAAATAGTTCGACTCGACCAATGTGAGGGGTGACGACCTGCTGGTAACCGCGTTTGAGCTGCTCCTGCTTGAGGAAGTCTTCCAGGATAGAGCGCAACACCGTTCCTTTGGGCGTCCACAATGGTAACCCTGGCCCCACTTCATCGGCAAAAATAAACAGCCCGAGTTCCTTCCCTAGCCGCCGGTGATCTCGCCGTATGGCCTCTTCCTTGCGACGCTTATATTCAGCTAGCTGCTCCGGCGTTTCCCATGCTGTAGCGTAGATGCGCTGCAACTGAGCCTTCGTTTCATCTCCTCGCCAATAAGCCCCAGCGACGCTTTCCAATTCAATCGCCTTGGGGTTCAGATCGCTGGTATTTTCCACATGAGGTCCCCCACACAAATCCCACCATTCCTCTCCCAGGTGGTAAATCGTGATCGGTTCCTCAATGCCTTCGAGAATTTCTAGCTTGTAAGGCTCATTAATCTCCTTAATTCGGCGTCCAGCTTCCTCGCGGCTCACTTCCTCTCGAATCACCGGCAGTTTCCGATTGATGATCTTGACCATTTCTTTCTGGATGGTCTTCAGATCCTTTTCGGTAAATGGCTCTGGGTTGTCAAAGTCATAGTAAAATCCATTCTCAATCCAGGGGCCGATAGTGACTTGCGCCTTGGGAAACAGCTTCTGCACCGCCATTGCCATGACATGGGAAGCGGTGTGGCGAATCTTTTTCAACGACTCCGATTCGCTAGTGCGGGGCAGATACATTTTGTCTGGCTGTTTAGGAGATTCTGAAGCGAGTATCGGCTGCTGAACCATTGGTGGATTTATTTGAAAAGGCGATTTATTCTGTGGCACTGCCTCTATTTTACCGCTCTGTAGTCTGACTAGTGACTTTTCACCTTTTTTACCACTAATGACTGAATGTTAAGAAACGTAAATAGCGTTAATATTAATAGGTAGGTTAGTAATATATTTTTTATTCATGGTTAACCCCAACCTGCCTGAGCCTGAGTTGCTCAAAACGGTATTGCAACCGCTATTAGAAGATTTTAAGTATTGGTTTGCGCGATCGCGTTCCTTACTGGAAACCCAGATAATTTCCTTCTTAGGCACCGAACAGCAATCTGCCTTACTTGACAGAGTCAAGCAGGCGCAGCAGGAAGTCAGCACAGCTCAGATGCTGTTTCAGGCTACAGGGGGTCAAGTCGGCATTGATATGGCAGCGCTAATGCCGTGGCATCAACTGGTGACGGAATGCTGGAAGGTATCGATGCGGTTCCGCTCTGAGCAGTCCAATTACCAGCAAAAGGGAATGTAGAAGTAACGGTTGGCTGGATGAGGCGCTCCCGTAACTCTTATTCGTCCTTGAAAAATTAATGCGCTTGCTAACAACTCTTTAAACTGGCTTGACCGGAGAACAACACTAATGTTACACATACTTTACATTCTTGCTTTTACCATCCTTGCTTTTATAGCCGTCGGCAACTTGATGCGGAACTTGTTGATGTTTGGTTTTGAGGCAGATCGAACTTATTCATCAGCGCGATCGCCGATGGCAAAACGAGGCCCTTTCCCCTATCTTTCGTCTCAAACCCAGTCGGTGCCGCATCCAGAGTTATTGGATACAGCAGGCAACATAATTAAAGAGCCGCTTCTAGTCATGCGCTCGATCAATGTCGAAGACGCACGCGAACAATTGGATGCGCTTTACGAGGCTTCCCCAGGTTACAAGGGTGATCAGGAAGAAGGCTTATGAGAGCCGGGGGAGAGTAAAAGAAGACACCCCCTCACCCCCTCTCCCCCTCCCCCCTTTTTCGGTCAAACTAAGGAGCAGGCTAGCTCACAACGAGGATGGTCAAGGCAAGCTACCTGGGTCTGCTTGAGTGTCGCCAGCAGCGTAGCCCAGTGTACCCCTTCCAAGCTTTTAAGGACGACGTGAGCCTCACCAACTCGCTCCATCGGACCAAGCCCGACAACCCACATCCCCGCAGCTAGGGCGGCTTCAACACCGGAGCCAGCGTCTTCCACTACCAGGCATTGCTCTGGCTCCAGACTCAGTTGATTAGCCGCATGCAGGAATACATCGGGGGCTGGTTTGGGCTGCTCAACACTGTAGCCATCGGCGATCGCGTCTATCCGGTCAGCAATGCCCAAGCGTTGGATCACAGTGTGGGCATTTTTACTAGATGAACCGATGGCAACTTTAACGCCAGCGCTCCGCAGTTCATCCAACAATGCCCCTGCTCCTGGCAGCAAGTCAGCCGGGCTAAGATGCTGGATGAATTTTTCATAATAGCTGTTCTTACGCGCCATCATCTGCTGGAGTTCTCCTTCCGTGACCCGCCGCTCACCTAGCAGTTGTAGCAGTGAATCCCGGCGTGACAAACCCCGTAACCTCTCATTGGCTTGCCGGTCGAAAGGAATGCCCTCTTCGTCAGCTAGCTGCTTCCAACCCCGGTAGTGAAATTCGGACGTATCAGTCAGTACGCCATCCAGGTCGAAGATTACACCCTTGATGGTGAGTGGAGCTTGTGACTCAGTAAGACCTGCGGCATCTAGTCCTAGTTCTTCAGTACTGTTCTCAGGCTTGATGACGTTCACCTCAGTCCTTGATATATCAAACTCGTACCACTGGTTACGCCAGCTGAGCCTGAACTTCATGCGTGTCCAGTTAGGCGGCAGGTGTGGGGTTTCCACGATTGGTCCCGTCTCAGTCAGACGGACACCAGCAAAACCGAAGACCACCGCCTGCCACACCCCACCAGTAGAAGCAGCGTGAATTCCTTCGCCAGCATTACCCCGCACGTCTTCTAGGTCTACCAGCGCTGCCCGCATAAAGTGCTTATACGCCTCTACTGGATTGTCCAAGTCACAAGCCAGGATAGCGTTGATAGCTGGACCGAGCGATGAGCCGTAGGTGTGGTCAGTGCGAGGAGTGTAGTAATCCCAGTTTCTTCGCAGTGTCTGACGGTCGTCGCGGTCGGGAACCATCTTCAAAGGAGACTGGCGCAGCAGGTAGAGGAGCATCAAGACATCAGGCTGCTTCAGCACCTGCCGTTGGTTAGCTCCCTCGATGCCCAGAATAGCTTGCATCGACTGGGTACGGGACTCGTAGTCAGCCCAGTCCACGTCTTCCAGATTAAAGAAGCCCTCAAACTGCTCAATTAGATCGGTTTGCGGATCGTGGAGCACAAGCATGTGGCAGGCGATATGAGCCCAGTGCTTCAACCGTGGTTTCAGGTTGAGTTGTCGCTCTAGTTTAGCCGCTTGTTCAGGACATGTGTCGCGCAACCAGTCCAGCACGGAAAGTGCCGTCTCCAAGTGCCACTGGACCATCCGGTTAGTGAAGGCGTTGTTGTCCACGTGGTCGTGGTTTTCATCAGGACCAATAACATCACTGATTTCATAACAGTTGCGAACGGCATTCCACTCGACGCGGCTGCCCCAAAAAACTGCTGTGTCCAGGATAATCTCGGCCCCCTGTCGTTGCATCCAGTCATCATCACCGGTCGCCTGCCAGTACTGCCAGACGCCATAAGCTACGTCAGTGTTGATGTGGAGTTCAATGTCGCCGCACCAGATGCGTACTGGGTTACCATCCGAGCCGGGTACCCAACGAGGAGTGACTTCGTCGCCGGTGCTAGCACTCTCCCAAGCGAACATCGCCCCCTCATAGCCAGCTTCACGGGCCTTGCGCCGTGCGCCGTCCAGGGTGTGGTAGCGGTACGACAGTAAGTTACGCGCGATCTTCGGTTGAGTAAATGCTAAGAAGGGAACGATAAAGATCTCTGTGTCCCAAAAGACGTGACCTCGGTAAGCAAAACCGGAGAGGGTTTTGGCTGGGATGCTGACCCGGTCGTCATGACGCGGCGCGGCAACCAGCAGTTGAAACAGGTTGTAGCGAATAGCGAGCTGGGCGGTGCGGTCACCTTCGATCTCCACATCACAGTCCTGCCACAACTCATCCCAGACGGCTCCGTGAGCTGCAAGCAAGGTCGGGTATCTAGGTAAACTCACCAACCGCTCCTGCGCCGCTTGGGCTGGCTCACTTACCTCGCGTGAGGTAAAGACAGTCACCACCTTTTCCAGCGTCACAGTCTTTCCGGGCTGAGCCTGGAAGGTCGTCGTTAGAGTTGGGTTGCCACTTTCTTTAGCCGTAGCTTGTAGGAGTGCATCTTTCTCTGAACACCTCAGCTGAGTAGACAAGCCAAGTTCGATGCCGGACTTAGAGCAGCGCAGGTGCAACCAGGCGCTAGAAGCGTCAGCGCCCTGATTCAACCATTCCCAGTGCCTCACACCCTGGTTGTCTGGGTAGCCGTTGAGGCTAGCCTCAACCTCGATCACACCCTCAAAATCCACAGGCGTGACCTGGCAGCGTAGCACTAGCACATGCTCATCCGCCATACTGAGCATCCGCTCGAAGTGGAGGTGTACGGTGTGACCACTTGGGCTACGCCATAGCACATCGCGGCTCAATAAACCCCAACGTAGGTCTAGCTGGCGCTTGTAGTCCAGTACTTGCCCTTGGTCAAGGCTGAAGCGATCGCCCCCTACCACGATCACCAATGGCAGCCAGTCGGGGCAGTTGACCAGTTCGGTGTGCATTATCGGAACATCGTCGTACACACCGTGGATAAAAGTAGCTGGGCAGTCACCGGGATAGCCTTCCTCGAATGTGCCGCGCGTACCCAAGTAGCCGTTGCCTAGGGTGAAGAGCGTTTCTTTGTGGTGCAGTTCAGAAAAGTCAAACTTAGTTTCAATGACGGTCCAACCTGTTTGATCCATGACTAGCCTATCTCGTTAAAGGGTATACCAATTTACATAATATTCACTCTTTAGCATCTCCCTAAAGATATAAATCTGAGTAACATAGCTGAAAAATTAGACAAAATGCAACAAAAAGCAACAAAAAGCAACCTAGCATTAGAAACCCTTGAAGAGGCAGGGGGAGTCCCTCTGCCCCTGGAGCCTATTGCTCAAGCTTCAATCACAACCCGTAGGTTGCCCCGTTTCTTGGCGACGCGACAGGCAGTGGTATTGCCAGAACGCTCAAATTCCAGATCGAGTAGGGTGGTGCCGACGCGCAAGTTATGCAGCGAGAGCTGATTGATTGACTCTGGTAGGGCAGGGTCAATAATCCGCAAGCAGTTATTGGGAGCATCGGGCACCAGATTGACCATCATTTGCAGCAACTGAAAGATACTGCCAGTGGCCCAAGCTTGAGGGGTGCAGGCAACGGGATACTGCACAGGTGAGCTATTACCGTTGCGATCGTAGCCGCAGAATAGTTCTGGAGGTCGCTGATACGGCTGCTGGAGAGTCATATCAAGCAACCCTTGGAAAACTTCCAAAGCTTGATCAATCAGTCCTAGCGATCGCAACCCCATTGCAATCAGCGAGTTGTCGTGTGGCCAAACTGAACCAATGTGATAGCCCATCGGATTGTAAGCCGGTGACAAACTACTGAGCGTGCGAATGCCCCAACCATTGAACATATCTGGTGCCCGTAGCCGCTCTGCTACACTGTAGGCTTTCTCTGGTGTGAGAATGCCCAGAAGCAAACAATGGCCTGGATTCGACGTAATACTGTCCACCTGGTTGCCCTCGCCGTCCAGAGCTAGGGCGCAGAAATCCCGGTCTTCCACCCAAAAGTCTCGATTAAAACGTAATTTGAGGTTCCTTGCCTCCTCTTGCCACTGGTCTGCCAGGTCAATCCGCTTTTTGATCCGCGCTATTTCTGAAAGGCGCACTTTTGCCGCATAGACATAAGCTTGCACTTCACACAGGGTAATCGGTCCTGTCGCCAGGAGTCCCTTACGGTTGACGATACAGTCGCCAGAGTCTTTCCACCCCTGGTTAGCCAGACCGCGCCGAGATTTGCGCATGTACCCCAAGTAGCCAGTTTCTTGGCAGTTGCGGTCAATCCAATCCATCGCAGCCAAAGCCTTAGGCCACAGTCGATCCAGGGTTTCCTGGTCATAACTCCAGGCGTAGTATTCCGCGTAAAGCATGAGCCACAGAGGGGTGGCGTCGATGGTGCCGTAGTAAGGCGTATGGGGGATTTCATGACAACGCGCCATTTCCCCCAGCCGCAGCTCGTGCAAAATCTTACCCGGTTCCTCTTCGCGCCACTCATCCTCGGTTTTGCCTTGGTAGTCGGCTAGTAGGGTGAGTGTTTCCCGTGCGATCGCTGGGTTCAGCATCAGCGTTTGCGAAGCCGTGATCAGAGCGTCGCGCCCAAACAACGTTGAAAACCACGGCACCCCCGCTGATACTGCCTTGTTGAGGTTGCCAAAAGACTGACGCAACAAATACAAGTCTTGATCGGCTCGCTCAATCACTTGATTAAAGGTGGCTTTGTCCGAGCGAACCCGCGTAATCTGTTGACACCAGTGTTGCTCCTCCGACAACTCAGCTGCTCTAGCCTGCACTAAAGTAACAGGGGTACTGACTGTTGAGGTGGACTGGTTGTTTGTCAGCATCTTGAGCCGGTAGCCCAACCTTTGGGTTTCGTGTGAAGCCAACTCCAACTGCCATATTGCCGTGTAACCGTTGAAACAGTCCGGCTTGCGATGCTGAAACTGGATGCGAGATTCCATCACCGAGCCATCCAGACCCTGATAGGCGAGTGTCAACTGCTCGGTTGCTCGTTCCGGTGCCGTTTCTTCCTGGACAAGGCGTAAGAGTTTCCCCCGTTTCTCCCGGTTAAAGCCTCTGATTTCAAACAAATCGATAAAATCCGCATTAAAGCTGAGACTCATTTCAACGCGGACGGGAGTCGTACTGTAGTTAGAAACTTCCAGTTCTTCAAACAGCGCCCCATTGACCACAATTTCTCGCCGAATCCCTAGTGTATCTGCCTTAAGGCAATCTTCAATGGTGGGATTCGTACACAAAACCGAGAGTGAAAACCCCTTGTCAGCGGTACTACTGAGCAGCACAGGCGAGTGCCCTTCTATCTGCAACTCAAGGCGACTCAGAAACCGAGTATCATTGCAAAACAGCCCCATGCTGGCTGTCCGGTCATCTACTAAACAGCCAGAAATGTTTCCCAGCGTGTCTGTTACCAAAAACACATCGTCATCTTTAACCGTGAGTGTCGGCTGAGACCGTTCACTCAAAACACAAGGCCACTCTGGGATGGGTAATTCTTCCGCAGGGACAAACGTTTTTCCGTCCAGATCAATCCTGTCCGCTGTCATCAGCATTTCCGGTGTCATTCCAAAGATTTCCGCTTCAATATCAGTTTTCTCGTCGCCCTTATAAAGGCGTCCACAGTGTCTAGGCTGTAAACGAACCGGTTTAAGCAATCATACTTCCACGAATCCCTTACAACTGGCAGGGGGAAAATTTAAAGTTTTTTCAGCCAAAGATAAAAAAACTTTAAATTTGTTCATTACAAAACTTTTCGTTTCTGACTACTTATTTTTGGCGTTGCGATCAATCTTGCTAAAGATTCAGCTTTTACTTTACTCCAGTCCCCGCCCGTGACTGAGACTATATAAACTATTGTAAACAGATTTAATATTTCTACACAACTTGTTTTATTGTGTAACGTGTAGTGCTAGGTCTAAGTGGTGAGTTCTGAGTTAAGGTTTTTCAACTCTAAAACTCAAAACTCTTCGTAGTTGGAGTTGGGAGCCGTTAGGTTAGCACCATTTGGAAAGCCTTTTCATACTCGTCTGTCATAGACTGGACACTAAAGTGGCTGACAACATAGTCCCGACAAGTCTGCCTGTCTAGTTTCATTGCAGCGGGTATGGCCTCAATCATTTTTTCTAGGGAGTAGCAGACAAAACCAGTTTTCCCATGGGCGATGACTTCTGGCACAGATCCGAGTCCCATCCCAATCACAGGTGTACCCGTTGCCATTGACTCGATCATCACCAAACCAAAAGGCTCTCGCCAAGTGATTGGGAACAGGGTAACAGTTGCTCCGCTCAGCAGAGCAACTTTCTGTTCGTGGGTAACTTCACCCAGGTACTGAATCTGCTCACCATCAATCAGAGGCTCGATCTGTTCCCGATAAAAGTCTCGATCAACGGCATCAACCTTGCCAGCCATTTTGAGGGGTAAGCCGCTGGCATGAGCAATTTTGATTGCCTCTAGTGGCCCTTTTTCCGGGGAGAGCCGTCCAACGAAGGCCAGGTAAGCCGGTTGTGCTGGTGTGGGCTGGAAATTATAGACACCTGTATCGATGCCGTTGTATACCGTATGGATGTAGTTCAAGCCTAAGCGGGGTTCTCGTTGCGCCTGGCTAATGCTGACGTAGGGTTGCCAAGCAAATTTTCGGAACATCTTCTCGTTATCTGGTGTGAAGATGCCGTGCATTGTATGGACTGTTGGCGTTTTAACAAAACTGGTATAGGGAAGGGCCATACAGCCAACGTGCGAGTGAATGATATCGAAATGATGCGCTTGTTGATAAACCTCACAGAGCATCATTTGCTCGTACAATCCTGGCTCTTTAATACTGGGGTCGAGCCGCAGGGCTTGGTCATGCACTGAATTGAGCAACGCTTTCGTAATTGAGTCGCCAGAAGCGAACAAGGTAACTTCATGACCGCGCCGGACTAATTCATCTGTAAGTAAGCAGACAATCAGTTCAATGCCGCCGTAGCGAAAGGGGGGGACGCGCTCCCACAAGGGAGCAACCTGGGCAATTTTCATTACTATGTGTACAGAAATAGCAAGGACAGTAAGTGAACCGGCGTTAGAATCCAGCCGCAGCGCGTTTTAGGTTGAAGTTGACAGAAAATTTCCGTCAATCCTTCTCTAGAAGATATACCACTTGACGGATGCAGCCAGTGCAGGTTCCAGTGTCTTGGGGATGAATTACAGTATCTTAGCCCAAGTTTCCTCAGTTTAGAAACCGGTGGCGCGAAGCCTTTCAAAGGCAAGTGGCGGTTAGCGATTGGAAGCAGTCACCCTTTCGGTAGGATAAGTTGATAGAGAATGTTCAAACAAAGGCGTTCTGTCAATATCGTCCGTCCCTGCCTGTCACATGCTTTTCAGGTATGCCAACAGAACACTCACTGTGGGACGCAAGAGTTTCTTATTCGTTGGGAAGCGACACACCCCGCCCCGCTTTCCTCCCGGCGCTAACCTTAGGTATAGCGCGGGTCTCCAGCGGGAAGACAGATGAGCATTTCGACTTCCGTGCTGAGTGATCTGCTAAAAGCCCTGCCCCAACTGCGTCCCCAAATTTATTTCAAAGCTTCGTTAACGGCGCTTTCCCATGCGATGGAAGATCAAGTGCTGGCTGCTGATTCAGAGCAGCCCCTGCTGATTGCTAGCTTCCAAAGTGAGCGTTTCTATCGCCTGGAAGCCCATCGGTACCGACGAATTGCCCAACGTACTGATCAGGTTTATGTTTTGGCGGCACCAGAAACCGATTTCACCAACGCCTCCGATGGCTACGAGACGGTGGCGTTTGACCCAAAGCAAGATGTATTGAGACAAGAATGGCATTTAGTGGTGATTGCTCAGCACTATGCCACTTGCTTGGTGTGCCGGGAACGCCAAAACCCCGCGCTGGAGTTGTACTCAGCGGAGCTACCCACCACTTTCGATATGGACCCAGCTCGCCAGTTTGAGGGGGTTTGGACTTCGGATCGTCATGTCAGTTGCACAGCGGCTGAATTATTACTAGAGCGGATTTTGATTTACAGACCAGAGTTGGCAACCAAAATTGAGCAGGCGCGCTACAGATTTGGACTTTCGGCGCGGCAAACGCGGAAGTCTGCTCATACCAAAAAAAAACTTGATAACCGCTCATCATTGCCCCCACAAGCCAGAGGCACTGATGCCACCGAGCAACAGCTGGGAGCTTACAACATTGACCCCGACCCCTTTGTCCAGCGTTTGGTAACCTATCTCCAAGCCGGTCAGTACAAATTACTCAAAGCCTACGGCTCCATCGCCGCCCAAGAACGAAAAGAGCGCCTAGTGAACTCGATTACCTCCGCCATCCGACGAGGTAACCTCACAGGGCAGCCCCTACATCCTCAAGAAATTCTCAAGGTGGCTGTGCAAGAATTGGGAAAAGCGCTGTCTGTTTGCCGGTGTTTGATCTACCGCGCTCAAGCAACCGCTGCCACTGCCACAATCAGCCATGAGTTTTTGAATTCAGATGTTACATCTGTAGCAGGGCAGACCTGGCCGTTGCAGAAGAATCCTCTGTTCCAGGAAGTGATACAACAGCAGGAGGGCGTGTATATTGCCGACACCCAGACCGACTCGCGCGTTACCAGCTCTACCACGCTTGCTGCGCTCATCCGCCAATTTAGCATTCGTTCCTGGCTGATGGTGCCGGTGTTGTATCAAGGTCGGTTGTTAGGCATGGTGGAATTGCACTATTGCCACTCAACTCCTCACCAGTGGCAGGCAGACGAATTGCCACTAGTGGAAGCGATCGCCACCCAAGTTGGAGCCGCCCTGATTCAAGCAGAAGCTTATGCCAACTTGGAAGACCTGAACCAGCAGTTGGAAGCCCTTGACCGTACTCGCAGCAATCTGATCGCCATCACCGGTCACGAACTCCGCACCCCCCTTTCCACCATTCAGATCTGCCTGGAAAGTCTCGCCACCGAACCGGATATGCCGCTAGAGTTGCGGCAGGTGATGCTGAACACCGCCCTAGGAGACTCCGAGCGGATGCGAAAACTCGTGCAAGATTTCCTCACCCTTTCTTCGTTAGAAAGTGGTCGAGTGGAATGGCACCCAGAATCCCTAACTCTAGAAGAGTGCGTCGATCTGGCACTCAGCCGAATTCGCAGCCGCTCTTTAACTGAAGAGCTACCCCAGATCACCACCCAGGTGCCAGAGTCGCTACCTTTGGTTCGGGCGGATGGCGATTGGCTAGTCGAGGTAATATCCAAACTGCTGGACAACGCTTGCAAATTTACACCAACACAGGGACAGATCACAATTGAGGCTGACTGCAACGGCACGCCGATGCTGGAAGTCACCATTGCAGACACGGGCCGCGGCATTGAACCCAACCGTCTAGAAGTGGTCTTTGACCGGTTCTATCAAGAAGAAGGGGCGCTGCGACGTACCACTGGCGGCACAGGTCTAGGCTTAGCAATCTGCCGCCAGATTGTCAATGGCTGGGGCGGTCAGATTTGGGCAGAGTCAGCTGGCAAAGACCAAGGCAGTCAGTTTCACTTCACCATCCCCATCGCCCTTGAGTAGCCAAGAGCCAAAGCCATTAACAATTAAAAAATAGCGAACTGTAACAGTTCCTAACACACTCGTAAAATAAGCGCAGTCTCGGTGCTAGGATGCCCTAAAAACGTTGAGAGAGCTACCTATGGTACAAGAAACTCTGTCTGGACAAACTCCCGTATTTGGTGGCAGCACCGGAGGCTTGCTGCGCAAGGCAGAAGAGGAAGAAAAGTACGCCATTACCTGGACAAGCCCCAAAGAGCAAGCGTTTGAAATGCCCACAGGTGGCACTGCCATCATGCGGCAGGGCAAAAACCTGCTTTACCTAGCTCGTAAGGAATATGGCATTGCTTTAGGCGGTCAGCAACTCCGGTCGAAGTTCAGAATTACGGACTACAAAATTTACCGGGTCTATCCCAATGGAGAAACCCAGCTCCTACATCCGAAGGATGGCGTCTTCCCAGAAAAGGTGAACGAAGGTCGTCCGAAAGTGAATTATGTAGACCGCAACATTGGCAGCAACCAAGCTCCGGCCAAGTTCAAGTTTAGCGGTCGTTATCCTTACGACGCTTAGAACTCCTTTGCGGATAAGAGGATAGGGAGAGGGGGAGAGGGGGAGAGGGGGAGAGGGGAA
>JAABUZ0100000714.1_pt1 | contig 76143 bp, 80 predicted proteins | sample 5562091 | NCBI WGS metagenome assembly JAABUZ01 (sample SAMN12813069, study PRJNA571459) | rock metagenome | isolation source: Antarctica rocks | place: Antarctica: Victoria Land, Linnaeus Terrace sud | collected 2015-12-21
CCCCCCCTCCACCAAACCCAATCCCCCCCCCCCCCCCCCCTACCCCCTACACCAAACCCTCCTCCCCCATCCCCCTCCACCCTCACCCTCGCCCCTTATTCCCCCCCCCCCCTTCACATACAAATCCACAAACCCACAAACCCACAAACCCGCAAACCGCACCCTTAGCTCAACTACCCAGCCTTCTTCTGAAGACTTGCCGTACAGCGCGGAGGGAGGGAGGCCAGGCGAGGAGGACGAGGTGGTGGAGGTGAGAGGGGGGTTGGAAAGGTGAAACTGAACTTTAGGAGGAGGAAGCTGGGAGGAGCAAAGGAAGAAGGAGAGCGGCGGGGAGCGGGGAAAAGGGAGTAGAGATAGGGCAGAGGAGAGGGAAGGGGGTGGATAGTTACGGGAAAGGTTAGAAATTGGAGTTTGGTGGTGGTGAGGAAAGGATGACCGGGTGAAGGAACGTTAACAGTAGGAGAGTCGAGAAGACAGGAAGCAAAAGTATCTTAATTCGCCCAGAATCTATTCGTGGGATCTAATAGAAGCAGAGGAGGTAGTAAGAGATGGAGGGAAGAGATGGTGGCTTGTCGAGGACTGTATGTGTCATTATTGGACAGGGGAATGGTTGAAAAATTCTGGCTAGCCATAGCCTATACCTCTTCACTGCGAAGAATTGGGCGTACTCGTAGTTTCGAGAGCCAGGAATTCTTCAGGGCCTTGTCGTCAGTGGGAAGTGTTGCCGATGCCAGTTCATGCGTCATCGTCGCTTGGTAGGTAGGATCTCTCCGCTCTGGCATGGTTGCTCTGGCATGGTTGATCCGGCGGCGTGCGAGGCGCTATACGCGCCTTGTAGAGGGGAGGAAAGAAGATTTGAAGTATGTATCCGAGAGGGGTAGGATTATCAGGGCTGAGACATGGATGGAAATTTGGGAGATCAGACGTGAGAGCTACGCACTAGGGTGATTAATGGGAACATAGAAGGAGACTGTAGCTGGCACTGTACGCTGGGAAGATGCTGCGAGGCCATCACACGGGGGTCGTTATACATTGTCACGCACAGTCGAGTGGTTCAGAGTATCAGAAGCACTCTTCTTCGTTTTGATACAAAGGTTGAGTTCTGAGGGGTCAGGGAGGCTACTGCCTTAGTGCCAGGATTTCATGCTGGGTAAATTGGTTCTCCTACTCTGCTACCAGGAAACGCTCCTCTTGAAGGCGTTGTCAGAACAGGGAGCAGTGTCGTGAATGTTCGACTGATCCAGACTCCGAAAGCTATTCCTGTTCGTGAACGTCAGTGAGCTTGGACGATTGAAGCAAGATAAAGTCAATTGGCTAACCATGAGCTTCATATCGAAGATTGGGCTTAGGCTCTGAATACTGTGGGATGAAAATGCTGCGATCAGGGCCTTCTTGTCTGCATACAGCCAACATGTAGGAAGTGTCTTCATATGCCAAGCCTGGCCTATGGTAGACTCCACAGGCTGCGATGGGTGGACTTGGTAGCCTGATATGATGGCGTTTCGGGAACGGTGAACCTGGAATATTGGAAAAGAGAAAGTGGGCCTGACTGAAGAACCGTGTGAAGCGTCAATCCTGGCCATCAAACGAGATTGCCAGGTTGCTAGTCCTTGAATTGCCATAGGGGGTCAACGTTGAATCTCTAATAGTACTTGATTATTAGCGAAACACCGTATTATAAATGTCACTCGATCATACCTCATTTCTCCTGGAAGATGCCCTTAATAATTCGCTTCTTGCCAGAAAGCTTCCCAGGCAAGCCCTGGCCCAGAACGTCCGCCAGAAATTCTTGTTGGCGGCTCTTCACCAAGATCAATCTCTGAGCTTTAGTCCAAGGCTTTCTCTTAGTCTTGGGGCACCCCAGCCGAGACGCGCAATACATGACCAGCAGCTTCCTCATCGACTTTCCGTCCGTCTCGGACGTGCGGTTGCAGATGATACCCACTGCCTGGAGCAAGGTTCTCATAAGTAGAGGGGGCCTATTGAGCATGTCTTCGGCGGCCCACTCGACGACCTTCCGATTGAACGCTGGCGCTACAAGCTTGCAACCAAGGACAAAGGCATCCGCACAGCTTATCAGCGACCTCGAACCTCGCTTCTCTCCCTCGAAGTTGTAGAGGTATTCCACGAAAAGTTGGAAAGCCACCGGATCATCTTCGTCGAGACGAAAGACTTTGGTTCCGGCCTCGGAGAACTTGCTTTGCAAGGCAGTCTTGAAGTATTGCGACGCATCTATAAGAAGGCATTCGTGGACATAGAAGGTTTTCTTGTCTTTGTCGGTACCCACAGTGACAATGACTGTTGGGGAGAGCAGGAAGTCCGACTTGAGGGCTGAATTACCCTTGTTAGCCATGCTCAACACCACTGATGAAAATCGAAGTCGTGTGTTGTCGAGCTGAGGGTTTGAGTCGCTAGTTGTCATCCGCTGAATCTTGCATTCCTTTTCTGGAAGTGATGGACTAGTAAAGAAAGTGGGTTGTTTCGGTGAAAAGTGAAGACAATTGAGATTTCGGCCGAGATAGAAGTGAAGTTTTTGGTCCAGTACCCCTATAAGGCTCTTCGAAGGAAGTGAAAATCAGGGCACGAAATCAGAAATATGCTACGACAGAGCTACTGAAAAAGTAGGATTATTCTCGATCTTCTAAGCGAAGTATCAGGACGCCGTTGCTGGTGAACTTCGACTGCTATGCTTGAAAAGCAATCATATCGCTAGTCCGTTCTATGCTCGCGGACTCTATCATTACCAACCCCCTACGCCGCAGTCGTCCCAGCTGTTCTCCCTTGGTGCGACTGCCACCTATATCGTCGTAAACAGACTAGCAAAGAGAGACGAGAGAAGGCAAATTACCTTTCCGAGAATGTCAACAATGAATTCACTCAGTCCACTCTCTACCAAGGCTGTCCTGTCGTGTCTTGTCCATACGGGAGATGTTCCCAAGCCCCATGCGCGTCCCATTCTTTCAGCGCAATGATCTGCCAGAACACCCTTGATTGCCTTCGCATCTGTAGCAGATGCTTCATCGTAGATATCTTCTGCGACTTTTAAGAGCACATGCATAGACGGTGGTTTCTTTCCAAGGTGATCATCAAGGCACCGTATGATCTCTGTCCTGAAGCCCATCGCAATCAACTTGTCGCCTAACAAGTATGCCTTCGCCTGCGTCTCCAGCCACAGCTCTTCGGGGTTATTGTATCCCTCGAAAAGTCTTTCGGGCATGCTATAGGAACCGGTATAGAGATATTGGACGAAGATGTCAAAAGCTTGGGGATCGTCTTCCGCAAGGCGAAAGGTTTTGCTTTGTCCTTCGATGAATTGGCTCTTCAGCGCGATTCGGAAGTACTCGGATTCTCTCAAAAGAAGATCTTCGTGGACCGTGAAGGATTGTTGTTGAGTGATGCTTCCAACGGTAATGACGATTGCCGGAGACTTGTAATATGTGGCCGCCATGTTTGCTACCGATTCAGAACTCCATCAGAGACTTGTCAATTGAACTTGGCTGTGACTGACCTTGAGCTACCTAAGTTGATAATGGTGTAAGGATTCCGGACATGATTTGTGGTTGTGTGAAGCTGTAAAAGCCAAGGCTGACGCGCTTCTTTAAAGTGTGGTTGAGCAATTCACTCGCATTGGTAGTGTGAATTGGTATCACATGCGCTACTAAGGAGTGACACTAGCACTGCTTTGAAATGCGAGTTGACGAAGTGACGATGTGTCGATTGTCCAGCGTAATGGTGAAAGAAGTAAAAATCCGCAAGCTCGGAATCCCTTTACCTATACCTCTCCATAATAATGAGGTATTGGAGCTTAAGGCGCAAAACTTGGCCGAGATGCAGCTATTACTGAATGAGAGCGAAGGAGAAGACCTACCACACGGCATTAGCTCCGGTTGTGATGCTGTAGGTCTACAAGATTGATCTCCACCGCGAGCATTGCGTGACTTGGCCGAGGCCTGTGGTCCAAATTTGTTTATTGAGAAGCGTCTTTCTGATGCTCGTAGAAACTCCTACCCAGCTCCATGCTTCCTATCCAAATACACCTACCAAGATGCCCAAGCAATAGCGCCATATCATGCTACACTGTCTCGAAATATTTTCAATAGACATCCTCCTCTTCGGGCCTTCCACCTCGCTCCAAGCCGAGTCTCTTCAACCTTCGAGCCAATAGCCCTTCCCCTGGTTCAGGTGTATTAGGCCGACCGAACAGCCCACCGTAGCCATTTTCGCCCTTGTTGAGCTTGGTGTAGCTATCGCTACTGTTGCTTGAATTACTTCGGAAGGAACCTGAGAAAGCACGATTCAGGCGGCTTATAGTATCACTCAGTGGGGACTGTGGGTCCAAATTGGCAGTCGTCTGTCTAGTGCCAACGCCCTCGGCAGTTCCATCAAGACCATGAAGATTGTCGTCATGGGGTCTAACTTGAGACATTGCGAGGCTGAATGGAATGGCAGGCACTGGTGGAGGCGGCGATTTAGAAGCGTATGCATAGTTCGATCCCCCGCCAAGTGACTGTGTGGAGCGCGGGTCTGCCGCCTCAGCCCCGTATCCAAAGCCGGAGCTTCGCCTGCGGTAGGCTTTCTCAGCGTTTGACTTGACACCCATATTTGAGCTCGGCGTTAGCGATTCGATATTTGGCTTCCAAGCGCTGAAACGTGGCTGTGGCAGTTGTATCTCGTTCTGCAGCTGTTCCTTGTTGTCCGGCACACGATTGGCGAATACGACTCGCATGTGCTGGTAGAGATAGAAGCGGCCTTTAGAAGGACTACAGATGTTGACATGGATGAGGTAGCGCAGAGTCGGCTTCTTGCTTGCCTCCACCCCTACTTGTACGGATCGTGAGCCCTCGCCCTTGGATGTAATCGCATAGTCGACGGATGGTCCCGCGGAGTAGCATCGTTGACGAATGAAAGTCTTGGTCCCAGCTTCCATCCCCGTCAGATCGTAGGGTACTAAGAACAATTTGACGGCGGTCTTGTTGGGATTCTTAATGATTATTTGAAGCTGTCCTTGCTCTGGTATTCGGTAACTCCCACCAGGAGGCGCTTGCGGCGGAGGAGATGTTCTCCTTCGCTTCTTTCGCTTCTTTGTGCCAATATTATCGTTTTCGGGGTCAATCTCAGGCCCGCTGCTGATGTGACCGTCGTCAGCAAGAGGAACAGCTGGAGACCGCCGACGTTTGTGTCTGTTGCTCTCTGCCGGGGAGGGAAGTTGATTGAGATCAATCTGTCCTACATACGGACTGGGCTCAGCCATGATACTTTGGTAGCTGCTTGTACCGGTGTTATAGCTGTAGAATACCGCAGGAAAAGGCACAGTAACATGAGCTGGGCATTTGGGCTTGCAGCCTCCTCTTCCCAGGACGCCAATTTGAGCTGTAAAGTCCAGTGGTTTCGACGGAGCTGTTGACATCCAGCCACGAAGTATTGACTCTTCGTATGAGCCTACCATAGATGCATGCTGTAGGTTTACCGCGTCGGAAGAGTGAGAAGACCTCCGAGCCCGAGAGCTCCCGGGCGTTTGAGGAGAGGTAGCCGTATGTAAAGACAGCGTAGACGTCAGGGATCGACGGGGTCTGTGGGCTTGATACGGCAAGCTAGTGACCCTTTGAGCACTCAATGGTTGATAGGACGACTGGGCAGAGGAAGGCGGAAGTCCTGAGGCTGAAGATAATGCATTGGGAGGGAGCGTATGGCGCCGACTCTTCTTACTCGGACTGCTTGAAAGATCGACAGGAGAAATATTGGAAAGGTCGAGATCTTCGCTGTTGGATTGCTGAACCAGAGGTGTGGTGGGAGCTTTGAGTATGTAGCTAGACGAATACGATTGCAACGACGGTGCACGACTTCTGACTGTCCTTCTGTCCGCCCATTCATGATATCTCTCGTTAGTCTGAACATCGGCACCAATGTCAGACCTTCGCCAAGTGACCGACGGTGTATACCATGGCGTTTTTGGCGAAGTTCCCATAACAGGCTTCGCCGTGCTGTCGTTTGCATCTTGTGGGAACCGTGTAAATTGTTTCCTCGCCCCATTATCCCCTTCAGTGAAGTTCCCGGAGTGCAAAGCCGACCTTGGTCGTTGTATATCTGCTGGTGGGCTCAACGCCTCTTGCGGAACACCATATGATGATTGTGAGTGACCAAAAATCTCTGCTGGAGGTAGGAGACAACCACTGCTCAGGCTGTCGTTTGATATTGTCGACGGAGAAGGGGTTTCTCTGAGTGCGGTCTTCGAAATTTCTTGTTGAAGCTGCAAGGAATACATTGTCAGCTTGTTCCTTCTCGTAATTCATGGTATCCTTGATGGCAGTTATACTTCGAGGAAATAGGGAATGGTGGTGTTCAGCAATGTCTAGGATAGCAAGCGGAATTCCAAGCAGCGAGCAGGCTTCGGTAACCAATTTTGAGTCCATTGTCTCAGCTAATCGCGAAGCCTTGACTCGAAGCTCGTCGTAAACAAACGCTCTTGTTGCTCGATGATGTAAAGCCATGGCTTACCGCTGAATTGGGAACCCACGTCGGGCTCTCCCCTCTCTTGATCCTCTCGATCAGCTCGGCCCTATCGCTCGTCCGTGCTCCATTCTCTTTGCCAGCCATGACAGCTGCTTTGTCCTCGAGGGCAGCGATCCAAGTCGGCACCTCGGGCTCTGGGCCATCGCAGAATTCGGTCCGTATGCTCTCCTCTGAAGGCTTTCTCATGACGGCACGAGGAGAGATCTCTTCCAGAGCAGCTTCGCGGTCCTCCTTTGCCTTAGCCAGGCGTAGGTCAGGGTCATGAAAGACAGGCATCGTAGAGGCAGACCATGATCACCGAGTGGCACTGGATGAGGGTGTCACAAAGAATTGGGTAGGTAAGGCAGGAGAGACACAAATGCGGTGAGCTTGGTCAAAGCTGTGGCGTGCCCAGTGAGTCAAGGGTGGAGTTATGCTGCGTTTATACGTTATGCATGAGACCTATGATGTCGTCCCCGCATATGATAGTACAGGTCCGTTTCGGTCGATGTCGGCTGGCCACAAAGAACAGACCTGTCTATCCGGCTTTCGGGCCAAAGAAAGGAACGAACCTGCCGATGTACGAGTATGATCAGAGGTTGGATGTGACATGGAAACAATCAAACAGGTGATTAAGCTCGCCATCGTGACGTGGTCCGGACTTTATCGGCGCTTAGGTGCTTTTGCTCATCCTCGAAGCTTGAGTTGGTTCGTTCAGGAACAGCCGATCAAGACGCCTGGCTCCTTTCCTCCCCGCACCCCAACTGAACCTGCCAGAAGAAGCAACGGTTTGCCGACTTCATGACTCCACTGCTGGCAGGGCTTGCATGTGATGCCTCGAATGATACATTCAAGCTATCTTATGATAATACCTGGAGGAATTGTGAAATGGAACACTCAAAGATTGGCTTGTCTATCATGAATCTATCGTTAAAGTAAACCGTAGCACTCAAGAGCAAACAACAGCAATCTGTGCAGATGTCGTGAAGCGACCACGCTCCCGATCTATGCATGCTTGACCCCCTTTGGCCATTCGTGCAAACAGCTGTCGTCTTAAAAGTCTATTTCTTTGCTTCCTCCTTTGGCTCCTCAACTCCATCAGGCTGGATCACATCTGCATCTATCATGTCCGTATCCTCATTCGTACCGTTCGCCCCTTCAGCCTTCTTCGGCTCCGCTGCCTTCTTCGCCTCTTCTTCCGCCTTCTTCTTGGCCTCCGTCTCCGCTCTCTTCTTAGCCGCTTTCTCCTCTTCTGCCCGCAGCACGGCTTGGCGCTCCTCCTCAATCTTGTCCATGTACCGCCCGACGATGGGCCCGGCGACGAAGCGAATCTCGTCCATCTTCGATATGTAAACGCTTCGTGTAGCGTCTTCGCCTTCGTCGTAGAGCCAGTCCTGATGATCGGTTAGCTTCCTGGTTGTCCAGTACTAGAAATACCGTACCTCGCTCTGCTCTAGCTTCTCCTTCAGCTTCGTCTTCTCTTCTTCGTTTGCGAACTCCGCGTACTGATCGTCAATCTTGGCTCTTAGCTCGTAGATGTAGGTTTCAAGCTCGTTCTTCTTATCCTCTGTATCAGCAACGAGCTTGTCTTCCATGAACATCGAATTTTCTTTCTCGGCCGCGGTTTCTTTGCTGGCCTGGTCCAAAGACGAAGTACCTGATGATAGAGGGAGCTCGCCTTTGCGGACTTGTTTCTTGATCTTTCGAGTCTTCGGCTTCGGTTCGGCGGTGCCGTTGGGTGGGTCGATCTCCATTGCCTGGGTTGGATTCCGGGTCAGCGAGCTTTCGCCAGTCAAGTTTTGCTTACAGCTATCGTAAGCATGTTTGAAGAGTCTCTTGATATGTTTTCGTGCCCCCTCAATAACCAAAGAGTCATTGGCAAAATCAGACGCAGAGACGTGGGGAATATTGGGGGACTTACATCACCCTCCTTCTTGTCGCCCTCCTTCTTATCGCCCTCCTTCTTCTCAGCCTCTTTTTCTTCAGGTATCGGCTCTTCAACTTCGATGTCTTCCACGTAGTAGCCTGACTCTAAATTCAGTACACCGTGGAGGTTAAGTCGTGCCTTGAGTTTGCATATCATGAAGTCGTCTTTCGAGTCAGCCTTCACGCCCTTTACGGAGAAGCGCCCGATCCAGGGGTTCGTCTTGCCAGGAAGCATATCTGGCTTGGCATATCTTGCTTCGAGATCGAACGGCTGCTTGCGGTAAAAAGTAAGGATCTTAGTAGATGGCATGACGTTCCCCTTGTTGAAGACTGTCAAACTTGTATCTTCGTCTGGAATGTCGGGCGACTGCTCCCAGTTGAACTCGATTGGATAGTTGACGATGTCGTGGATAGAGAAGTCCCTTACACGAAAGACTGGAGAGAGAATTGCACATGAGAAGGCACAGCCCCGCGCGACAGCTTCGTCCTGATTGAGGGTGAACGAGAGCTGCTTGCCGAAGAATTTGCTAATTCTTTCTTTCAAAGACGGGACACGCGTACAACCACCAACCATTTCGACGGCGTCAATGTCCTCGACCTTTAATTTGGCCTCAGCTAGAGCCTGTTCGAGCGGACCTGTGGCGCGTTCGAGTAATGGTTTCACAAGCTCCTCTAGCTCTTCACGTTTCAGCATGCCTGAGGCATCCACATCGTTCATTAAGGATTCGATGTTTATGGGAGCCTGAGCGTTGGCAGATAGGATTTTCTTCATCTTTTCTGCCGCTGCGGCTACTCGTACCATGGCCTTGGAATTGGTCGTTATGTCAATCTTGTACTTTTCTTTGAATTCCTTTGCAAAATGATCCACAAGCGCCTTGTCGAAGTTCCGTCCACCAAAGTGCCTATCGTACGCTGTAGATTTGACGGCCAACTCCCCTTTCTTGAACTCGACTATTGAGCAGGTATAGTTGCTGTGACCGATGTCAACGAAAGCCACACGTCTTGGCTTCTCTTCTGCTGTGGGTAGGTCGAGCTTTGTGATCCCGTAGCCAAGAGCTGTCGCCGTTGTATCGTTGATGAGCCTTAGCAGCTTCAGCCCTGCGATCTCTGCTGCATCCAATATGCTTCTTCGCTGTACATCCGTAAACCATGGTGGGACACTGATGACAATGTCGGAGACCGGTAGCTTCAGCTCTGCGGATGCGGTTGCCTTGATTTTATTGAAGAACATCGAAACCAGCTGTGTTGCAGAAAACGACTCTTTGTTGCCCAAGTATGTGACCTCTGCCCCAACTTGGCCCTTGACATCAACCAAATGTGCCGAGACATAGTCCTTCTCGATCTGTATGTCGGGATCGTTGAGGGAGCGACCGGCTAATCGCTTGAGGGAGCCCACGGTATTTTTAAGGTTGGAGATTTCTTGTGTCTTAGCTGGTTCTCCAAGGTAACGACTCTTGGGTCCAAATCCAACTAGAGATCTACGGAGCTTTAGTGACGAAGCAGCGGTCAGAGAGTGCGAGCACGTACGGTGTAGCTCGATTTGACACTTCGTTTGTGATCTGTCGGCATGGTCAGCATAACCAGATTGGGTTCGCTGAGCTCCAAGACATGACTTACAACATCGACACCACGATTTCGCGCAACGGCGATAACAGTATTGAGGGTACCGAAATCGACACCGACAACGCTCATCTTGCCAGAGTCCGCAAATTGCCAAGTTCACCGTACTGCAACGTTCCCGAGAGCTAGCTCAAATGAAGGTGTAATGTGTCTGACAATGGGCTCGATGATTGTTGCGGACGGGTAAGGTGTAGGGTAGGGGCAAGGTTGAGCCGTGGAGCTGTGCTGTTTGTACCTTGGATCCGAATCGCAAAAGTTAGAAATTTCGCGAAGTCACCGCCAGCCCTACGAGTACCTTAGGCTTCGCCGCTGGTGCCGCCAGTGATATGATCTGAGACACGTCACACTTCCGTCCACTGCAATGAACTTCTAAAATTTGTCAGGTCAAGAAGCTAAATCGAGTAGTCAGACAGGTAAATTCGCTGTGCACGCAATGTTTTTCGAGAGTCGAAAGCCAATATTATATGTACAGCTGACTCCGTTGGCGCCTTCTGACTCAACCCAAGCCGGATATGCACCGTTTTGTCCTACCAGTCTATTGCACCTTCCCCCTCTCCTTTTCCAATGATTCTCCTAGCCGCCACCTTTGCACCTTCCCCATTTTCTAGATGGCTGTTCGAAACAGGCTTCCTTCCTCTCAGTCCTTTCAACTTCTCGTCGAGCCGTGCGAAACCCGGATCCTTACCCTCGCCCCTTTTCACCATCCACTTCGAAGTCCCTAAGCGGGCGTCTAATTCCTCCACTGGCGGTAACTTAAGGTAAACCCAGCCATCATCCCTTTCCTCAACTGGGAAGGTTGCGGCACTGAGCTCAGTATCGCTACACTTCCCCGCATCAGCACCATTGAGGGTGTAGTTTCGCTTGTGGAAGGGGCATGACACCCAGATTTGGTTGGAGGCCATGTCGTCACCAATGAGACCCTCACTCATCGCGAAGGTTCTCTTGTGAGGACACATCTGCTGCATAGCGTACCACTCGCCCTTGATCTTGAAGACTGCCAGCTGAGTGTCACCGCGCTTGACATTGATACCCCTACCGGTCGGGTTATCGTCGAAATGGGTCGCTTCAATGATGGGCTGCCAGGAAAGCTGACTCCATTTTGTGCCTCTGAAGTCTTCCTTGGCCGACTCTGTTGGCCAGTCGGCTGGTCTAGATTGATCGCGCTCATCTATACATTCGATTGTGTCTTGCGTTTCTTTGGTATTGCCGAATTGCTGAAACACCTTCTGACGTTCAGGATCGTTGATAACCTCTGTCCATTCGCAGAAGAATGTGCCAATGAGTTCAGTCATCTGCTTTTCTAGCTCGGCACAAATTCCGAGCTTGTCTTCGAGCACAACTTCACGGAGATACTGGATACCACCCGGAAGTTGCTCGATCCATCGGGCTGTACGTTGAAGCTTATCTGCTGTACGCATGTAGAACATGAGGTACCGATCGAGAATTGGAATGATGTCGTCAGGCGGTACATCTTTCGCAAGCAGCTCCGAATGGCGTGGCTTAGCGCCTCCATTGCCGCCAACAAAAAGATTGAAGCCTTTCTCAGTAGCGATCAGCCCGAAGTCTTTGTTTTGCGCCTCAGCGCACTCCCTGACACAACCGGATACTCCTCCCTTGAGCTTGTGGGGCGAGCGAATACTCTTGTAACGCTCCTCCAGCCTCACCGCCATGCCAACACTGTCGCCGATGCCGAAGCGACACCATGCGGTACCGACGCATGATTTCACAGTCCGAAGTGACTTAGCGTATGCATGGCCTGATTCAAGACCTCCGTTGACCAATTCAGTCCAGATATTGATCAGATCTTGCTTTTTAGCCCCAAACATGTCGATTCGCTGGCCTCCGGTGATCTTGCAGTATAGACCGTACTTCTTGGCTACCGACCCTATGACAATAAGTTTATCGGCGGTGATCTCTCCAGCCGACACCCTTGGTATGACTGAGAAAGTACCGTTTCGCTGAATGTTCGCAAGAAACTTATCGTTGGTCTCTTGTAGACCATGCAAGGGTTTGTCGATAACGTGCTGATTGTACAATGAAGCAAGAATTGAGGCCAAGGTTGGTTTGCATGCCTCACAACCTACAGAGTCGGGATTCTTGCCACACTCTTTCATTACATCAGAGAAGGTTTTCAGCTTCTTGACGTAGATGATGTTGAACAGATCAGCTCGGGAATACGCAAAATGAGGGCATAGATGGTTCAAAACCTCGGAGCCCATAGCCTTCATCTCCGCATTGAAGATGCTTTGGACGAGTGGCATGCATCCACCACAGCCAGTCCCGGCCTTCGTACACGATTTCACTTCTCCAATGCTCTTGCAAGTACCTTCCCTGACTACCTTGGAGACATCTCCCTTGGTCACGTTGTGGCATGAGCAGATTTGCGTTTCATTCGTCAAGTCACTCCCATCGTCATCGCCCTCTTTGCTGGCTCCGATAATAAACTCGCTCGGCGGCACCTCCAGAACTTTCTGATTTTTTACCATGGGTACCAACTTAACGTAATCTTTCGTATCTCCGATCATCATTCCTCCCAGTAGGTACTTCCCATCCAGTGTGAAGAGGTACTTTTTATACACGGCGGAGAACGGGTCCTTGTATGTCAGCGCTTTCACAGGCGACGGAGGTGGGCCGTCAGTAATACTCTTTACTTTGTCTTCAATCCCCTCCTGCATCTCTTTCTTCGCTCCGTGCTTTCTGACAGGTAGATCCTTGGGTCCGTCTCGATCGGCGAAAAAATCGCCAAAGCTTGCAACTTCCACACCCAAAAGTTTCAATTTGGTGCTGAGATCAGGTCTTTCGAACTTCCTAGGTGCATGTACCTTGGCCTGGGTCAAGTTGAACGCAAGTACTTCTGCCATCTCGATTCCAGGCGCGATAAGTCCAAAGGTCTGATTTTCCCAGCTCGCACATTCGCCAATTGCATAAATGTCTTTCTCACTGGTCATTAGACTGGGGTCTATGATGATACCACCGCCTCGATCGGCGCATTTGATGCCTGACCTTCTAGCTAACTCATCTCGGGCTTTGATGCCAATACCGAACATCAGACACTTGCAGTCCATCCGTTCTCCGTCTTCGAAAAGAACACCTTTCACGGCGTTGTTGTCGTCGACCTCGATCTTGCCAACCCGTTTGCTCAACAGTACGTCTAGCCCGAGCTTTTGGATAAGATCGACAACCATGCCGCCTGCATCGCTGTCAAGCTGGCGACTCATCACCCACCGATTGCGCTCGATAAGCTTGACTTTGGAGAACGTCTCGAGGTCCATCATGGCTTTTGCGGCTTCGAGTCCAAGCAGACCTCCGCCTACGACGGCGCCTGTGCTGCCTTTGCATGTTTCGGAATACTCGATCAGCTTTTGTAGATCGTCGATTGTGCGATATACGAAGACGCCCTTTGCGTCGTGCCCAGGTGTATGCCGAGGGAGTAGCGCATCCGAACCGGCAGCAAGGACAAGGTAGTCATAGGGTACTGTATCACCCTGCGATGTGGAAACGACCCTTTGGGATGGATGTATCTCGGTCACAACAGTATTCAGGTGGTAATTGAGGGCTCCTTCAGGCTTGGTCGAGTACTAGGCAGATGCTAGGGTCAGTGAATGTCGTCTGTTTCGAGGTCCGAAGGGTACGTTGCGCATTAACTAACCCAGTCTCGAGGATTTAGGTAAAGGTTTTCAGCCTTCCGATGCTGAAAGAAGCTCGTCAAGCCAACGCGGTTGTAAGCCACATGAGGTTCTTCACCAATGACGACAATGTCGTATTCCCGTCTTTTCTCGTCCATCTTGATAAGCTTCTCTCTATAGATGCACATTGTCAGCCGCGATCAATGCTGTCAGGCATATCAGGATTCATGCGGCGTCCTTACATAAACGCTATGCCCACCATACCTAGTCCCACCACGACTATTTTCTTCCTCTTCTCCGGCGGTCGAGGATATTGCGGTGCATCCTCTTCCGGGTCGTGTCCGTTGACAGGCAATTTTCCCACCTGCATACCTGGAGAAGAGTCGGCCCACGACATCGTGGCAAGATGCCTCGCCTCGAGTCAGGTATGTCAGCCTGCTTTCCTTATAAGATGACTGCTATTAAAGGTCTAGAGAGATGATGACACAAGGACAGTAGATGGCATCTACTACAAATAGAGACACAGGTATGGACATGGAAGGGCGCAAAGGTGCCCGTGGGAACAGAGTCATCAATTGTCACTAAGAGAGTGAATTCAACAGGAACAAAAGAGATCCTCTGGAACCAGGAGCACTAGGGTCATGCTGCATCATGTCGCCATGAGTGTCCACCAACCGCCCCGAGCGGCCGTGAGCATGGCAAAGACTGGGGAGCTCCGCCGAGTGGGACGGCGCCACCCCGCTTATCGGCTTGCATATCGGTTTATGGAGCGTCGAATCTGGATTTTGACAAGGTCAACCACGGTTTTCCTTTTCCTCGGTAGTGGGACGTGAGAGCCCATCAGAGTTGGAGGGAAAGATAAGAGATGTCGTTCTGATAAGCCGCGCATTTCACCTAGCGCCATTCGGCCCAGACCGCCAAGACCTCGTTGCATTCCCCCGGACTTTCCCCTTCTTCAGAGAACAGTTGGACGCGGGATGTCAAAGTCGTGCTCTGGAATTATTGTGAAGACCCCCAAGCTTTTCAGTCTTACGACGCAGTCCTGGACTTTGGCTCCGATCGATTTACTAAATGTATCGCGCCCAAAGATTTGAGAAGGTCATTTGCTGCTTGAAGATCTTGTCTGAACCGGATTCCAAGGTGGCCAATGCAAACATGCGCGCACGACGATATAGTAACGTATTTTGTGTCCTCTTGGGATCTCTCATGCAAGAAGATGCATGATTCTCACGATCGAGTCATGATCCTGATGCTTGTTCTTGTGGCGCGCAGTTGTCTGGATCCCAAACCAATCTCTGACTGGCTCTAAGGGGTTAGAGATCGTACTTTATCTACCGCGCTAGTGTCCCAGAGATAAGAGGTCAAGGCCTCAGCGCAGCACCAGCACAACACGTTGGTCACTGACCTCCGCGGGCCACCACCTTGTGCTCGTGCTTCTCGTACTGTAAGACTGCCACCGGCCATGCTTTTCCTATGTATCTAGCATCGACTACCGGCACCCTGTTCGTCTGAACACCCGACTACTCTTGTAGGTTTGCCTCGGAGAATTGTGTGACTGCATCAGACCCGATATGGCAGGGCATTTCCGTGTACAGTTCGAACTTCTCCCCACAAAATCTGACCGCATTTACCATTGAATCTTGCAATTTATGTTGCTGTGTTTCTAGCTTTTGGTCTTTCATTTCTGATGTCTCGTTATGGAGGACCCTTCATTGCAAGACGAACATTCGCAACATCTCCTAAGAAAGCATGAAGAGCTACCTCCAACCCCCCCATACTGCGAGGACAGTGTTTCTGAACGAAGTCTTTCATCTGACGCGCCCGAAGTAGACTTGCCTTTGCCACCGCCTTCTCGTGCCCCAACCAAGGTGCTTGATGTTGACAAGAAGACCCCTGACGCCCATGTCCCTCGTGATCCAAGGTTGATACGGCTTACCGGGACTCATCCATTCAATGTGGAGGCACCATTACAGGCTCTCTTCAATGAGGGATTCTTGACGAGCCCTGAATTATTCTATGTGAGGAACCATGGGGCCGTACCGGAAGTGCATGACCGGGATATTCCGCACTGGGAGTTTACAGTGGAAGGGTATGGCCAGCCACCATGCACATTGTGTCTCTAGCTGACCTTAGACGGTCAGGCTTGTCGAAACACCCTTAAGGTTGACTCTGCGCCAACTCATTGCTGAGTATGAGCAGATCACATGTCCCATCACCCTGGTCTGCGCGGGCAATAGGAGGAAAGAGCAAAATGTGGTCAGAAAGAGCAAGGGTTTCTCATGGGGAGCAGCTGGTGTATCAACAGCCCTGTTCACAGGAGTTGCAATGTCCGAGCTAATCAAAAGGGCAAGGCCGCAACGCAAGGCAAGATATGTGTGCATGGAAGGAGCGGATAAGCTGGTATGTGAGATGTCAACAATCAATTCGACTTACCATTGGCGCTAAAAGTTCGGGTTCTCGTAGCCAAACGGTTGTTATGGCACCTCTGTCAAGCTCAACTGGGTCATGGATGCTAACCGTGGGATGATGCTCGCTTACAAGATGAATGGCGAAATGCTCCGACCAGATCATGGAAAGCCACTAAGGGCAGTGATACCCGGACAGATCGGTGGGCGAAGCGTAAAATGGCTGAAAAGGTTGATCGTGACCGAAGCGCCAAGCGACAACTGGTACCATATCTATGATAATCGGGTCTTACCTACGATGGTCAGTCCCGAGGAGTCAGCTAGTAATCCGAAATGGTGGTCTGACGAGCGTTACGCTATATTTGATCTCAGCACAAACTCAGCGATTGCTCATCCCGCACATGAAGAGCAGCTGTGCTTCGTTGATGGGCCAGAAATGTACAGAGCTCGAGGTTATGCATATGGAGGTGGCGGGCGGAGAACCACGAGAGTCGAACTTTCTATCGACAAAGGTCGGACTTGGAGACTAGCAGACATCGAATACCCCGAAGACAGATACCGTGAGACTGATCAGGAGCTTTTTGGTGGACGCATAGATATGTCATGGAGGGAAAGCTGCTTCTGTTGGGCGTTCTGGTCTTTGGACATTCCTGTGGCCGAACTCGCCGATTCCAAGGATATCGTGGTCAGAGCCATGGACGAGAGTATGAACGTTCAACCGAGGGACATGTATTGGAGCGTACTTGGCATGATGCAGAATGCCTGGTTTAGAGTCACGATCAACAAAGAGGGCGACTCCCTGAGGTTTGAACATCCCACACAGCCAGCACTACTGCCTGGCGGATGGATGGAGCGAGTCAAGAAAGCCGGCGGTGACCTAGCGAACGGTTACTGGGGCGAAGCTATCGGGGGTGAGAACGCCGGAGCATTGGTACAAGAAGAAGCAGAAGAAATCCGGATGACTAAAGAAGGACTCACGAAGGCTATTACGATTGATGAGTTACGAAACCACGATAACGAACAGGAGCCATGGTTTGTGATCAATGGTGAGGTATACGAAGGAACAACTTTCATGAAAGAGCATCCTGGCGGCGCTCAGAGCATCGTCAGCGCTGCAGGCATGGATACAAGTGACGAGTTCATGGCAATACGTACGTATTGTACTCGGACATTCCTCGCCTCCGAGCTGACACACCAGCAGATTCGGAAACAGCAAAGGGTATGATGCCAGGCTACCATATCGGCACCCTCAACGAAGCAGCGAAGATGGCTCTTGCCCAAGGTGAACTGTCCCCTGACCAACCTTCTGAGCCAAGACCTACGTTTCTCCAGCCTCGGGCCTGGTCGACCGCTCCCTTGTATTCCAAGCAGGTGATCTCATGGGACACCAGGATCTTCACCTTCAAACTAGGACACGAAACCCAAACGCTCGGCCTCCCAGTGGGTCAGCATCTGATGATCCGTCTCCGAGATCCCAAGACCCATGAAGCAATCATCCGGTCCTACACGCCCATCTCAGAAACGACCAAGGCAGGCTTCCTGGACGTACTCGTCAAAGTCTACTTCGACACTCAAGCGGCTAAAGGAGGTAAAATGACTCAAGCCATGGAATTCTTAAACCTAGGCCACGGTGTGGACTTCAAAGGACCGATAGGCAAATTCGAATACCACGGCCGCGGCCTGTGTTCCATCAATGGCAACAAACGGACCGTCAGCCGCTTCGCCATGATCTGCGCCGGCAGCGGCATCACGCCCATCTTCCAAGTCCTGCGGGCTGTGATGCGCGATAAGCATGATAAGACGAAGTGCACGGTCCTCAATGGCAATAGGCTGGTGGAGGATATCCTGTGCAAAGAGGAAGTCGACGAGATGATCAAGGGCAATGAGGAGCGAGCGAAGGTTTTGTATACGCTGACGAAGGCACCGGAGGGATGGCAGGGTCTGCGAGGGAGGATAGACGGCGCGTTGGTCAAGGAGCATTGTTTGAGGGATGACAAGACGCTGGTCTTGGTTTGTGGGCCGGAGGCGTTGGAGAAGAGCGTGCATGTTGCATTGAAGGAGCAGGGATGGGTCGATGATCAGATCTTATTTTTCTGAGGGCATGGCACGGCAAGGTCGCGCTTCATATGCGTTATCTTACTAGATTGGATACTTACAATGTATATATATGAATATACATATAATTTCCCAGAGCCCGATCCACCACGTGATCGTCGGCTGACTCGCTTTGCTCGCGTGCTAAGGCCCGTTTCGTCCATCGGCTCTTGTTACCCACACAGAACGAGGGTAAGACGCCAAAGATTTCCGTGCATGGGACACCTTTGCCGTCCACTGAATCGTCTGTCAGAGTGTACATAAAGCTACTGACCCCCGCGATCCATTTGGGCAGTTATAGCAATCCGCAATTGCGTGCAAGATAAGAAGTGCTTCACCTGCGTCAAAGGCGTTGCCTTTTGGCTGCCTCGTTATTGCCTTTGCAGCCTCGCTGACTCTATTTCTAATCCGTGACCAAAGATACATCAACACTCTCCCAAGCTTGGTCAAGGATTACCGAAACGGGTCTCAGGTAATTGTACAGATCTTATCCAGTGTCTTGTCGATGGCACAAGTGCTGATTGTCTGCTCGTTGCTCAACTTTGCTGCTCGCATCAAGCTTTTTGAGTCATCGACATCTATCGGCAATTTCAGCTTCTGGTCAGCCTTGTCAAACCACGTTTCGATACAACTCTACCATCGACACAACTCCTTTTTGTTACGTTGACGCTGGCACTTGGTACAGGACTGGGAGCGCTGTGGACTGGATCACTTACGCCATTGCCTTCAACGGCTTCCAGGAATGATGGAAAGGTATGGATAACGTTCTTCAACTCATCTACCACGCCAAGCATGTATCCACGACCATCCGATGGTGCAATTATAATACAATACAGCCTTTCGGAAACTCCAGATCCAAAAGGGCCAGAGTATCCTCCGCTGGACAACTGTATAGTCTTGAACAAGCTTGGCAACCTCATCATGACAGCCTCTACCGCAACAAGCGTCACCAGCCCGCGGCAACACCCCAAGATAGACAACAGTATCTGGACTTATAGGGGTCGTTCGTATGGCAAAGGCTCTTCGACGAATCAATTCCCTGTTTTAATACTACGGAAAAGTCGGCAGACCAAGGCTTTTCGTACCTAGAGTCTGGTTACAACACCAACGTTTCCTGTCGCAAGCAAGCAAATGTCATATTTCCATTCGAAGAATACAATGACGGTGGAGATGGACAGTTGAGCTTATGGACTCCCCAGGTTGTTATGCTGGACTCAGGAAACGTTTCAATCCCACGCTTCGATGTGGCTAGCCCAGTCTTTAACGGAGTCAACTCGCATCCATTCGGCTATTTCGTATGGATAGCCTTCTCCGACAAGGGCGTATACTATTTAGCCACTGCCTCCCAACCCGATTCTTGGTCGGGTGGTCCCGACAACATATTATGCACAATTGAGTTTGCGCCAATGACCTTTCGCACCAAAGTTTCAGCAGTTGATCAGTTGATCACGGTCACTCCTCTGGGAAGAATAGATGACTTTAACCAGACTGGTAATATCACGGACGCAATCATTTTGGAGCTCGATCTCTTGTCACGAGCAAGCTCCTCCTCTCTGACCTTCGCGTCTCTTTACTACGCTATCAAAAACAACTGGCAAGCAGCCAAGGTCGTTTATAGTGCAAGCAAGGATACAGCTTGGGAGCTCTCGTTGCAAGATACGATCATCGAAGTAGTAGACGACCTCCTGACTTATCGGGGAATTCTCGCTGTTAGCCGTGGAGATGGTGAACGTGCTCCTCAATCTGTGCAAAGACACTTCACAGCTATCAAGATCGGCCAGACTGCGTATCACGTAGCACAGCTTGTCATTAACATCGTTCTGTGCACATTTCATCTATACGAAGCAAGCCGAACGCGATACTGGAAGCACTTACCGGATTTCGACTTCCTCGACACCAAGGCGCTAACGCTAGCTGCCCTGGGTCCAGAGAAGTCGAACGAGCACGCTTCTACAACGTCCCCATCGCGTCCATCTTCTAAACGAGGTAAAAATAACCCCACAAAGCTGGTAGCATTCTACGACGAAGAGTCGAGACCAAGACTTCGTTACCTCAGTGCTCCAGCAGAACGTCAGCAGACCACCTTCGCAGACGAACAGTCACTGCATCCGCTCAGAGATCTTGGTTCATCTCGAGATAGTGACATTGCAATGCAAGATCGTGATGGTATAGACCTCTTGGACGTGGATCTGAGGCCTCTGCTCGTGGACTCTTAGTTTGCTCGAGGCAGTTGAGTTGTAGGTGCCACACTGAGGCCTCTGCTCGTGGACTCTTAGTTTGCTCGAAGCAGTCGAGCAGCAGGTGCCACACTGAGGCCTCTGCTCGTGGACTCTTAGTTTGCTCGAGGCAGTCGAGCAGCAGGGTGCCACATAGAGACATATCAGAAAACTCAAGTATTCACACCCAGCAAACGCTTTCCAGCATATCTACTGTGCATCTTCTATTGTATGTTCTTGCCATTCCAATACGTTATTTGGCAATGAAGTGACCGAAAGAGCTGATTCGGTTGGAAGTGGAAGCAGGTACCCGGGCGACAGATTCTGGGAAATTAGGTATAATAAACCGAACACAGCCAGCAAGTCTAAGGTATATGGGTATTATTTTAAGTTACTAGGTTGACGCCTCGTGTTAATTATTACTCTTCCTTGCTGAGAATCTCCCTTGTCCCCTATGGACGATATTCAGTTGGTGGTGATAGTGGCTGTGATTGAGAGTAGTAACTTTCCAAGATGTATGATATAATAAAATCCACTGGACGCTTGAAGATCGATGTCTGCGATCGAGGATACTATAGCGCTCGTACTTGGGTAAGATCAGACTTCGAATGGGCACCTCTGCGGCATGGAAGCTTGCTTTTCCAACGTCGCCTGATCACGTGATATTATCCTCCCCAACCTCCTCGCCGTTGGACCTCTTAACGTACCCAGCCATTTTCTTACCGCCGTCGCTTACCCCATGGCAAAAAAGCCACGTATGGCCATACTTGTGATTGAGCTTCATGCGACGCATAACCAACGACGCGCAGACTGTCGGACTTCAAGTAAGAGGGAGACAAATAGTAATGCAGGTTGGGAATGTACGAAGCAAATGTAGAGGAGAAAGACAGGCATCGCCGCACTGCAGGATGTTGTCGATATCGTAAGTGCGATACTTGGAAAAATTCTTCCAATTTGGCCGTCAGGTTAGGTCGGCGCGCGAGGAGGCTTAGTGCAGCGTAAGGGTTAGGTTCGGGGTACTCCGCAGGATAAGTCCTTTGCCACATGTTTGCCGCCCCTCAGCCACTCGCTCAGTTTTCACTATTTGTTTCGGCTATCGAATCCTTGCAAGTCCAAACGAGAACATTGATGCAGCTTGGATAGGATGCTGATCCAAGAGCTCCATATATGGCTGTACCGACACATGCATATCAAATACGTACACTTGCATTGCTGTTTCAAAATAGCATAACAAACGAAAACGAGGTAATAACACCAAATCCTTTGGAAGAATGGGGAAGGAGGAACGGAATCTTTTTTGGATGGCGTGCGTTGAAGAATTGAGTAATTGTTGCGAGCAGAATATTATATAGCGAAGTCAGGGAACCGGAGGTCCCCAGGCAGGTCAGAGCCTGCTTCTCGGACAGTAATACCACATGCATGAGAAGAAGGGGAAAGTACAGGAAAACCCTTGCATATGCTCATATCCCATTGGTCTCGTCGTTGTCATCCATCATGTCAGTCGTGGTGTTGGTACGTTTTTCCTTTCGTCGTTGAGATCGTAAGGTCGTGAAGTGCATGAAGTAATTAGAGGTTTGTCGTGTTGTAGAGGTCATGGTATGAAAACGGATGATCGGTTGAGAGGAGTGAAGTGTGTGCCTTCAATGCGCTGGCATGAGTGGGCTCACTTATCAGGGCAGACGCCCAACACCTTAAGGTAGCCCCTGAGAAGTGAACCCTGCCGGCGCATGGGATAATCCGTGCCTTTGGTACGTATAATGAGCGACGGGTAGAGGTTGTTGAGACCTGACCTGTGTGCAAACATTCCCGGTTACTAAGAGACATGCGGTAGTGGCATATGTTTGTCGATGTTCGCCTCTGGAGACGAAGGTTGGCGTTTTTAGTGTTCACGATCTGTGCTTGCCCTTAGTCTTCCGCGTGCGCTTTCCTGTCACTTGAGACTCATCGCTGTTTGTAGATTCGATATCAACTTGACTTCTGGTCCTTTTGTTCGAGCCATTGGATAGCTGCGAATACAGTTGGGAGTTGTCTGTCTTCTGTGAGATTTGTCCATTTGTTGACTCTTCGTCGAATGTTTGCGTAGCTGAGGCTATTTGTGCATTGCGTAACTGTTGGGCAAGGGGCGAGGAGTTTGCGCAATTCGATACAGCCCTGCTGCTACGTGGCGTGTTCCTGGAAGTCCTGGGAGACGGCTGCCCGTGACGATAGAAGCCAACCTTCATCCTCGCTTGATAAGCCACGGAGCTCTCATCCAATTTCTTCAAAAGGTCGTTTGTAGCAGCACTTAGACAGACACTGAGCTCATCTACCGCGTACTTGAGCATCCTGCTAAAAACCTCAATGACTCTCTCTCGCGTGAATCCGTCTTCTCCCGTAAGCCTGGCCCATTCCCTGTATTCGAAATTCAGGCGATACTCCGGTCGATCCCACATTACAAGTTCGAAACGTCTCGCATCTCGCGGTAATTCAATTGCCCTATGGATGCGGATGAGGATCCCTTGGGTGTTCGCGACTACAGAGAAAAATCTAATCTTGTCGAAGAAGGTCTGCTTATGTGTGGGGCCCGCATCCTGGAAGAATTCGTAAAAGTTGTTCAAGGCTTGGCTTGCGTTATTGAGAGACTGATACAAGGCTTTCGGGTCTTCGAGTGAGGTGACGGCGTTCTTCGCCTCCACCGCTAAAAAATGGAAGATCCTCGAGTCTCCTGAATTCTGATTCTCGAAGCACGCAAGTTCCTTGGTTGCATCTGGTAGACTTCTCCACAGGCTATCCTTGATTACTGCCTTCCTGTTGAAGCATACTGCAAGATCAGGCTTCGGTTGGGTAAGAAGCTTCTCGTCGGCATTGCAGAGCGCTCGACTTGGCATCGGCAAACAGGTCCATGGCTCCTCTGCACTGAAATCGAGTAGCGGCTCCACGTCGACCTCCTTCTCATAGATCAAGAAATGTCGGGCAATGAGGCTGACCATCAATGTTCTCTGGAAGATAGCCTCACTTGAGTTTGGGCTTAGCTTGGCTTTATCTCGTAGCCACAGATCTTCGCAGAATTGTTTTTGCTCGGCTGTTTCCCCCAAAAACCCTTTCAAACTGAAAGACTTGATTTCTTCGCTACGCGAGTCGATTGATTTGCGCGGGTCAGTTTCAACGTTCCTCTGCGTGAGACCCTTCTTGAATTCCCCTTGAGATTCAGGGCCAATTCTAGCCATTTTTATCGCCAAAGCCGGGTTGTCCATGATTGCTGCGATGATGTGTGAAGCAATCTCGTCTAGAGGAGGCAGATATCCGTACTTATAATTGAAATCCTCTCGCGGGTCAGTATAAGTCGTTCCAGAAGTATCTTTTTGTATTTAGTCAAATCCAAGAAGCTTGTTGAATACTTACAGGTAGGTTCTTCGTCACGAGTGGCTTGTACTTCTTCTAGCCTCAGCGAAAGTTCTTCAAGTGCTTCTCGTGATGGAACTTGATGATGGTATATAGATATAGATCCCTCACGGCGACCGCGTCGGCCAGATCCGTCACCAGGAACCAATTCTGGAGAAGAACCAGAAGCGAGATCAGAAGACTTCACCTTCCCTTTCGCGGTCTTCTTGGTCGGTTTCCCTGCTGTTGGGCCGGACTTCTTCGTTTCTCCTCTCTTGGCGCCCTTTCGAGGAGGTTGAACTTGAGAGGTAGGATCCTGTTCGGACAGCTTGTTGGATTTAGCCGTCGGCTCTCGCTGATGCTTGGAGACTGTCGTAGGTTTGCTGCTTCTGGAAATCTGGCGGTCTTTTCGACTTTCTCGAACTGTCGGTTTCCCCTTCTTTGTCGGAGGCTTGGCCAGAGCAGTATCTCCTTCCGAATCAGGGACAGTGGTAGCACCAGGGCGTGAATGCGTCGAAGTTTTCGATCCTTGTGCTGGCTCACGAGATAGCCGCGGGCTCAGTTGGTCTTTCTCCTTTGAATGCGGCGCTGATTTTGTGGCACGGAGCCTCGTCGAGCGTCGAGGACCACTCGCTACAGGCGCGTCCTCCTGGGGCTATGGAAAATTGTGAGATAATGTTACTATCTTGGAACAATAAAATCACAAACGTTCATGCATTTCGAAGGGTATTGCAAGACCTACATCCTTATCAGTCTGTCTCACAGCCGGTTGACTGCGCTTCCGGGCTCTCGAAGGCTCTGTGGCGACTTTCGCTCCCTTTCCGCCTCGAGGCATGAGAAGCAGATTCTCTAAGCGTCACCAGGGGAAATGGAGAGGAACGCAATGCGATGAAATAGGCACCAGTTATAAGTATTGCAAGGCAGCACTCGGCGATCTTCTGCTAGTCGCGATGGCGGTGTGTGGTACAAGAGTACAGCACGGAGAGAGTAGTCACGGCGATAAATAACAACAGCGTATGACGGCGGAGCTCACAGAGCCCAATTGCAGTGAGCGCATAGAGCTCAATGGGTGTAGTGGCATTGGGCGGGAGATGAAAGGTCGTCGTAGGGATGGAGCGTGCCGGGGAATGCAACCAATTATTGAGTCAGGCGTGCAGGAAGGACGGATTGAGAAGGAGGGGAAGGTGCGCGGTCCGGGGCGTGGCGCATAGAGTCGCATACTGAGAGGATCCAAGATTCTGCTCGGTGCCCATCTGCATCAGCTTCATCTGCATCAAGAGCATTGGCCCCAGTAGGAAAACCGAACTAAATTGAAAGCTTTTTCGAAAGTAAGTAGAAGTAGATGCTTCAATGAAGAGGCGGAACGGGACGGCGGGAATGCCAAACTCAATGATCAATCACGCTACTCGCCTTGATCAGGAAGTGCAACTACACTTAGCGCTTTCATGTTGCTTGCCCGTGCTTGGCATTGCATTTAGATCCCCACCCCCAACTTTTGTCGAAATCACTTCTAATTGATTTTATCAACTTTTCCATTTCTTGATTTGATTAATCAAAAATCTTCCATATAAAACTTCGACACTTGGCGCTTTGTTAAATCTTTTTGTTAGTAAAATTTGATAAAGAATTGAAGCTGTTGTAGTTGTTGCAAAATTTATGTAATTGAGACAAGTTTAAACGAATCTTGTTCTACAACTGCGATCCGAAACGCGAAATCTACGCATTCTAATAAATCAATCAAAACACTCTTGAATTGTACAAAACTATATCGACTTAAAGCGCAAAGCTTACTCTATCTACATCTTAGATTTGGTAATCAAATAACAAGAAATGCGAAAGTTGATAAAATCGATCAAGAGTGATTTTGACAAAAGTTGGGGGTGGGGATCTAAATGCAATGTCAAGCACGGGCAAGCAACATGAAAGCGCTAAACCCGGAAGTGCTACAGATGCCGAGCTCTAGGCCTTATTGGGGGACTCCAGAGCTCATTGGGGCTTAGATCTAGGCGGCTGTCGCACTTCCCCTATCTGTCGCACTGCCTGATCAAGGCAAGTATCCCCAGATACTTAGCCTTAGGCCATGCGGATCTACTTTCATTGGGGATGCTCAACACCCTACCTCGAAGCCAACTTTGGTGGTATGAACATGGTATCAGGAAAAGAGACATCAATGGCATGATCAAGTAGACAGGGAAATGGAAGCAAATGGTACTCTGTACGCATGCGCACTGATTTGCTGCTCTATCTAAGAGGTGCCCATTACGGGCAAAGGATTGTTAGTCTTTCAGCAAGCTGTGCATCCACGCCTTCCGCCAGCCTGTCTCCAACCAATCGTTCCTCCGGCTCTAGCCTCGCTTGGTGAGAACCAGATAATCAATATTGGTGGGCAGCTTTACATGCTGGACCTCGGCCAAGACATCCACGAGAAAGTCCTCCAACCCGCTACTAACCAGCAGCTTTCGCTCGCCCACGGCCCAGGCATTCTCGTATCGGGGTTCTTCAGTGGCGTATGTGGGCGGTTGTCCAGCATGTCCCATGCGCGTTGTACAATACACAGCCAGAAGTACCCGCATTTCCCAACCGTCGTCGGTCGATGTTCCATCATAGACGACTGCCGCTGCTTCGATAAGGCTCGACATATCGATCAATTGTTCGGCGTGCCTCCACATGAAGCTGTGCAGGCTGCGAATAAGTTGTTTCTTGAACTTCGACGCCACGAGCTTATTGCCCAGTACATAGGCATGTGCATGACGAGTCAAACAGTCATTCATGGAGAATTCCTCCGTTGAGTCATCGTCGAAGTATAAAACGTCAAAGATGTCGCTGAGGCTCTTGTACTGCGACATCGCAAAGAGCTATAATGCAGACGGATCATCTTCTTCGAGTCTGAAGGTTAGACTCTGCCCTTCGGAGAAATTGCTGTTGAGAGCGGTTCGAAAGTATTCGGAATGTTTGACAAGACGCTCTTGATGGATGTAGTAAGTCTTCTCTGCTAGATCTTTCACGACGATGATGGTAACGGGCGGTGAGTCGACGAATCCATCGCCTGGTTGAGGTGGCTTTGACCCGGTCATTGTCTTTGAAGTCCGCACTTTTGGCACAACTAGCTGATCTGATTCCATGTGAAGCTGTCTGGTGTCTAACGATGCAAGATAGAGGACATCCATGCCGACGAGCAAAGCTTTATAGGCTTTGGAGAGCTCGACTTTAAACCTTCGACATTCGACATTCGACACCACCAGACTGTCTTTGCTCCAACAATCGAAACACTTCAGTGCTTGTCGTCCGTCAAGTGACACTGCTGGCGTTATAATCCAGATTATGCGACCTATTCATATCACGGATAATCTCGGCAAGTGAAATTTCGACACAAGTAAACATGTCATCACCGTACCACCAGCATCACGACGTGTGAAGGCATTACCCATGCCCATGTCGAGTGGCCCTTGTCCAACGTACGAGCCTGCTCACCTCCTGAATCTGGCAAAAAGGCCAATATCTCAGTAAGCCCCGTGTCACAATTACTCCCGCATGGTATCGAGGCATCCTCTTGCCTAACGGTCCAAATTCGCGTGGGGATTAGTAAGGCCTCTTCAGGATAGAGGCGCTAACGAGGTTGTATCTAAGAGCTTTAATTGGCGAGTCCGGACACATCTGTGGCGCATATACCATGGTAGCTAAACCAAGGAAGAAGTCGAAATGCTAGATTAATTGCCTGGGCTGCAGTACCCGGGTAGTCGCTTCGTTGCTGTGCAATGAGGTGTTGCTGATGCTCAGTACAGCAACGTGATCATTCCTACGACTCTCTCGAGGACACTTCAAAAGAAGAGCTTCTTAGTCTCGTGTCCGTATCCAAAGAAAATCAGTACAGAGTTCGATTGGAGACTGTTGAAAGTGAGCAGAGAGAAGACGATCGAGCTGATTGCTGCGTGACCAAGGATGCAAGCCGGACGATGAACGCTTCTCAGACAAACGAGATCCAAAGATCGTTCCATCTAGTAAGAGCAGTAACAAGAATCAAACGAAGACTAGAGTAACACCCTAATAGGTCACTTGAAGTATCTGACCAGTGAAGGATGGGTTGAATCACGCAACAATGCAACATTGGTGCTCGTAAGTATCCCAGATTTTGACAGAGATGCGCAATCAGTGAAGTGACTGGGTTTTGAGCCATGTTCTAGAATGCATGATGTGCAGCCCGTTTCCCAGTCTCTCCGTTTATAAGATATCCTTCGTCTATACCTTCGGCACTGACTATGTTGGACAGACATGCAGCGCCCATCCGCCTCCATTGAGAAAGTTACTTGCAACAAACTCATCGAGGACCCTAGCTGAAGACGCCGCATGGGTCTGGCCAGGTCAACGGTCCAGCACCCGTACAGTGAAAACTCTCTATACCCCCCTACCGCTCATGGGAGGCAAGCAGCAACAGCTCTCATTCTTGGGTCTGCAACACTACTGCGCGGCAGTCAACAGCACGTTCCATTCTCCTGTGATGGACTGGCGGGCCAACGAGCATAGGATTGCAGTGCCGTTAGGATCTTCCTTGATATAATCAGCGCCGCCAGTCTGGAAATTGAGATAAGGTTGAAGGAAATTGAACAGATGATAACATCCGCGCTCGGCTGTCTCATTGCTTGTCGGTGGCGAGTAGGGATGGCATATATGTTATGTCGAAGGTTATGGGTGGGGCGTCTGAAGGCGGTGGAAGCTATGCGAAGAGTGGGCGATCGACGACACCTTCTTCATGTCCTTGTTGGGGGAGAATTTCAGACTATCGTGGAACGCGTCAATAGTATGGCGTTCGAGGCTGGGGACTTTGCGAGTATACGATATCTGGAGTACACCTTATGTTTCAACAAGTGGACCGATTCTTGGTTTGGAACAGCATCGAAAGTTTTGCGTCTGCGATCGGACTTGTGGTGACGTCGAGGACAAAAGGTTTGGTGAGCATTCTAGTTGCAGATTGTCTCGCGGGAAACATACGTACCGAAGGTGAAGGGCCTATAGTTGCTCTTTGGTATGTGTCCCGAGTCGGGATGCCGGTTCCCTCCATGACCGGCATGTAGTCCAAGTCATATACTCTCAACTTATCTCTCCGTTAGGTCCGCGAATCCATACAACCGGAATCCAGGCCAACCGAGTCCGTAGAAAGGCTCAACGTAAAGATTGTCCTAGCACCGGAATGTGGTCAGGGAGATACATTCTCGGGTTCCTTGATGGGCGAGGCAATAACGGTGAAAGCGCTCGGTTTTGCGCCCATGAGTGCCTGTGCGGATTTGACCACATCGTTCATTGAGCTGCAGAGACCGGCCGCTTCGTCAAGAACCGAGTCCTTGGACAGTATGGGGCTCTCAGAAAATCGGGGTGGGCTATAAGCCCCATCGTCATATATGACTTATCGTGTCAGTGGTATGGAGAACATCCAGTTGAGTGGTCTTGGGTAAGCCTAAGCGATCGAATACCGCTCGATCGAGCTACACGCCAGGAGGCTCGCCGGTGGTGCGCGGTATGATTTCGTCAATGATTGAACAGCCTCAGCTGTTGTACACCCATCGTCATCGATTTGAAAGTACTGTCTTCAGCCTCGAATAATATGGAAGCAGGAAATTTATTGTCCAATGGAATAATCCCAGCGGCTCAAAAGACGAGATGGGATGCTCCTGTGACCTCTGGGCGATGGCTAAGAGGTTGACGATACTCGCCATAGCAGTAAGTTCAACAATCGCGCCCTTGGACTGTGAGATGATTTCCTTGGTTGTACCCGTCCACTCCAGCTTCCCATGCGCAATGTTTCCTACAACTCTGGCTGCCACGAGAGCTTTTCATCTTGAAAAAAGGCCGTACAGAGTTTCGTCATCATATATGGTTCCGGAACTGACGTCTCGAACATCGGTATGGCGTCTGTATGGGATCTTACTAAAGTGCAGGATTCCATTGGCGGCACCAGGAATGCCTACGATATCACAGACTGTCAATCGTACAAGTTTGACCCCCAGAATCTTGTCCCGAGGGATAGCACTGGAAGCGCCGTCATTGGTCCCTTATCCCATGCTCCAGCAGGATGTACTTTCCACGAGCCGAAGCGGACGCTCATTATACTTTGGCATCTCAAACCTATTGTGTGGAAAGCATGACGCTGAACTGGTCAAGCAATGAAGATCCATAGGCAAAGAAGCAGAAAATCAGAGATTATCGTCTCCTCGTTGCGACACCCATCTGGAGTGCCTTAAGAGAAAGAAGAAACAAGATAGAGCGATGACGAGACACAGTGCACCCATTCTTGCCGGCGCATGAGATACTATCCAGAGCATCTTTGGCACTGATTGGACCCACAAAGTTGACACGACGTCTCGCGCCCCAAGACCGTCGAAACCGCGACCAACTTCAGAGCAAAACGTGGGACTGAATCAGCAATACGACATTCCAACGAGCATGCTATCATACGACTGCCCAGACTTCTCTCAAACCGAAGAGAAGTGTTTTAAGGCACGCGGCGCCGGGAGAGGGCCAGAGTCAAAGCACCGATGTTCTCATAAGAAAGGATGTCAGGCTGTGATAAGATGCTGATTACTGTTGAGTTCAATCCCCCCTGTACTTCCTCTCATTGCAAGTCCTTGCTCACCGGATCGGGCAATCGACGGGACGTCTGGAGGTTTTGTTGATCTTCAGCGTCATTTCGAATGACGGGCTTAGAGATTAGACAGCTTCTCTAACGGCTTGCACAGGTAGCCCTCACCGAAGGGTCGGACCTCTTGACTTGCAGTAGCAATCAGCATATCAAGCAGCGTCGATTGAGGTCACATCTATCCAGGTGCCTGTGGGACTTTCGAAGAGGGTGCCAATACGACTAGTAGTAAGCCCGATTAGCAGAGCCGTTGCGCAACATCGAGCGCTCAGAAAGGCCAACTTCCAAATATCCAAGATCGGATAGCCCAAAACAATACACACCTTAGAAGTGAAGACCACTTCTTGATGAGCGCAAAAGGGCATGAGTCTGCTACCTGGAAATCCTAGCAATCCAACGAGTGTTTATTCCAGGGAGCCCCTATTTTTGCACCAGATCAGCTACCAGATTTTCCAGTAAAGCAAGTAGATATCGCGTACCAAGCAACAGACACGCCACCTCCTACCTTTCCACAGAAGCTTATTGATGATGGATTGGTACGCTAAGTGCCAAGCTTCTTTATAAAAACTTGAATGTTTCGCCTCACGTCCTCTCGCAGCTTTCCACCACTCAAGCTCGTTCACCCCTAAAGGCTCCACGAATCCACACAATAACGTAGCACAGATTTCAATGACAACCCCAGCCCCATCCCCAACCTTCACAACCCACCACCACGCCACCACGCCACCTCCCTCCCCACCCCCCTCCTCGACGAAGCCTCCCGCCTCTCCTCCACACACTACAGCGTCTGGAGTGCGCGTCCGGGGGCACGTGGCCCGGCTGGTACCCCCCGCACTCTTTATTATCACCCCTTCCAATCGCGCCTCCCTCCGATTCGACGTTCCTCTAAGAGCTCCACCCTTCTCTTCCCTCAACTCCAATCCCTTTCCCTCCCCAGAGCTACATTTCAGCCCACCTTCCCCAGTATAAAATCCCCCCCCCCCAGGCAACCCGATCCGCCTCCCCCCCCGCCCTTCTCCGCACCAAGCGCCTCCCCCCTCCTCCACATGCACGTACACCACCGCGCACATCGCCTCCCTCCCGGTCGGCCACCTATTCACTTGTTGCTGGATTTCCCCGACGGGGCAGAGGGTGTGTTGGGTGACGCAGCTGGTGGTGCGGAGGGGGTATAGAGAGCGGGGCGTTGCGACTGGGATACTGCGGAGGTTGGGGGAGGGGGTGGAGGTGGAGCGGGAGGGGGAGGGAAAGGGAAAGGGGGTGGATGTGTGGGGCGTGGCGAGCTGTAACCCTGCGGCTGTGTTGGCGGTGGGGGGGCTTTTGGTGGGGTCCTTGCTTTTTTCCCCCTTTCTTCCCTTCTTCCCGTCTTTCATTGTTTCCGTCCCTTCTTCCCCATCTTCTCCCCCTCCCCAATCTCCCCCCCCTATTTCCCCCCCCCCCCACAATTTATCCCCTCCCCTTTCTTCTCTCCATCTTCCGCTCCCGCACCATCCCTTTGCCCCAAAGCCAAGAACAAAACTCAAACCAACTAAACCCCCCCCCCCCCCGGGCACAGCCCCCGGCAAAGACATCGATCTCGCCTTCATCCGCCAGCACGCAGAACCCATCCTCCGCTCCTCCCCCATCCCATACCTTCGGAACGCGAAACTCCGGGGACGGATCTTTGCGCGCGAACTTGGGAGCGAGACGGGTGATGGCGAGGGCGATGAGCATGGGAGTGGGATGGGCGATGGGGTCGTAGATGGGGATGGGGATGGGGATGCGGAGGGGAGTGGGGATATGGCTTTCTGTGTAGACCATGCCGAGCCAAGGGAGGTGTTGCGGAGGGTGGAAGGGGCTGGGAGGGGGTGCGTGCTGGGGGAGGGGGGGGAGGGGGGGGTGGGGGTGGTTTTGATTGAGGGGGGACGGTGAGGGGGGGCAAATGCGAAGTGCTGTCTAAGAGGACGGGGTGAGGGTGGTGGGACTGGATTCTTGGTGTTCCAGCAGGGGGGGGGTTTAGATTTAGATGTGGGAGGGGAAGCTATTAATACCGGTGCTGCTATGAAATCTAAGGTGGCAAAAGAAGTCAGCGCAGGGGAATACTTACGGGATGCTGTCGTAGGTGATGAGATCTGGGCTTCGGCATTGCAGTTTTCGCTTGGGGCCAGACATTTTACTGCAAGCTTCGAAGATCTCGCGGTATTGTTCAACGCTTGGGATGGAAGAAGAGGTGTCCGATCGATTATACATAGTTCCGCTGGATCTTGAGGTTCTCGTAAAGAAGACCTGAAAAATAAGGAACCCCCTATTTACACACCAGATCAGCTATCTCTACACGTGTGGATACATGATCGGCCTAACGAAAATGTCAAGAGACTTCGAGCCATTTCGAGACTCTCCAGAGACATCGTTAACTTAAGCAGCAAGGACGTGGAGGAGGCCCTTCTGGAGAAAGGTGGATTTAAAGTCTCCAATACAGTCTCGAATTCGAACGATGGTTTTGCAGCTTCAACAAGCGTGAATCAGAAGCCGATGGAGAGATGTGGGAAGGCTGAGATGGTAGACGACACAAGATGTGCGTTGGCGGGGGTTCTCGTGTGTAGGGATGGTCGAGGTGGTGGAGATAGCGGTACTACGTTACTAGGAGAGTTGGTTGATGGAATGGGGGTGTATTGAGAGATTTTGGAAGACTAGACGGATGAACCGTTGAAGGAGAGTGTTTTGCTTGCTTAGCCATGGGACAGAAAGGACGGGTGGTGGGCGAATGCAGGCTCACCAATGGCCGGTATCTGCAGGTTGTATGGTCCAGCGCGGGGGTGAATGGACAGTCAGAGAGGGAGTAGAAGCTGAGGAAGACAGGTGGAGAGGTTTGATCGGCACATAGTTCTGCAGGCTGATAATTGTCAAATATGTGGATGTTTCTGATAATTAAATGATCGAGCGTGCCTACAAACGACGCCTAGAAAACGCTAAGGGTATCATGACACGCTATGCAAATCATGTCAAAGAGATATTAGTACTTTCCCGCAGTGTCCAGCCCTTCTCCTATGCATGGGTGATTCGATCATTTGCTTCGATATCCTGGCCTCGGTCTGGATAAGGAAGAGGAGCTGGCGTGGCGACCTCTTGATGGCTGGTACTGTACGGCTGGCCTGGGATTCCGTGACCTGCTGGAGATGCTGGATCCACTCTGATCTCGGGTGGAGGAATCGAACCACTCCCGCCCCCCAAATGTGACTGATTCGCACCCACCGCACCACTTGCTGCTGCCGTTTCCGGTGCTGTTGAGACCATCGCTGCTGGTGGAGTTCTCAGTCGGCCTTCAGCCTCCAACCTCCTGATGATGTTCTCCTCGATCTTCTCTGTCTCGCTTTTAAGCTTATCATTGAAAACCCCTGTCTTCCTCCGTTCGTGCGTATATCGACACGCACTGATAAAAAGCGCGAGATGTATCAACAGCAGCAGCCAAGCAAGTACAGTCGCCACTGTAACCACCACACCCCGCTTGTGCCGTGCGCTTGGTACAGCATCTTTCTCTGCGCAGCTGTTGTACCCGGGACAACGGGGAGCCGGATTGCTGGGAGTGACCTCGTAGCTTGTGCCGTTGGGATAGTGGGCATAGGTGGTGGCACCGGACGTGTAGGTATCGGACTGATTGTAGTAGCTGTCGCTCCACAGTAGGTCTTGGAGGAAACCGACGGTGGAGAAGAGTGAAGTGACGATGAAGAGAAGCCAGAGAAAGAGGTCGCAGCCGACGTTGGCGCCTGGGTGGATCCATCTACTGTGTACGAGGAGGACACAGAGGTTGGCGAGACACCAGATGAAGGAAAGCGAGAACTGGAGGTATGTTAGCACGTGTGTGTGGTTAGCTGGACGAGGGGAAGTCGCACCGTGATCAGATTCCATGGAATCGCGTAGGTGTCGTCGGGGTAGTAGTAGTAATAGCTGTTACTGGTGTCACTGGTCCAGTGCGAGGTCACTGCAAGGGCCCACGCTGTGAGTCCAATACCGATGATGTTGAAGATAATAGCGAAGGCGCGGAGGATGGCTTTCCATGCCCAAGTGCGGTCATGTTCATACAAAGAGGCGCGCGAGACAGGCATGCTGAGAGTCAAAGTAGGAACAAAATCAGATACTGAGAGGGGTTGGATTATTATTCAAGCGTGTGCTCCAAGGAGCGGTACTTGAAGAGAGTATATAGTAGAAATGTATTGTAGGAAAATGGTAAAGACCGTGATAGATAGCTAGCTGGACTGCGGCCTGGAGAACAAAGACCGCAGCATGTCTCAGGAAGAACCTCAATAAGGGAGAGACATCGTTAAGGGTGGTCCTGCCGAGCCGTGGGCTATAATTAGATTACCTCTAGCCCTAATCGAGTACGGCTCCACCCTACCTAACTTGAATGTAGGAAGTAGTGCGCGATGCAGAATCTGAATCAACTTTGATTTCCTGGACACAACAATCATCACCATCTCGTTCCACATCTGCATCAACTCCTCCAACTCCAAAGCCATCACTACCCCCCGAGCCACAATCAGAAGCCTCAATCCTACTCGTTGCTCATCCGCCTAGGCAAACATCAAGACCACACCTCTTAGCTTCCAACGTAGCTCAAACGGGGAGCCCATAGTGGCTGGGATAACGAACAGCCGTCTCTTTTTAATGCTGGAGCGACTCGCTGGCATTGTGCAAATGGGTGACATGGAAGCTTCCAAGAAAAATATGAGAATAGAGAGAATGTGCAAATTCACGGATTTTCAAATCGTTCTTGGGAGGCTTTGGAAGCGAGTATAGAGGTTGGTAACGATGGGGTATATATGTGATATATATCCGGGCAGAAGTAGGAAGTATATACAATGATGTGTAGATCCCTATGATACCGTTTCCCATCCCGAGTGACCTTTCCAAAGATCCTCTTCCGAGGACCTTCCGTTGCTGCGCCTGTTCGCCGAACCACCCACAATGCATGTCGACATCAAGTCATACCTCCCCCCTAATCATGCCATACGCCAGGATCATTCCCGCAAAGCACTCGTCATGAAATCCATCCCCGTTTGCCTCTGCGACATGCCACGCCGTGGCAGTCGCGCGGTTCCAGGACTCGTAGGGCTGTTACCAAACTTCGGACTGTCGAGGTCGTACGGATTGAGAGAGACCTCATCGCTACATGGACTGGGATCGCTATCCGGGCCGTGCGCCCAATCCGCGACACTGGGTCGACTGCTGCGTAGTAATCCATTGGGCATGACAGCAGCCTCGAGATCGAGTTGAGGTGGGGGTGGTGCGCGGCGAGTGTGACCATGCCGCCGAAGACTCGGGACGTGAACGTTATGATGGCTGGTAGCATTCCCGTGCATATGGTCCCCGGTTTCTGTAGGAGATACAGTCCCTGCGTCCGCCTCTACATCGTCTGATCGAGGGGTGCCAGGGATCCCGCCGAGCCCGTCATGCGGTGGGAAGCCCGGAACCTTGTCCTTCGCGGGGCGGAAGCAGGCAGCTGGGTTGGTAAAAACATTCAGCTCGTCGTCAACATGCTCCACATGCTGTGTTTTGACGGGGCAATGTCGATCTAGTGAAGGCACCCATTTCAGACGGCCGTTGCTATTTGCTCCAAACGATGACGAGCGCGCATACTCGGAGAAGGTTGAGGACGGCCTACTCTCGTCCGATCTCTTGGATTTCGTTCGCTTGGGCCTGCCCGGGTAGTTGACGTGCCGAGTGATGTTGTTCTGCGACTTCATCCGACCGTGGGCCTTGCCCTTTTCGTCGGCTTCAGGAACATGGAGCTGCTGCGCACTATTGACGGAAGAGTTGGCCAGAGTCATCAGCTGGTTTAGCACTGCGAATTCGAGCTTCAGCTTGATGCTGTAAACCATCGCTTTCAACGTTGCTTCGATCTCGTAGTTCTTTCCATACTCCATTGCTAAAAGGACAATATCCATCCCAATGATAATCATGTTGATCCAGATCAGTTGCATCATCACCTTGCGTGTACGGCCGTGGTACACCGGTCTCAGAAGCCGAATGGTCGAGTAAACGTATATACCGGAGATGATGAACTCTTGTATACAAAAGGCGGTCATCTGCAGACGTTCGAAAACATTGAAAGAAGCAGTGTACCGAAACGCATACTTCGAGTTCGAGCCAAAGGTGAGGACTGTCGTTGGTATGTGAAAGCAGAACGCATCGACGATGATCATGGCTAAGACCCCCCGGAGCATTTTCTGTTCTCGGACCACCAGATGCAACCTCGAGTACAGGACGACAGCCTGCCCCGTAACCATCGCATACCATCCTATAGTGATGATCGTCACCGCGAGGTAAGGATCGTGCTTGCCGCTAAGTTGAAAGAATTTCAGCAGGAAACCCAGCGCATGAAGGACGCAACCCCAACTCGAGATAATCAACGACCAGAAATACAGGCCTCGATGTCTTTTGAACGTCAAGAATACCTGGACGTTGAGTTCCAAGGCGTTATACCAGGCCACGGCGGTGAAGGCTGCCATAGCCATATATGTCGGCACACTGTAGTTGATGTGCGAACTTGTAACGCCATCGGGAGTATTGTCCATATTGTCGGTGATGTTGACCGAGTCTGAAGGGTTCTGAACGGGATGGTAGTATCAGAGGAGGGTTGCGATGCGACCAGATTCATCAGCGTTCCCTTCCCAACTCAACACGCCTGCCCATGTATAATCGAGCCGGCTGGCAATTCGGAATGGATAGAGCCTCAGGGAGGGGAAGGGAGATTGGAGGAGGAAGTGGCGAGAAGAAGGATGATGGCGGAAATTATCAACCAACGCGACCTTCTGCGCATGTGGGATAGATGGCCAACGAGAAGGACATAAAAGTGTCAAGACGTTTGGCTGGGAATGAGCTGGTGGGAGCAGGGAGCGGAACGCATAAAGAGGAAACGGAGCTTGCAGCAAGAGAGAAACGAGCACTTGTGAGTACTTGCCAGGGGGGGATGACCCGTTGAGCCACACTCTGCCTTAAGGTACCTTGAGTTTTGCGGGGAATCTAAGATTGGACGAATGCCAGACGACTAAGGCCTGCTCTGCTCTAGTGACCATGCCGAGAGCGAACATGCACCTGTCTTCTATGCCACTTCGACTACGGCCTTCTAGCTTCAGTGAAGGGTGGAAATGGGTTCGTGATAGTGCGCTAGCGGCACCCAATGGACTCGAGGACAAGCACTTGACAGGCTCCACTCTCCACGCGACCCCGACTCTCGCATCCTACAAAGTACTTCTACATGAGCTGGAAAACAGCACTTTGCAATACCATGAAGTTGTACCCTCTCAGCGATGATTTTGACATTTGCATTGTGAAGAGCAATACCAGGCTGCCTGTTGCCCCTCCGTCGCAAGAAGAAACAATGTACGTTTATTTGACAGGCCAAGAGTCTCACCATCTTGATATCCGCCACCTTACTGCCAGGCGAATCAAGAATTTCCCACCCATCGCGTAGACGCTTCAATCAAGTCTCAGCTTCGGCCATGGCAGAGATGATGCTTACCTCGTGGATTTTACCCTCCAATCGCGCCAACTTAGGATTGCGAGAAACGGACGTAAAGAACGATAAGTACTTTGGTACCATCGAGATGCCCTCGTCTATCCTTTCTGGATGGGTACGAAGGATTTGACCAATCCTCCAGCCCCCCGTCCAACTCCGAAGCCGCTACGAGGCGCCTGATAATGGATTAAGCTGAACCAAGTACCTTCAGCGCGTCTCTCCTGCAACTAAACCACCACCCAGCATATTCAATAAAAAAAAATCTCTTCATGGCTGCACGCTCTCGCCCATGACCGCTGGCTAATTCTGGTGTCTCTGGCGTTTCATGGTTTATGCGCGTAATGATCCTCGTCGCAGAAGGGCCAGTGACGGCCCACCCTAGCCCGGAGCGAATCGGCGATGACATGGCTGTTCAATGCTTCGCCCTGCGTCACGATTGGCGCGCCTGAGATACAGATCCAGCGGGCATGCAGACGGCGATCTCGCCTTCTTCCAGGCTTTGGTAGCGCCAACGGCTGATTGGACCATCTTAGCCGAGCCCACGACACGCGATCAAGGCCTTTGACAACGAAGCGGTATGCATAAATGGCGCCTATACAAATGCCTTCACGATTACTGTACCACATGGAGCTCCAGAAGGCGGGTAAAAGCCCGACAGTGGATCTATAACATACGGAGATTTTCTTCTACGCGGTCCTTCCACAGTCTGCGTGGACGATAGACGACCGCTGCAAGAGCTTTCGGCGCCGTGCACAGATGATGAGTATTTTCCCGACTGGCGAATGCGAGATATCCGCTTGACAGAGAATGCGGGGAAGCATGGGACCGTGGGACGGGATTGAAGCTCGAGACCTCGTCGGCGCTTGGATTCGCAACGTCCATCACTTTCCCTGGGCGGTCTGAGCTGTGTCGCAGCTAGGCAGCTGGCGAGGTCGACCTCAACTCCATCAATTACGACAGCCGACCCGAGTCGCGCAGCCCGGACCTGATATAGTGCAGAAGTCTTGGCTCAGACTCCTCATGTCGGCACAGATATTCCCTTTGCGATCCGCTGGACTCTAGGATTAGAACTGTACTGATGACGGCAGCAGAAAACCATGCACGGATGCACGGGAGCTCTTTGGGACATCAACATGCATCACGATGATACCAAAGAGTCCATATTTGAAGAAGATACCCCACGTATCAATGCAATACAATGCCATGCCCACAAAATTGGTAAAGGAGCATGTGCCGTGGCCTCATTCCATCTGAGCTAAAACACGACCAAAATTCTTCTTATTGAAGTTAAACGTCAAAAGAAACACCCCAATTCGGTGAAGAGCACTCCCAATTTAAATAAACGCACTCCCTGTGGGACCACCCAATTCTGGAAGTAAAGTCACCAAATCCAGTGGGTTTCCTCATACTTCTCCGGTTCTACACACATATTCACATAGGCATCTATTTGAAAATCAATTCAGGCATTGTTTGGGCCACTTCATTGAACGAGAAAGCACCTGAGAAAGCACCAATATATAACCCAAGTAAACCCCATTCGCATGCATCTTCTCTCGCCTCTCCATCCATTAATCACATATCAACAACCCTCGTTATAAAGCTCCATTCCAAGCTCATTCAAACTGTCAAATCGACATCGACAGGCATGCGAGTCGCACTTGGAAAAGCACCTGGTTTTGGTGGTAAATTGGCTGATTCCCTTTCCTTGATTACCCAAACCACACCTTCGGTTATCTGCAGAGAACGCATCATTCTTATCGTCAAACTCGACGTTGTGTCGATATGTATAGCCTCCTTAGCAGTTGCGGTGGCCTTCCTGATTGCCTGTCTGGTAATGATGTCTCTGACGAGGGAGTGTGATCACCGAAAATGGGAGTCCTCTTTGATAATTACCTTTTCAAATCATGAGAGACAATCAATCACAACGTCTATATCTCGCGAACTTTAGTCTGACTGTTGCTGCCGTAGGAACTCAACCTCCTCTCCCCCCTCCTCTACACCAACCCTCTCCCGGCCTCCTTCTCTGCCTCCTCTCCTTCCCCCTCTCCCCTATCTCTTCCCTCTCTTCTCTCCCTATCTCTCTCTCTTCTTCTCTCTCTTCTCCTTTCCTCTTCTCTCTCTTCTCTTTCTATCTCTCTCTCTTCTTATTCTCTTTCTATTTTCTCTTCTCTCTTCTTATTCTCTTTCTTCTCTTTCTCCTCTTTTCTCTTTCCTCTTCTCTCTCCCCTCTCTTCTCCTGCCTTCCTCCTCTCCCTCCTCCCCCCTCTCCCCATTCTCCCGTACAACTCCTCCACCCCTTCCCCATCTTCCCCCCCGCAATCCTCCCCCTTTCCCCCCTCTTCCCTACCCAAGCATGCCCCCCCCCCTCAACCCACCTCCGCAACCATTAAGAACAACACTACCAGCACTACACAACAACAAACGCGTCCCCCTAATTAACACCAGGATCAAACACTACTACACACACTCATCAGGTATCTGGCATACATTTCTCACCATGCCTCTCCCGCTAAGAGGAAAATTGGGGCGGAAGGATTGGTCGTGGGCTGTAGGATGTGGGATGTGGGATGTAGAGCTGAAGTTATTGCCTATAGATCACGGCAGCTGGAGCCTCGAGCGAATGGAAGTGCGAAGGCTAGGGCAGGGTCTGGTGGGGATCGCGTTGGGCCTGTGGGGATGCTGGGGATGCTGTGAATACTGTAAGGTATGCTGTGAAAAGGCTGAATTTGGGAGATCGGTTATGGGAATCAGAGCTTCTAGTGGATAGGGTCATCAGACAGTAGCCGGAACAGAGCCTGACTTGTGATTCTTCTGACAGTATCAAGCTCGGTGTCGAAGCTATGTTACACTGGAAGTGTGCTGCTATTCATCCACTGTTTTGAGAGCCACTTTGCAAAGCAAGGTATAGTCAAGCTACAAGATTGCTCGGAACTCCCAGTGAAGCCTGCTTTCAGCATAAAGCACCATATCCATTGATAGAGTAGTGGTAATTGGTTTCACCCATTGTTTTGCAAGCCGCTTTGCAAACAAAAGATTCCCTCGAGCTATAATATTGCTCAGAGCTCGGTGGAGTCCGCTTCAGGGCTCCAGCATGAAGCAGCATCTCAATTGAAAAACATCCATCGAAAAGCAGGCTTAGGAAAGCTGTGTACCCTGTCAAGACCCTCCACCAACGGATGTTCGGTAGGTGATCTTCGGCTTCTAGCGTACCTAGAATCCATACACGCGATAGTACTCCGGTGATCCAGTCCGTAAGGAAGTAGCACGAGGTCTCCGTGCCCTCTCAAACGAACTTTGAGCTGGGAAAGCCTCGTTTTCCATCCATCTAGACAGCCCGCTCTTTCTTAGCTCCGCGTTCCTGCATCTCCCGCGCCATTCTTCCGTTCTCCTGGTCTGTAAAGGCTTGCATCTCCGACAAGAAAGTGCGCTTTTTGGCAGCTTCACGCTGCTCCATTTCATGTGCCATCTGTCCCTTTTGCTGGTCTAATAAATTCATAATCCCCTCAGAAACCGTATCAGTGAGAAGATCCCATTTTGGCATCTCGATGACCATTCTGATTGTCTCGATGATTGTTCGCTCCATGCGTGCTCGGATGTCATTCCTGATGTTGATGCACTGCTGGCTATGGGAGGTGTTCGTTTGTTGTCTTAGCTTGTCGAATCGCAGGGTTGCTGGCAGAGCGATAATGTCACGCATAATGCTCCTCTCATGGTCGATTTGCAGATCGATCTCGTTGAGCCATAACTTGCGGCGATGATTGATCAGCGTAAAGAGAGTGTCACGGCGCTTGAGCTTCGTCACGTCAGCGTGCATCTTGGTCAATACACGCTGCAGACGAGCAACCGCAGCTTCGGGTTCTTCTGTTATTTTGGCTGTAATCTCGTGTTCATCGGATTCATCTTGGCAGTGAGATTCAACACCGCAGAGAGGCTCGCTACCTATCTGCGGCTCTCTCTCGGCGTCGAACAGTCTAGCCTTTTTGACTGGTTCGAAGGAGGCATTATATGCAGCTCGGTCTTGGCCTCGAGGTCGGTGGCTGTAGCTTGCATGTCCGGCCAACTGTCGCTTGTTTTCGAAAATTGTATGCTTAGCCTTTTCATTGGTGTCCACCAGAAGCTTGTGTGTCACAATATTCTCCTGACTGCCGCTGAAGAGAGGGTTCTTGGTTGTCTTTCGCTTGTCCTCCGTGGGCTTTATTGGCTCTTGATGTTTGGACATCCTAACATCTTGAGCATGCGTTGATGGGCCCCAACCTTCTCCGACTTGCTGGCGATTGAAGTGAGGATTGTTCCTTGTCTCGACCCGGGTATCTGGCAGTGTTTGTTGCCGTACTTGGCTTCGGCCGAACTCAGATCCCGATACCTCACCGTGACGCGGTAGTCCCGTATCTCGGCGGCAATATCGATCGTGGATCCACTCATGGTCCCAGCTTGCTTCGCGTCGTGGGCGGTAAGTATCACATACAGGGCTACGTGATTTAGAACGCCCACGTCCGCGTCTAGCTTCGAGGCTTCGTTGTCCGACCGTAGTGTTCCCTGTTGGGAAATCCTGGTATGCTCCCATAGGACGGCTATCATAATAGTCTAAGGTAGAGGTGGCACGAGGACGACTCGTGACTGTGTAATGGCTTCTATGATAGCGGTCATCGATGGTAGAAGTAAGAGGTGCTTCGGGCACATTGCGGTGCGTTCTGTCGTCGTTGTCGTTGCCTTGACGGATTAGCAAGTCTGGAGCGGAACCTATAATGGCGGTGGTGAACCCACGTCTCTGTCCGGTCCGGTCGTAATTCATCTCAAGCCTGCTGAGGAAACGATCGGCCTCCTCGCGGTTGGTCGCCATTGCTGTCACTACTACCTTGTACACAGTGGAAACTTCCGGTCAAGAAGGGCACGTAAGAAGTAGGATACTTGAGATACCACGCAAGAAAGGCACGCACTCACGAGCAGAAAGTGGCAGAATTTCAGCCTTCCTTGTGTGGATGAAATGCAATGAGGCAAGAGCAGATGGAAGATAATCTCAATTCACATTAAGCGAGCCGGCGCTAATGGTACCTAGCCCTGCTCACGTGCCTGGAACGCAAGTCCCTTCGAGGACTCCCAAGTGAGATTATGAGACCATGCAAGGCAGCAAGAGGATCGTTATCACCCCCCAGTAGACATGCTCAACGCTATTAATCGTGCCTAGTCTACTCATTCATTGGACATGAAACAGTAGAAGAAGCCACCCACCCTCGCCTGTCAGATGCAATCATGAAGCCGTACTTTGTACATTGTGCCCGTCGTACCGCCATTTTATGCTCACTTTGCGAATTGTAGCGGCCCTTTCAAACCCTTTGACCATTGTATCGAGATCTGACAAGCTCTGAAGCACCGTTCAAGGGATGTCGAATAACCCTTTGAGTTTCTTGATAAGGGTCCACTCATCGTTGCTAACATCAGCTCTATAGTATTCCTTGAGCGTGTCGATGCTTTGTCGGGAGATAAGAGAGTACAAAATGTCCTTATCTTCGAGCTGGCGGCCGTACATGGGTTGATTCGGCCCTTCGATCTTGACAGCGACTGATGGTTGGCCTTTCTTACAGACCTGGATCTGTTTATGATCTCGCTCGATGGATTGGCTAGACAATGAGGATTAGCCGATGCAAAGTTGGAGAACTCTCGATGTCGAAAATCAGGAATCGTATGTAGGGGCTTAGGGACTGCTTACACTCTACCCAGACTGACTACTTCCTTGACGTTCGTAACTGGGTTCGTCCGCACTGCAGCTATGGGTGTGAGGAGCTTCAGATTCCCTTCTGTCACATCCACACCAACGACGATGGGATCTTTCTTGTTAAAAACAGCAACGGGGGATAAAACACACGGAAAAACAGCCAGAAGCTTGCTATCTTCCTTCTTCTGCTCGGCTAGCTGGGCCATATGTTTTGTGAAGTCGTCGAACAAATGATATATGATATCTGCGGTGAATATTTTAACACCAACATCATCAGCATACGATTGAGCTTCTTTGTCAACTTTGACATCAAAGCACAGCATGACGGCGTACTCCTTGGCCTTCTCAAGCATGATGCCGGCTTGCATGACATCTCGCTTGTAAACGGGGCCGATCGAGATGTTGGCCACGGGGATTTTGGAGACTTTGAGGAACTCGAGGAGGGCTTCGAGAGAGCCTAAAGTAGATGCTTGGACGCTGACGCCGCGGCCAGTCTTTGAAACCCTGCCCAGAAGGTTCTCCATATCTGACATGACCTCTTCTTCAAGATCCTCTTCGTCATCTTTCGGACCAACTACCAAGAGTCGCGAGCCAGCAATGGCATGCTCGAGGCCGTCAGCGGAGATCTTGACACCTAAGGATGCTTTGCACTCATGGTTATGGACGTATTGCGACTTTAATCGAAGTTCCTTGAGTGGAGCAGGGGTCAGTAACGCCCTTATTTTCGTTGTGATGGGACCGTTGAGCCCACAGAGAACGATAGTGTCGCTCTCATGTAGCACACCGTTTGACAGGATAACGTCGATGGTGGTACCTAGACCTTCGATGACCTTGACTTCTAGCACAGTACATTCAACTTCTGAGAGATACATGAGCTTGTTCGTCATCCGCTCCTGCGTCAATGTAACGATGAGTTTCAGCATATCTGGTATGCCCTCGCCCGTGTGGGCTGATGTTGGCACCAAAGAAACATTCTTAGCCATCGATGTGTTCTCATAGAACAACTCCGCGTTGAATCCTTGCTCGGAAAATGCAAGCTTAGTCTTGTCTAGACGGTCACGGAACTCGTTGTGAACAGCTTTGTTCTGAGCTGTCAAACTGTTTTGGAACCCGTTGTTGTCAATCTTCTTCCAACCGTATAGACGATCGATTTTATTGAGAGCCACGATGAATGGTGTCTTCCGGTCGCGCAGCAGCCTCATCGATTCCAGCGTTTGCGGCTCCAACCCGTGCATGATATCGACCACAAGAATAGCAATGTTACATAAAGAAGAGCCTCTGGAGCGCAGATTCGTGAAAGACTCATGACCTGGTGTGTCAATGACAAGCAAACCGGGCACCTTGAATTCAAAGGCACCATCTTGGTTAACAACCTGGGTCTTGGTCTGTAGTGCGTCGACTGGGAAGTAGGTCGCACCAATTTGCTGTGTGATGCCTCCGGCTTCACCTTCTTGGACATTGGTCTGCCGTATCTTGTCGAGAAGCTTGGTTTTTCCTGTGTCGACGTGTCCCAGGATACAGCATATAGGCGAACGAAGATCTTCCTTGGACCTGGCAGCGAGAGCCATTTCGTGTTGCTTCTGCCGCCGAGCAGCGGCCTCTGCCTTCTTATGTGCAGCTGCCCGCTTGGTGGCGGTCATACCATCCTCCGATTCAGAGTCGTCGGAGTCAGACTCTGAGTCATCCTCCGTGTGCTTAGTTTGCGCTTTGGCTTGTGGCTTAGAAGCGGGTCTCGAAGGCAAATCGGTCTTGCCCTGTTTCTGTTCGTGTGGCGCCCCGTTTGTGCTGGATTTTGAATCGGATGTCGTAGACTTAGGCAGAGGAGGCTTCTTTGGCTCCTCGTCACCTGAACTAGCATCCCAGCTATCCTTCACACTGTCGTCCGCATCAACTATTTTCTCCCAGTCGTCCAAACCGTCACTCTCCGGTTGCTCTGCGGCCGCTGCAGCTTCGGCCTCCGCCTTGACTCTCTCCTCCTCCTGCCTGAGGCGTTCTTGCTCCTCTTCATGTTTTCTTGATTCTGCCTGGGCCGCCGTCCTCTCTGCTTCTGCCCTGGCGTCATCTGCCATTTTCTTCGGATTCTTCTTTCTCTTATCGTGAGCGGGTTTTTGCTTCGATTGCTCGTCTTCGAAACCTGCCACTTTACCGCCTGCTGCAAGCATTTGCTGCCTTTTCAGCTCATTCCGTTGAGCAATTTCTTTCTGCGCTTTTGTAAGTAGTTTGCCATCCTTCTTTAGCTGTTCCTTCTTTTCTTTCTCCTTTTCTTTCCTTCGCTGTCGAGCTTCTTCTTTTCGTTTCTCTTCCTCTGCAGCTACGCGCTCCTCCTCCTCGATGCGAGCTGTTTCCTCCGCTTCTAACCTGGCTTGCTCCTCCTGCTGCTTTTTCAGCAACTCTTGCTGCTTCTGGAGTGCTGCGAGGTGGGGTGGTAATTTCTTCTTGCTCTTGCCCGTCTCTGTGGCTGGCGCGGGCTCAGGCTTAGCTTTTGTGACCTCCTTGACAGGCTCTGCTTTGGGCGTGGGCGCTAAGACGACTGTTTTCTTCTTCGCCGCCTACACATATACATGAGCGATGATTTGCCGTAAGTCACATCAAAGTGACAGCCAGAGAAACAAACCTGTTCCTTTTTCCGCTGCTTCTCCCGCTCTTTCTTTTCTCTCTCTTTCTCCTTCTTACTCTTCAACCCGCCACCCTCGTCGCCATCTGAAGACTCATTCGCTTCCTCCTCTGCTTTGCCCTGCTTTCCTTTACCACCCTTCACTTTAGTCAGCTGCGTGTCGAACAGATCATCAGCATTGGCCTCTTCCGGGGCTTTTGCTGCAAGATCCTGTATTCCGTCTGCGTCTGTGTGACCGTTGGTGCCATTCGGATCTTCACCCTCTAAGTAGTCCTCTTCAACATGCTTGCCCTTCTTCTGCTTCTTGCTCTTGTTCTTTCTCAATGCGGCGAGGAGGCCGCCACCTCCTCCATTCAAGCCATCCTCTTGAGTTGGATGAGCAGTCTCGATTTCCTGAGTTTCTTGGGCAGTCTCGGTTTCCATGGTTTGTGGGGCTGCAGAAGCAACATGATCTGGTGTTTCTTCAAGTTCCGTTTCCCAGTCATCATTACCCTTCTTGTTTCCTTTCTTTTTTGGTGCCATTGTATTTGAGGTAGTAAGTGGTCAAAATGAGCTGATATGGATTGCTGTTGTGGATGTGAGGATTGGACTCCAGAGGGGTCTGAGTCCGATTGTCTTGTCCGCCGAACCCTAATCTAAGCGAGCCAGACCCTAAACGGTGCATGGCAGAGTTCCGTGCATGATCAAACTTTTCCCAGTAGCGTCTAATAATCTAAGTCTTGTCCACGCTTCGCGATTTAGGCTGGACTTCTTAAATATCTATGGATCGGCGGAGTCGCACAAGGGGCTCCTTCATGAAGACCGAAAGACGGAAAACCTATTTGACAATGGGCCTCCGTTGGTCATGGCGCCCATCGTAAAGGCGTGTAATCGTTGAATCATTCGTGACTCATAAAATGTTGAGATTGTTCAAGATGACTGTTTCTAAGGTATGGATCCCGGAATATCAAGGTAGGTGACTCTTCACGATCGGAATATTCAGGATTTAAATTCAGACTGGGTCACCATAGAGCTGTCAATTGTTACATCCGTCCTCCCTGCACAGCCTATGTGGATTATCTTACAGCTAGAGTGACCTCGCTAAAGCCTACGTTCTAGACCTCAGAAAGACGCCACAGAAAATGCATCAGATAGCACTGGTCAACAGTGTGCGAATCCATTTGATCACCGCCGTAGGGTTGCGTTGTCCAAATCCTGCGTCCACTATGAGTTCTTGGAACCTTTCCTGCCGGGCTCTGGCGGTGTCGAAATCTACAACCCGGTCATCATCCCCTGGCTCACGTTCTAGCATCTCCGTGAGGATCTGGTCTGCACCGCGATTCAGTAACCGGACAAGTGTATCCCCGTCGACGTGTCTATGCCGCTTGTCCTCCGCTGAAGGTTCGATGTGCGGCTTGGGGGCATCTCTGTTTGCAGGATCGTAGGTATCGCGCAATGGAGAGATGATAGGATGACGCTTCGCCATGTTGACGACAAACCTTAACAGTCGCCATGATGGTTCATCCAAGATGTCCATTTGATAGAAGGTGCCATCAGTGGTTGAGCCCAGTATCGGATCCGTGAGTCGCCCATCTACTGACTGCTTACCCGTGGTTTCCACCGGTACAGTCCGGCGATCTAACTGGCGAAATCGAGTGATGGACCCCGGCAAGTCTGCTTTGAAGACCGTTATGAGAGAGTTGCTGATTCGACGTTCGGACGGCATCCAAAGACCGGAGACCATACAATCCTTGGACGACGTGAGGATTAAGCCCTGTTCAGGGATTGCTAGATGAAAAATACCATCGCGGGCTACCTCGTCACTGTAGTGGAAGAGGAGGCTCGGTCTGTTGTCCCCGTCGCCTTCTACCTCAACCCTCAGCACTGCCAAAGATTCAGTGGCGGTTGTGACGAATATTAGGGGCATGTGTACGGAGATGTGAGTCCCTCTGGATCTAAGTGAAAAGGTCACTGGATCCAGCCAGTGAGGTCCACCTGAGTCCATGTCCAGTCTGTGTATGTATATATCGTTTCCACAGCTATATACCAAAGAACTCGGGCCGTAGGGAGTCACAGTGTAGATGGGAGCTTTGTAACTCATGGCCTTCTTGATTGTCATAGTCACATAACCGTATTGGTCATTTGAGAGCGCGAAAAACAACAAACGGCCTGTTGGCGTCCGATCACGATGCGCTATCATTGTATTAACCACCAGGAAGTGAAATCCTTTGGGACCATTAGTGGGAAGCCATTCGGTCATGCCCAGGAATTTCTCGCCGCGTTCACATTCTTCTAAGGGTATGGGGACAATGTTGGCAGGTCTCTTACTCTCCAATCCGTGAAGACGTTGTTGAGTACCAGGATCTGGCCTGATCAGCCCCTCGTCGGGCTTCAGAAACCCGAAGACTGGCTGCAGCGAGCGTTCGCCAGCTCGAAAGTGGTGACCGGTCCTTTGTGCAAGTCGTACAATAACGGTTTTCGTGTAAAGTACGATTAGCCTACTTAACGTCTTTGAGTATATGCTTCTGGACGGTGTCCCATCAAGATTGATGTGCCAGGGTATCACTGTAAATCCTCGGAGTCAGCATTCCTCCTTTCAGTCATTTCATTGAATTAAAGGACATGTCTTTGGAGCGGATGCTGCTTGGACATGTCTGCATTCCTCCTTTCAGTCAATTGATTGAATCAAAGGACATGTCTTTGGAGCAGATGCTGCTTGGACATGTTTGCATTCCTCCTTTCCGTCAATTGATTGAGTCAAGGGACATGTCATTGGATTCATTGGGGCAAGGATGCTGGGAATTGATAACTTACTATGCGATTCTGAAGCCTTGCTAATCTCGATTTGACGAAGCTTGTCATCTTCGACACAGAACATGTGACCATCTGCAAATCCCAGGCTTCCGTGAGGTATCCATATTTCCGGCTGGGCTATTGCGATAACCTCTGCTTGACCGGATAGGTGCTTATGAGTAATCCAGATTTTGTTCAACATCGATGTGGAAGGAGTATTACTGCTATACTCAAGGGTGCACAGAGTCATTCCACATGCCACGATTGCTCGCTTACGGTTGTTATTGTCCGTAATCACTGATACCGGAGTGTTACCCATCATGAAAGTCTCTTGCGGCACGAGGGTCAGCTCGCCGTTGCCTTCCAATAAAAGTGCCTGAACAGCTCCGTTCCGCAAACCGCATACAAGCCAGAAACGCAAGTCATTCTGAATCGTTGCAATGCTATTGCAAACGGGATAATCGCCTTCGAAAGCATGTTCGTGCACCTGTTGAAGACTCGAGCCATCCCATTTGAAGATTAGAAGTCTTTCTGCGAGTGTGCCAACTAAAGCAATAACCTCTCCTTGAGTTTCTTGAAGTGACAAGCAAGATGGCTCAACCTCCAACGTATGAGACTGACCTAGACTCTGGATTGACACTTCAGGCTCATCTGTACGAATAACAGCGCAACGCAAAGAGAGCTCGTCGGCTGCTTTGACTGCAACTAGAAGTAGGGATCCGAGGATCGTGGCTTTCAAGATAGTCTCGTTCTTCAAGTCAATGGCCAGTCCTCGCTGTGGGTCTCCGGGCTTAGTCGCTCTGATGGTGGTCGATGTGACTTGTACTATAAAACCATCGTCGGTCAATGCCGCCGCAAGCGTTGGCGCCGCGGTATCTATCTGTAATTCGTCGTCCTCATCTTGCATTAGGTCGTCTGGGCGAGCCGTAAAGGACACTGTGCGTGTAGGATACGAGATCAAGAAGTAGATGCCCGTGCGATCAGGCAGGACCCACATTTGATCCAAGCCCCTTTCGATCTCAACAATATCTGGGAGCAGCGAAGCCTCGATGCCGAAGCGCACCTCAGTGATAGCACCATGACTGGAGCCGCGCCCTGTAGGTGCGAAGATTCGTTTCTGTGTTCGGGCTGAACCGTCCATCAATTCTGCGTGGCCCAATTGACCTGTCACATCCTCTAAAACATGCGCTGCAACGAAGTCAATTGTCGGCGTCCAGTTCGGGACTTTAGCCATGGGTTGTGTAGGTGCACGACGAGGCGCGAAGGTCCATAGACTGCCGTCGCTCATATCCCCACCTGCGACTAGGAGATCATCATACTGACATCCAAGATCGAGAACTGCGAAGGCGGTGTTGATATTGGCCTTTAAACGTCCGGCTGCATGACTGCTATCAATCTTTCCGTGTAATTCGTCGCTAATCTCTAGGAAACGGACGACGCCGTCCTCCCGGCACAGGTAGATATTATCCACATGATCCTCGCGTCGCATGGGACGAGCCCATTGAGTGAAGACAGGTCTTGCTCTTGAGCTGCCAGGCTCCTCGGCGTCCTCGAGATGATCTAATTCGTGGATATAAGGTGTCGCATGACCTAGCTGAACGCCAATATACGTTACGATCCGCCTTTCGAACACAAGCATGAAAGCCGTAGACATCTTGAGAGGTATCAACAGAAGTGGTAGCAGTTGATCGTCTGAGAGCCGCTGGCCTCGACCTAGTTCAACGGCTTCAGACACGTGCGTCGAGCTGTCCCATTCGTAGCAGTGTATCTTGGTCTTAGTCTTTTCCGAAGTGACAAGCAATAGTATGACGTTGTCGGTATCATCTCTCGAGGGGTACAGGAATTCCATCTTGAGGATCACGCCGTTAATCCGGAATTTTTTCTCCTATCGCTATCTGTCAGCGTGATGGGAGGACACACTGAACAATACGCACTCCTTTCACAGGATCGAAATGACCACTTCGAAATCCGTTGGCTGATTCCACGTCCTTCTTCAAGTCCTCCAAGTGTTTCAAAGCATAGAAGTAAAATGATCCCTCGTTGGCAGCAACTGCCATCGCTCGTGACTTCGGGTCTATTGCTAAATGCTCACCAAGCTGCTCAGAATGGGCCTTCGATGCTGGCAACTGTCTGTAGCTCGAAAGGAAATGTACTTCTCGATCTTTATGAAACGCGCACAGAAACACCAACTTCATCGATTCCAGGGTGAGTGCAATTATTTGTGGCGGTAGCTCTGGGTGTAGCTCGACTTCGGATTCCGGCGGTTCTGGTTCTGTGACCTCTTGCTTGATAATTGCATCGATACCCGTTGGTCGCGGCTCGGATGGTGCATTTGTGCGAGGCAATCCCAAAATGCGAGCCGCCCGGATAGTAGAGTCGAAGTCACTCTTGACAGCAATGTCGTCAAGATAGGAATGCTCGCCCTGCAGACCCTCCTTACGGATTTCCTTAATTTGAATCGAACGATCACGTACGAAGACTACATCGTTCTTGGATGAATGTCGTATGCGTGCTGGAATGATCCATTTGACGACAGGACTTTCGATCAAAGTCTGCGTCAGAAGCCCGAAGCTCGGCGGCTTTGGAGCCCCATTGGCTGCCATTGACGGTCAGGAAGTGCAACGGGGTCGAACCCTCTGTGGGTCCGCGTGAAAACGGTGAGGGTGAAACGGTGAGAGAGAGGTAGATCAATGAGAAGTAGTTCTGCGCAAAGAAAAAGCGGTAGCCTTATCAACAAGGGAGAGCCTGGCTTGCTCTGCCATGCGCAGCCACGGTGGACCTTTCTTCTCACGGATTCATCAGCTCGGAGTCTTCTCCAAGCCAGACTTCTGGGCAGTTCGCTTGCGTACGTAAGGTAGATGCTTTAACGGATTGCCTCTTCAGCTATGGGACTTCACTGGTGATTCAGTCCACTGACATTCCGTCATTGCGTTCTTTTACGGTTGCCGAGAGCGAGTGCACCATTTCGTGCTGGCGCATGGATTGATAAACAATACTTGGTACATAGAGTATGTATTCAAGCCTAATCACTACCGGTCCTTCTTCTACTCAATAAGACAGGAGTCGCCCAAGGGAGCTAGGGAACGATACCTAGAAGGTTTGCATGGAATTACGGCACGAGCCAGAAAGACATGCAACGTGATCTACAGATACTTTAGCAAAACATAGAAAGGTTAAAAGGCTTCAGCTCTTCCAGGATCTGGTGTGCATCAGTGCGTGGGGTTCCTTCAGCCCTTAATCGTATCGAATCCCCAAATCCCGGAGGACGCCAGGAATGTAGGCCAATGGTAGTGGCCGCCCATAGATAGTCGTAACCCTGAGAGCATCTCGATACAGAAGGTATGACTATGTAGAGAAGCTGACGTTGCCTTTGACGAAGTAGTGCATGATGATCCACGCTGTATGATGTGGGCAAAACATGGCTCGGGACTCGCTTCTGCGGGGCGGAAGAGAGCTATTCGTCCAGCTGGAAATGGATACCGGTGCAGTGGTTCATGATATCTAGTGCGCACGCCTTCGATCTGGAACAGGGTCGTCTCTGGGACATGGAGCTGGGACGCGTGCATAGGGGCATGCATGGGATGTTCGCGTGCTTCTAGCCAACGATATCTGCAATGCGCCTACCCGATTCTTTTAATCTTGTCTCTTTCCAACCACAAACCTGGTTTGTCCTCTTCCATCTTCGAACTGAAACTTTAATCTGTCGATCCCTGGCAAGCGCCAGATCTTAAAGTACTAACACGGCGGCTGAAGTCGATGCCGATACGGCTATACCAGACATGCCAGATAGCGTGGAGAAGGAAGCCACTCAATGCAGGGAACACTTATACGAGGAATGGAAGGGCGAGCCTTCCAGGCAAGAGGCTTGCACCAAGGTGGACCGAGTCCTAGCTGCCTGTAAAGCAACGCCAGATTGGAACTCTATAGTTGCGTTGGCAACTTCTACAGGCGGTTTCGTCAACGATGAAGTACGTCGAGTGGCCTGTACGTCGATGAGGTAGCGTGGCTCGAGTGAGGCTGACAATTCTATGATACAGGGCCACTGCTACTGGGGTATGACCCGAAGAGCCGTCCCGAAGTAAATGGGGCTTCTGCATGGCATCGACTACCACGCCACAAAGACGAGGATCAGGTAGCACTCGACGTCAACAGATCCTTCGTCTATTACCCCAAAGGTACTCGCCGTCCACGTTACATTGAAGGCACGCTGATTGACTGCTGCCTGATCAGATGCATCTGATACGCAACTCGATGACAGGAAAAAAGAGCTCTCCATGGTGATCACGAGGGTTCTTCGGGAACATTCAGTGCTTTCCTATTTTCAAGGGTTTCATGATATTGTGCAAGTCCTTCTCCTGGTTCTAGGCGTCGACCAGGCGGCAGAAGCCGTCGCCCACTTGTCACTCCTGCGGATCCGGGATTTTATGCTTCCTTCAATCTCTGCTTCCCTCGCGCACTTGCACCTTCTACCCTCCATCCTTTATTCAGCCGACCTTAAACTTTGTAAGCACTTGTCTCAAACGGAGCCATTCTTCGCATTAGCGGCCACGCTTACTCTTTACGCTCACGAGATTCAAGAGTATGGGGACATTGCTCGCTTATTCGACTTCCTGCTGGCACATGGCGCGGTGGTATCGGTCTACTTCTTTGCCGTCATCATTTTGTCGAGGCGAGAGGAACTATTCGAGATACCTGCAGATGAGCCTGAGATGTTACATTCTATCTTATCAAAGCTCCCGAAACCTCTTGATCTAGAAGTACTGATACAGCGAACAATGACGCTTATTGTTGAGCACCCTCCAGAAAACTTGCCATACCGAGCCTGGGCCAGTATCTCACCCTATAGTGTCCTCAAGACTACAGTTGGACCAATCCGCAATCAGACTCTTCAGGACGGGGAGGAGCTCTTCGCCAAACAGGTGATGCAGCTAAGGAGGCAAGAGCTACGTCAGCAAGCCCTGACTCTGATGTGGAAGTATAGACGACCAGCAAGCAGCGCTGGACTGGCCATATTCATAGGCGTTTTGTCATTCTGGCTTAGGAGGTTTGGGCTGGAGGGAACGCTTACTTTTGGGGTGAAGAAGATCTGGGATTTCGCTCGACTGTTTACTCAACGGTAAAACAACGGCATCAAACACCGAATGTCTTCGAAGCTTGACAGCATGGCGTCTCAACTCACTATGCCTCCGGAGCATCTGAGATTCTCCCGCGTCTATTCGTGGCTCCGGTACTTGAACTCGGGCACCACAGCGTCTCGGCTCGTGATGCTCCAGATGCATTTGAGATATCTGCGTGCCCATCCACGGCTCTGAAATGATGCACCGGGCACCTTAGGCATGCCGGAGGTTTTGACGTGCATAGAACCAGACCCAGTGGCTTCAGCACAGCGAAGAGAGAAGATCGTGATCGACATGGTTGGGTAGCATTACATAGAATAGGAGGGACTTTCTCAGCGAGAACGTAGAACTAAGGAAGTTCCAGCAACAATCGCATCAGCGAAGTCTGACAAATTGTAGATGCAAGCCTTGAACTGCCGCCCCTAACTTCGTGCTTATCACAGCCTACATGTACACTACGACTGAGCGTTCCATCTGCAATGAGATCCACTTTAGGCAAGTCAGCCGAAGAAGCTCCGTAAACGACACGCCAGCTTCAACCAAGCCTCTTCACCATATCCGCATCACCTCGCGCAACTTCGTCGCCCAACCATGGCGAACCGAGGCTATGATGTCGTCGTAGACGTAGACGCAGAGGTATCCTTTCAGCCCACCTCAAAAGCAACACCCACCGACTAACAACCCCCCAGGGCGACCTCGGCCACACCGACCTCCAAGAGGACCTTGAATTCCACTCCTCCAGTACCCTCCCCCCCCTCCTCCACACATCCCCACTAAAACCTCCAGACTTCACCGACCCCACCAACCCCCGCAACAAGCCCTCCACCCTCCCCCCCCCCACCACCTCCCCCGCCTCCCCCTCCTCCAAACGCTACCTCTGGACCCTCAGCTTCTACGCCCAGTTCTTCGACGTCGACACCACCGCCGTCCTCCACCGCTGCCTCGCCGCCCTCTACCCGCGCGCCCCCTTTCTCGACACCCTCGACGCCAACCCCGACCTCTACGGCCCCTTCTGGATCGCCACCACCGTCGTCTTCATCCTCTTCCTCACCGGCACCATCAGCCAGTACCTCGCCTCCACCGTCGCCGCAGAGCACTTCGCCTACAGTTTCAAGCTCCTCAGCGGCGCCGCTGGCCTCATCTATGGGTACACGCTTGTCGTCCCCGTTGTGCTGTGGGGTTTGCTGAGATGGTATGGCTCGAGTGCGGGTGAGGGCGGGATCACGCTGGTGGAGTGCTGGGCGCTGTACGGCTATGCGAACATCATTTGGATCCCGGTGGCGCTCATCAGCTGGTCGCCGATCACGGTGCTGAACTGGGTGTTTGTGGCGGTCGGCGCGGCGGTGAGTGTCGGGTTCTTGGTGCGGAACCTATGGCCCGTGGTTAGTATGATGGAGGGGCGGACGAGTCGCGTGGTTGTGATTGGGGTGGCGGTGCTGCATGCCGCGCTGGCGATTGCGATTAAGAACCTGTTCTTTGCGTGAGTTGTTGGGTTTCTGGTTGAGGTGATGGGAGGCTAATTCTGGTGTGTAGGCATGGGAGTTTGGCGGCGAAGCCGGGGACACCGGCGGCGGGTGGGGAGCATGAGGGTAGTGATGGGAAGATGATTAGGGCTTTGCTTGGGATATAAGGGGGAAGAGGCAGGGAAGTGGTGAACGCTTCGTTGCTACGAGTTCTGGGCGAACGTGTATGCGCATGATATACCCATGGTTGTATTCTAGAGGAGCACTCTGCGCAATGGAAGGAGGTTTCTGCCTAGGGATCTCGTCGGGCGGTAGGCCATGTGTGTACATCTGATCGGTCCACTGCAGCCATGACTGAATTCTCCGGGGTGTCGAAAACCATTGCACGCGATGGCTATTCGGTGACAGAACAATGATCTTAAACAAAACTCAATCTCAGATCACATTGTACAGGCGAGTCAGCCCGAGGCGATGCATAGCCAGCACGAACAGCTCTTCATTGCCTACGATCTCCCGCTCGACCTAAGAGAATCTGCTCTGTCCACCTCCCTCCTGCCCCCTCCCCCCTCCCCCCGTCCCCACCTTGCCTTCTCATAACACCACGAACCCACTACTTAAGCTTCTTCTTCGGCCTCAACTGATTCGTATGCCCACACTTCTTCTTCCGGCAGTTGGTCGCCCGCGGCGGAAGACGTGCCTACAGACAGTATCCACCTAATCAGCCTTTTTCCACCAACCCAGCAAAAAGCGAGAGTCGACGTAGGTAAAGCAGCAAGGGGGGGAGGAAGAACCTACGTAGCATTTCCGACAGATCATCTTATCGCAATTATACTTCCTCGCCAACGCCATCAAACTCGGCTCGATGATCCCACCACGGAGACGGAGCACGAGGTGGAGGGTTGATTCCTGTTCCCCAAAAACAACAATCAGCACCAAAAGTCACCGACAATGCGCCGGAGATGCCATCCATCGCTTCCACGCTTGATTGCGGTATAGGCGAACCGATTTGTCTTGCGGAACAGGAAGGGGGGGACGCACCTTCTGGATATTATAGTCCGACAGGGTACGGCCATCCTCGAGCTGCTTGCCGGCGAAGATGAGGCGCTGCTGATCGGGGGGAATGCCCTCTTTGTCTTGGATCTTGGCCTTGACGTTGTCGATTGTGTCGCTGGATTCGACTTCGAGGGTTATGGTCTTGCCGGTGAGGGTCTTGACGAAGCTGGGAGGGGGCGTGTTAGTGGGGTTAGGATGAGTGCTGAAGGGAGCGATGGAGGGAAGGGAGGGCGGATGGGTTGCGAGGAGGAGGGACGGAGTGTGGGTGGTGAGAGTGGGAGGGGCTTACATCTGCACTATTGGCGGAAGAGGACGTTAGTATAGATTTGTCGCAGCTGGGGGGAGATAGTAGCACTCACTTTTTGCGGTTGCTCGCTCGGTGCAGTAGTTGTAGGAATGATGTCGCCGGTGATGGAATTTCAGATATTCGGAGGGCGATAATGACTGGGTGCCAAGAACTAAGCGAAGTGGCTCAAGGTCTGGGCTAGGCTTGAATCGGGTTTGTGTTCTAAGAGCGTTGGGCACGGTACTACAGTCCCTCCAAATCGGAATAGCGTTGAATCACTTCCAGTGGACTATCAGAGGCTTGCAGAAGTGTTTTCTTACTGGCTTGTTCACGTATGACTGTGGGACTGTTCAGGAGCTTAGGGGTAAATGGAATATCATTTGAGCCCTTTTCAAGGCGTCTAGGGCATAATATGATCGTCGAGGGAAACTAAGTATGTTGTACGATCTGTCAATGCATCCATTGGCTGCGGTGCACGCAAGTGAACAGCTTCAAGAAAGACAGCACTCCTACCAGGGAATATCAAATCGCTTTCCAAATTCTGTCAATATATCAAGTGTTTTGCCTTCTGCGCTCAATAACCATGCTTTGAAATTTCATTCTCCGTCCAGTCCCACAGCTCACGCGCAAGCTTCTCATCTCTGGAATACGCTGACCCCGCTTTCACCTTCGCAACCGGAACATAGTATGTCCCTGCCTTCGCCTCCTGACTAGTAGCAGCCCAAATCTGCGTCAATGCGCCTTGTTCTGGGGTTTTGAGAAGAGGTTGGATCAGATAGGACAACGGTGAGAACCACCAGGAATTTGCAGTCCGCCAGGGCAATGAAAGGCCCGTATCCACGGCACCGGGATGGACAGCCATGCTTTTAATGCTCGGGTACCGCTTAGTTAGCTCGCGCGTGAAGAGAATATTGGCGAGTTTCGACTGCCCATAACGTGTCCAACCGCTGTACTCGGATAGGGTAGTACTGTCTTCCTTCAAGACCAGGCCGCCTTTGGGGGCCAAAGCATGGCCGCCCGAGCTTATGTTAACGATACGAACATCGGACCCTGACTGCTCGGCCGTTCGATTCAACGTGGGCAGCAGAAGCTTGGTGAGCAATGCGTGGCCCATGTGATTCGTGCCGAACTGGATTTCGTAGCCATCTTTGGTGAGGCTTGGCGGGAGGAGCATGACTCCGGCATTGTTTATGAGAACGTCGAGACGATCGGAGGATGCGGTGAAGGTCTCGACGGCTTTGGCAATGGACGAGAACGAAGCGAGATCGAGCTCGAGGCAGGTAATGTTGGCGTTGGGTACGGTCTCTTTAATGGAGGCGATCGCGGCTTCGCCTTTGGACGGGGTTCGAGCGGCGAGGAAGAGACGCGCATTGTGTGCGCAGAGAGCTCGAACGCTTGCTAAGCCTAGGCCGTTGTTTCCTGGCAGTTTCGTTAGGGAGAATGTTGTGAGCGACGGGAATACCGCTCGGCATAACGAAGATCTCGTGATCTTGAAGACACACCTCCAGTGACCAGGATCGTCTTTCCCGTCAGATCGCCGACATCCTTTGCAGGGTTGAAAGTCTTGCCAAAGAACCATGCCATCGCTGATAGTCTACGAAACCGGGAATGTGATGGATTCGTCAGGTGGGGCGCTCAATACGACTATTATCCTCGGACAATTGGGGTCTTCCAAGCAGGAAGGCATCACCGTCGGTCAGGCAGCAACCAGGAGCTCTTATACTTTGCCGTAAAGTACTTTGCTGCTTTGTCAAATAACGAAGGAATCAACGCTAAATGGTCTGGCGGGGACCTTTTACTTTAGGTGCATTTCAACAGGTCCGTTCTGATTGGACGAGGTGAAACCCCACCAAAGGGAGTTTCCACAATTCGATTTTCTACTGCGTCCCACCAAGTCCGAACCCTGATCTACTTGATCACTTCATCTTCACCACCACAACTTCTGCTCAGCATCCACACATTCGCTACTTCCCATTCACGTTATCCCTTTTTCCTCCACATCCCTCACATAGTCTCCAAGTATGGCCGACGACGCGCAGGTAAAGTGGTATTTCCATATCCGTTTCTCACAGCCCACGGCACCTACCATGCAATCGCCGAGGAAGCTTGCTGACCATGTCTGTATAGCATGAGCACACTTTCGAGAGCGCTGATGCTGGCGCCTCCACCACTTATCCCATGCAGTGCTCTGCGCTTCGCAAGAACGGTTTCGTCTGCATCAAAAACCGCCCGTGCAAAATCGTCGAGATGAGCACCTCGAAGACCGGAAAGCACGGACATGCCAAGGTTCATCTTGTCGCTATTGACATCTTCACCGGCAAGAAGCTTGAGGATCTCTGCCCCTCGACCCATAACATGGATGTCCCGAATGTCTCCCGCAAGGAATACCAGCTCGTGAGTCAGACCTGGTACTATCAAACGCAAGAAAGAGTGGCCCGCTGACCCAACATAGCTCGACGTTTCTGATGATGGCTTCCTCTCCCTCATGGCCGAGGACGGTGAAACCAAGGACGACGTCAAAGTTCCCGATGGCGAAGTTGGCGACAAGGTTGAGAAGCTGTTTAAACAGGAGGAGAAGGATCTTAGTGAGTACCTCTGTATAAGTCCGGGAGTGCTCGCCGAAATACTGACTTTCACAGACGTTATCGTCCTCACCTCTATGGGCGAAGAGGTTGCTATCGAAGCCAAAGAAGCCACTCGTGGCTGAGCTTCCCCACGGCCTACTAAAACGATCTCACGACTATGTGCAAGGGATATGGAACGAACCTCGTTCCTGATATCTCGGAACGTTGAGTGTGTTATGGCGAACATGTTATTCGGCCACAGTATCCTGCATGGCTTGTCGGTGGATATGCGTTGAAAGCATTTTGGTTTGTGGCCTTTGCCTCGTTCTCATGATGGCTCTGGATCATGATATCATCTGCTGCTCGGGTGATGCATGGAGTTCAAACGATTGGGACGACAATAGTGTAGACAAAATACCTATGATGTCCATGCCAGATGCCAATCAGATCATCTCGCACTCGGCCCGTATCTCTAGACTTAGGGTTTGCGCGACGAAATGAACCGTGCACCTGGCCCTTCTCATCTTTGGAGAACATTGCGACACTAAAAGTACCTGAGCTCAGATATTCCTAATTATCAAGTGGGCTACGAAGATTGTCTGCTCGGAAGGTACTTGTCAACATCTTCTCCATGATTGCGCAGGGCTACAAGGGCGTATGACCGACAGGATGTTGCTTTACCAATTGCTTTACCTCAGTACCGTTGCTGACCATCCTTTTGTCTTCACCGTCAACCCAATCTATACGCCGGTGTACCCTAGACTGTCTCCCTTTCGCCAATCTTGCTTTCTATCTCTCTCTTTGTCGAAAGCTTCGCTGTAGCCACTTCGACGTCCATGCGTCGACTTCTTTTCTAGTATCATAATGCAAAGTCGTTTTTCCTGTCAATGACTATGACTCCCACCAGAAGAGAACAGGACCAAGATGAGTGAACTTCTCGAATACAGAAATGGTCCGATCTGCGGGATCGAAAATTGTCCTTCCAGCCGTTTTGCTGAACATGATGATGGCATGACCTACTGCGAGAAAGGGCACCAACGGATCGTAAGACATTATCAATTCCATGTTCTACAAGATTTAAAACATCCGTGCAGGGCGAAGTTGCTACTCAACGAGACCAAGACGACTACGGCACCGAGGGTCGTAAATCACGCCAGAAGAAGGAAGTTCAGGAGAAAGTTTCACGGAGTACGCTATGCAATTCTCATTCTGTGCATCAAGGTCAAGTATTAATTCAAGAAAAGTATATCGCGGCGCAGAAGCGTTACAGCTCTATCTCCAGGTTTACCAGCTTATCCTGCGGAAACAATGCTGGGTGCTTGTCCACACATTCCAACTACCAGCAGAGATCGAGATGGTTGTCAAGGATCTTTGGGAGCTGCGTGTCCACTTCTTGGAGAATCGTTTGGACACAGGTGCGGATGCAGAAGCTGTTTTTAGCTCCCAGCAACAGAGTGATCGCGAAGAAAGCAATGATCACCAAGCTCGCAAGAAATGGGAGACTAGGGGCAAGGAGACCCCAGGTGTGCTCGAGTCTTTGTGTCTGAACTACATGGCGGCGAGCATTCTACGTCTACCCGTAAGCATTGGAGATCTACACCGGTACAGCGATGGATGTCTTAAGCTCAATAGCCCCAGCTAACGTGCGAGTGTAACTACTAGCTGGGCAGTCAGAGAAGACATCCCGTTCATCAGAGTGATACGAGAGGTACCAAGCGCCATGAAAGAGAAGCTGCCAGGGCAGTACCGTGGAGCACTTGGCACGCAAGTATGTAACCTCTACATGTCGAAGGACAACACTGATAAAGATTAGTCTCCACTACGATGCGGAGACCTTCGCAGCGCGGCCCAAGAGCTCATGCTCTTGTATAATCACAGCTTCGGGCTCGTTCTCCCCGATCTCAACCATCCCTTGTTCTTGATTCGATATATCAGAGACCTCGCCTTGCCACGTAAGTCTGAGACTGGCAAGTAACTGAATCAACCACTGACACCGAAAACCAGTCGATATCTACAACGCCGTTCGGTCAATATCGAAACTTCTATCCATTGACTTTTCTTTCCCAGAGGCTCGAGGCAGACACCGCACCATCTCCTTCCCCGAAGTCCAACTCATGGCTCTCGTAATCGTCGCCGTAAAGCTCTACCACCCCTTCGACACCCTAGACCGCTACGCCGCATCTCTAACCCGCCTAGGCATCTTCCAAATAGACTGGGAAGCCTGGTGCTCCCACCACCAACAATACGCCAAACGTGAGACATCCGATGGCAAGCTCGGCCGCGGCAGCGAGATGAAAATCAAAGAGCAAGACGTGTTCCGCATGTCCGGAGCGCAGCTCGACGAGTATCTGGACTGGTACGAAAAGACTTGGGTCAACGAAGCCGCACGCCGCCCAAGAAAGGGGGATCTTCCCCAGGAACTCCTCGACATGTTTCCCACCAGTCGTCTCGATGGCTCAGTCGCCCCCGCAGTCGATATCACAGAGACGATAGCAGCGGACCAAGTCGCTCTGGATGCGAAGCTAGCAGCCGTACAAGCCAGTCTTAGGACTCGAGGCGTTATCAGAGAAGAGGAGGAAGCAGACCGTGGTGAGCCAGTGAGGCGCATCGGAAGCTTCTACAAGCGGTACCGCAAGGAAAGGGACCTCCCTCCGCATGCTAGGACGTTTTTTGAGGCTGCGGCGAGCTTGATCGGGGCGGAGCTTTCGACGATGGTGCTGGCGGTTTTGCAGACGGAGCAGTTGCTGCTTAATTATAGGAATGGAGAGGTTCGTGGAAGGAGAGAAGAGGAGGGTGAGGAGCATGGGATGGAAGGGGTTGAGGAGTTTGGTGATGGCGGAGAAGGTTTTATGGGCGAGGCCGAGGACATTGAGTCGGCGAAAGACTCGTTGGATAGTGATGGTGGAAGTTCAGATGATTCTTGAGGATTTTCTGCAAAGCACGCATGAGTAACTGGAGTCGGTCATCTTGGTATCGCGGGAGTGGTATCTCGCCTCGCAGCAGGGAAAGTTCCATATTGAAGCTTTGCATTGCGTGCACCTTAGCCAGCGGGACGCATTGTCCGACTGAGAATTGTGAATCCACCTAAGGTAATGGGACTGCACCAGAATATGTGCCGCAACGCAACATCTAGATCAAGTGCGTATCCTTGCACTGACACCCGACGCCACCAACGCTCACATAGCTGACGATCATGTATTCGTTGTAATGCATGAGTAGTGGTACAAGGTCCAGCAGAACACTACGCTCCAAGCAACGTACTCCGGAATCTACCACCAACCAAGCCAGGCGAAAGCAGATATTACTAATCATCCTCAACCTCTTCCACCCTAGGCGTAAGGTCTCTCTGCTTTAAGCCGGAGCCATTCGGCGTCTTTGGGGTTGATGTAGTAGCCTCAGCCTGGTCTTTGGTCCCTTTCGCGTTCTTCGACTTCTTCTTCTTATCCTGTAACCGGTGAGTCAGTGGCAGCCTCGTTATAAGGAAATGACTTTGGACGTACCTCTTGCCATCCCCAAACAGGACGGAAGCTATCGAAGAAGCCGACATCCTCAAACAGATTCGGGTACAGCCACAGCCCCGGTGGTACCGTGAAGACCGTGACGCAGAATAAAATCAATCTGCATATCGCCATCGCAAAGAACAATCCGATCAGCCCCAATAGACCCATGCTCAGATACCAAACCCCGATCCGCAACGTCACTGGCCACAGCGGGAACATAACGGCTGCGAGGATCGCTGCCAGCGCCCCGCCCGCGTACAGCTTCTGCTTCCACTGGGGGCCTTCGTAGAGCCAGACGTAGTGGAGCTCGTCGTTGATGTCCTGCTGCTGCTCGATTTTGACATGCCAGAGGCCCTTTGTGCGTTTCTGCTTCGCGGGCGGAGCGTGGTCATGCCCGGCGTGGGGATCGACCTTGGAGACGCGGAGGGCGAGGAGGGAGAGGGGGAGGAGCTTGAAGACTTCGGAGGCTGTGGCGGGAGAGTCGACAGGGGGGAGTCCGGATTTCTTCTTTGAGGCTGCCTTGGTGTATGCTGGGGATTGAAGAGCGCGGAGGGCGCGCTTGACTGGAGGGAGTCGTTAGCTGTAAGGTCAGGAACAAGGGACAAGGCAGCTTACCTCGAAACATGTCCTTCCGCTGCCCGTTGACGATACACGTCCGTGGCTTGAGATCCTGACTCCGCAACCATTTCGCTACAGCTAGACCTTTGGGATCTGGGGCGCCGGGCGTGATGGGGACTTGCTGCCCTTGCTGCTGCCCTTGGACGTGCGGCTGCCCTGACTGCTGCTGCATTGCTTGCTGTTGCGCCATTTGCTGCTGCCGTTGATGGTTCTCAAAGGCCTGCTGCTTCAGCTTCGCGATGTATTGCTCCACGGTCATGCCATTCTTTCGCGCATCGGCTTCGATCTGCTGCCGCTGCCAGTTTTGAAATTGCTGAGGCGTCATCCCGCGCTTTTGGGCCTCGATGGCGATCTGTTGTTGCATTGCTGCCATCTGCTGGGGCGTGGCCTGCTGGCCCGGTGGCGGAGGTCCTGACATCTTCAAGTGAATCTTCGAGGGCGCAGGTTGTTGAACGAATTTACGAATTCCAGAGGCCAGATACGGCAAAGCGGTAAAACGTTTCTTCGCGGCTGTTCATGCCACGTGGGATTGCTAGCCGATATAGCCGTGGTCTTGGCGCGTAGGGACCCGTCATCGCGAATGGCAACTTTCGATATCAACAAACCTCACTCCAGAAACGGCAATAAATCGCAATACTGGTAACGAGTAAAAACTGCCCCGAGAGTGCCGCAATCACGACGCCCGACGCCATCAAGAGTCATAGCGATGGTCTTTCGGATCACGGCGGACAGCGAGAGGGTATTTAAGTAGGTAAGGCACTCTCCAGAGCAATCCTTCCTTCTACACAGTTCTCCATTGCTCTTTCCGCACTCTTCTTGCTGTACGAATGCTTAATAGAAGATCAATTGACGTATCATCGCAATGCAGTATTCACTCTACGTTCACCTGGCGCTTGCGCTAGCTATCTTCCTCTTAGCGAAAATCAGTGTCCTTCCGGACATTATTAAAATTTTCTTCCTCTGGTACTGGCTCGATATGGACTCGCAAGCTAACAGCCTTTTGGCTGTCATGCGTACTCGAACGCTTCCAGAGCCGCAAATTCTCGACCTTTACTCCAAGCTTAAGGGCGACATTAAACATCGAGCTGTTCCAGAGAACGCCATTTCACCTGTTTTCGAGCTCATTCGCCTCGCGCTTGACGCACCCAATTACCTCGATGCCGGTCTCTCCATGCTTAGTCATCTTATCAAGCGGTTACAGGGCCAGCACCAAGACTCCTTATTAGACTCGCAAGCACAACGGCTCATACCAATTCTTGTCGATCGGCTAGCTTCAGCCAAAGAAGGCCATCGATCTCGCACTAGGCAAGCTCTTGTAGCGCTATGCAGTGTTTCTGGTACCGTTTTCATGATGATCGTTAATCTCCTTGCGGACGTAACTTTCCGGTCCGATAATCCACGAGCAAAAGAAGAAGCCATGCAATGGATCCTCTCGGTAAGTTACCAAGTTCAATTTTAGCTACCGAGCTGACATGAAATAGATGAACAGGCAAAAGGGCACCAAGTGTCCTCAGAGCTTTGTCCCACGGATAGTCGACTGTATGAATAGTCCCGAACGGCTTCTTAGCAGGGCTGCCAAGGCTTGCTTCATCGAGCTATTCCGGTAATGGGGCTTCACTTCATCTGCAGTTGCAGCTTAGCTAATGTTTTTCCAGGAACGCTGACGTTCACACCAAGACTATGGCCAAGAACCATCTCGAGAACGGTCGTGTGGATCAGACGATGGTCATGGACATTCTCTACGAGATTGCCTTTGTACCCAATCAAAATACCCATACGCGACAGCCTAGCAATCCACCTCCCCAGCAGCTAGTCAGCAGATGGGCTCCTCCAGATTTCGATGGCGACCGCGCTGTCTCCCGTCTGGCCGAAATCAGCTCTAGGCAGGCTTCTCGGTCGTTGTCTCGCAGCACCGTAACATCTGCTAGCACAGTCTCTCACAAGCCATCTGAGAGCACCAATACCACTGTCAGCCAATCGGTCGCCGAGTCTCTCCCTTCTCTTTCATCCAGATCTACCAGTGTGGTGTCTCACAAGCCCTCAGAAACAAACAAAACCAGCGTCGACCCGCCCGTTATCGACCCTTTGCCTTTCGTCCCAGTCAAGTCCAAGGCTGAACACGAAGCTGAAAAGCTCGACCCCATATACGTCGAGTCAGCTCGAGACGTCGACAACTTGTTTCGCGAGATGCTCCCGTTTTTCGAAGGTGCAGAGAGTGAACAGAACTGGAAGCATCGCGAGCAAAGTACGCTTAAGGTCAGGAAGGTCACCAAAGGCAATGCCTACGATGACTTCCCCGCTGCATATCTAGCTGGTATCAAACTGCTTTTGAATGGCCTTATCGGAGTGGCAGAGTCACTCAGAACTACCCAATGCACACTCGGATGCCACTGTATCCAAGATGTTGCTCGGCGAACTGGACCAAATTTGGATCCTATGGTCGAGATCCTGCTTCAGAGTCTCATGAAGCTGTGTGGTCAAACCAAGAAGATCAGTGCAGCAAACGGCGACATGAGTGTTACCTGCATCATCAGCCAGGTATCCTTCAACGCCCGCTTAGCACAACATATATATCTGGCTACTCAGGATAAGAACGTCAGCCCGAGGCTTTTCGCTTGTGGATGGCTGATGACTATACTGACGAAACACGGCCATCACAAGAGTGTGATCGACCACAATGGCGCTCTTGAATCGATTAACAAGTCTATTACGGCTGGGCTTATGGACAGGGATGCGAGCGTTCGGACCCGTATGCGGCCGACGTACTGGGCCTTTGCACGGCTTTGGAACGACAGATCTGAGAGGTATTACCCTGTTTCACCATCTTGTAACGTTAACCTTGCTAACACGCATGCTAGTATTCTTCTGTCCTTGGACAAGAAGCAACAGCAACTTCTTCTCAAGGATGCAAGCAATCCATTTCCAGACACCTCCTCGGTTGCGGCAGCACTTGGTGAGAAAGCAGCAGAGCTTTCTAAAAGCACCTCGGCTGTCCCTACTCGTCCGTCAGTCAAGGAGACCATGGCAAAGAACCGTGCCAATAGAACCATACCTACGGCACGGCCTTCATCCGCAGGCCCATCCATATCTCCCACCAGAGAACTTCCCGTTCACGTTGCCACAAAATCAGCTATAGGCGGTTTGGCAGCAAGGAGACCCTTGAATACCTCTACCAGCGGAAATCTTTCCTCTGCACCTGTCCGGCCGATCAGGAATTTCCGCAAGCCAGACATTCCCCGACCAGCTACGGCAGACCCTTATAGCCAGAGGCCTAAGCCAGATGCACGTTCAGCCACACCGGCCGCAAGAAGGCCTAAGACGCCAGTGGCACCATCTACGGCCAAGCGAGGCATTTTTGCTACAAAGAAGCCGACCTCTCAACCCGTTAGTCCGACTAAGATTGTCCAAAGGCGTATCAGTTGGTCGGATGACTTGCCTGGCGGATCCTTAGTGTCTGGGCCTTCGCGCCGAAATAGCGTTGACGAGCAAGCTATCGAGGATGACTCCAACTCGCAGCCTGGCAAGGAAGTCAACAACATACTTACATGTGCAACTCATTCAGCACCGAATCCTCGAACTACTCCATCACCAGTCAACGATAAGGCCGACGCGGCTGAAGAAGTCGAAGAAGATGTCTGGCTCGCTATCTCGCGAGAGGCCTCACCGACACGTAGCGTTGCTGATGGACCGCATGATCTCGACAACGTTGAGATGTCTACTAGAATCTCCCAGAGTCCTCGACTCATCCAAGGACGCAAAGAAATCCTCTCTCCTCGAAAACGCCCTCAGCTTCAGGTCTATGAAGACCCCGAAGCGATACCTACTGATCTATCACCTATGCAATCACCTACAAAGTCGAACGTACTCAGTGACTTACCTATCAACACTCCACCTCTCAACCCGAACCATCTATTGGTCGCCGAGGAAACCAACAACTCCACATACCATGCTAAGTGGAAAGCCTTTGAGACTTCCGAGCAGAAGAACATCAGCAGCCCAACCCTCGCAGCTTGCATGAGCAGCCCTATTGTCGCCCGTCGCCTCCTCGAGTCCGCTATTCAGAAGATTCGTGCGGGGTCATATGAGTTCTCTGTCCTTAGGAGAGTCCAACACATCATCAAGGAACAAGATGAGCTCCTTGCTAAGGACAGCTACCTTGTCGACGAACTACTCCTCACTCTTTTGGACGCAATCGAAGGACCAATCGATCAGTCCAAACAGATTCAAATTCTCCTCGCCATCCAGGGGCTACTATCCAAGTACCCTCAGCAATGCTCCGCCCTCTACCCAAAAGCCCTATGTGCCGTCACCCTAGCGCGTGCCGGTCACTCGAGCTCTCAACGCATCGTCAGCGGCCTCGAGGCCACCGCTGAGGCTATCGTGGACAGATGCGAACCAACGCAAAGCATCGACGCCGTCTTGGATCTACTGGATTCTGATGACCTCGACCTCCACTCGACATGCATGGGCCTCTACCAATTGGCCGGTCTACTCACCAAGACGGTCCAGTCCGGCCACATCCCGCTCAGTCCTTTGACCGAACACCGGATTGGCAAGTTGACGGCCCGAGCTCTTGACGACCACAACATTGACGTGAGGCATGCCGCCGTCGAGCTCGCTGTCCAATTCCGGCCATGCGTGGAGTCGGAAAAGCGTTTCTGGGAGCATATTCCGGAATCAACGACCGATCGCAAGAGCCTGGTTACTTACTACCTACAGCGCAATGCGCTTGTCCGGGGCTAGGCCCCTATTCTTACTTCGTGTCGTTGCTGTTACGTGAAAACGTGTATTCATTAGTGTGTTTCAAGGGATCCTCATCGTGTTTGGTTTTGCTATCATTATCGACTGGATTAGCGACGGAGTCTTTAGGTTGGACTACGAATTGACGCTTTTAGCGATGGTTGAGAGCTGGTGGCTAGCTGCCTTACTCTCCTGCACATAGAGCTCTTCTGTAGAAAACATCAAAAGTCTTGTTTAGATGCCTCGGTCTTTCAATGCTTGGCTGCTCTGGTACCTCAAATATTGCTATAGAAGGAATTTGATGATTTCTCGGATCAAGTTTGTCGCTCTCTTTTCGCTTGACTTAAACTAAAAAAATATATATATCTTTAGTATGTTAAAGGCATATACAAAGCACAAATATTAGCTTGCGCAAAATTGACAGGCGCTGTTCTAAGCAACTTTATACTACACGATCCTTGGCAGATTGCAAGATGTACTGTATGGCCCTCCATTTGATACTCAGATCTCCACTCTAAGTAGGTACTCGGAACTGTTGGATCGAGCGGCATAACGCACTAGAAAGGATGTTGCTCCCCCGCACTCTGTCCTCCTATGTTTGATAGCACCATTTTACTTTGTGCTCTGGAAAAGCGTGTTGACGCAATGGCAATACCGTGAATGACCAGTGATGGTCTATCGACAAAGCAGCGACACGTCAAACAATATCGGTGCCATAGCTGAAGGGCCCCGTGGAGCATCATGAGAAGGGTGATCTGTGATGACTGCTCCTGCAAATCAGAATCTAACTGGATTGGATGAATATGGAAAAGTATGGACGTCAGGCTGGAGTTGCAAGTGCTCCTTTGACAGGTTTCATAAGGACGGGAAAATGAAGTTTAACGTTGGTGACAGGAGCAGCGTCGCCGCACCGGTGTAAGAGGGAGAATGATAACAACAGCTTTTAGGATCAAGACACGGCTATTCCAATCTTACGCCATGTTCAGTGAAGACCTCAACGACTGACGACGAAGAGATATCTTCAGCTCTTGGCGCCAAGCCCAGATGAGCGGAGCGAGGCGTTCGCTTGACTTGCCGTGGCGTCTGGTACTAAGGTACTGGCACAAGACCATCCCTTACTCGGCGAGGTGGAGCTGATTACCATGGATCTTATTGGCCGAACGTTGGAAATGAGGATGAAGATGTCGTGCAGCTCCCTAAAGTAGAAGTACTTATACGACAGTAGATGTATCAGGTACGGATATATTCGGTCACAACTCACACCGCCATCCGTACCTTACACCTGTCGGTGGTCCTTACAGGAATCGCCGAGACGTACGCTCTGTTGGTGTCAGGGCTGTGTTTCATCTCACGGGCAAGCTCTGTTCCTTGCGATATGCTTTCGCAGACCGCGAGATACTCGTGTTTGCTGGCAGAAACGGCGATGGCTAGCAAAGACGAAGACGCTAAGATATATTGGCAACTTCACAATCAGCGAAAAGACTGAATGACATTAAACGATGTGCCTACGGCCCGTGGCGTCTTCTGCATGCCCAGTTCAGCCAGTCGACTTTATTGAACACTCGTTCTTGACCATGCCATTATCCACTTGTAGCCCGCTTGCTCTTGACCATGTAGAGTGATAAAGTAAATCGATGATCGATCGCCCAAACACCCTAATGCGCTGTGACTGTCCGGTTCGTCAAGCTTTACTTCTACCCCGACTAATCGACGTTGCTGCATTGCTGGCCTAGAGTCTGAAGAGGCAGCGATCGGCCCCTGGAGTTGGAGGCACATCTGAAACGAGAGCATCATCCATTGCGGAGCCAGCAGTCAGCGCACCCAGACCACCCCTGCCTAAGCAACTACCTTTTAGACCTTTATCAATTCCTCGACGGCTGCAGCACTACCTCACTCGCTACTCGCTAACCCGCGCACAGTTCAGCACCCCCATATCGCCCGGCCAAGTCTATCATGCAGAGCTTACTCTGATCTCGTCCACACAATTCACGACTTCAACACCCCCAACCCGCGCAGTGGCTCGGTGCGACCTGGCATCTTTGCCAGCGGGAAGTCCTGCAGTGTTAACTGATTAACCCACACCAGGAAACCCACGACTCTGCACCGTCTGCACGGTCCCAGGCTGTCCACTGATCTCAGCCCGCTTACTCAACTCGCGGCTCTCTCTGCTCCAATCCACGAGCAAGCGGTAATCGTTGCGCATACACTCTTCCAGCCGGCTGTCGATTAACGTTGCCTTGCCTATCGATTCAATCACTCCTACAAAATTCCGAGGACTTCGGCTGGAGGCCGTGTCGTCCGTGACCTGTCCAGTCCCGATCTTAGCTCCTCGATCCTTTAGTGGGCAAGGTCCTGATATACCAAATCGACGTCGCTCGTCACGTTCGCCTCCGTGATTGATGCAATCAGGCACTGTCGACCTGTGCAGCGGTCATGATGACGGAGTCGCCGGCGGGTTATCCTGACTCCCCTATGGACCAGGACGACGCTGCCTATCCGTGCAAAGGTTGCGGCGAGGTACAGCATCAGCCTCCCCCGTGTCTCTCAGCTATTCGCCCTACCCCACCATTCAGCCCCCAATGCTGACGATCCATGTTCTATCTAGATACTCGAGGAAGGGAAGGCGTTCGAACTTGGTATGTCATACAACATGGTTTCATTGCGTTGTCGGTATACTAAGACGTTGGCAGCTGGCAATCGATGGCACATAGACTGCTTCCGCTGCAATACATGCAGCACACTCCTCGACTCGGATGCGAACCTCCTCCTGCTGGGCGACGGGTCGCTCATTTGCAACAATTGTACCTATAGCTGTAGCGCGTGTGGGAACAAGATCGAAGACCTTGCGATCTTGACCGGCGACCAGGCATTTTGTGCAACTTGCTTCAAATGTCGGAATTGTAAGAAGAAGATCGAGAACCTCAAATATGCACGAACATCACAAGGGATATTCTGTATGGATTGCCATGAATCGCTCATGCAGAGGAGAAGGAAGAAGTCGGCGAAGAATAGTGAGCGCCGTAACAAGCATCATCAGCAACCGTCAATGCAGCCGCAGCACAGTACGATGCTATTGGACAAGTCGTTGCCCTCTTTACCGCCTAGTGCTGTGGCCCAGCCCTTTTCGCCTGAAAATTTAGAGAGCCCGCTTGACAGTTACTCGGATACGCCTACAGAGATACTACGTATGCCGTCAAAGAAACCCAGTGCATCAAGATCGAACTCATATTCAGGGACACCTGCCGATCCTTCACGACAAGCACCGAAGAGGCTCCCGTATCCGCGATCTGAGTCATCTAGAGAGGCAAAACGTGAGAGATCCCCTGCAGCACGGCCTGAGAAAGATGACCGCAAAGGTAGTCCGCCCACCAAACTAGGCAGTGGAAGCTGACAAAAACAGAAAACCTCACTCTTCCTTCCACAACTTACAATCGGCACTCTGAAATATCAGATATACCCATTGATGGCGAAGAGTTTTATATACCTATGGCACTAGATCATAATCCAGCCTCTGGACCATCCCCATCAAATATGAAATCGAACCATGAATCACCGTCTGAAGATGTGAATTCCCAGCTCGCAGAGTCCGATATTAATTCCCGCGACTACTTCAATGCCAGAGGCACGAAATCTACTGTGCGCAAAGTTCCACAAGATCACGCAAATACCTATATCTCCCCACCGCCAGACTTAACACAGAATAGTCGCCCGTCTTCTGGTCCAAGCAGCCCGCACATAGCATACCAGGAGTTAGGGCGAGAACTATCCCACGATAACTCAGACTACGTTCAGAAGCTGAGAGACACCAGTATCCCGGGTGCGTTGGCGGAAAGAAAGACGCAGGATGCACAGAACGAAACCCCGTCGCGCTTCAGTGGCGAACCACGCAATGGCAAATTCACACTTGGAGAAGTTCCAAAGAATAGAAAGGCCAGTCACTCTGCTAAGAGCTCAAGATCGGAGACCATATCGCCTGTCCCGGACACTTTAGGCCCCTCCAAGTCCAGGTCGGCACCTGTTACAGCAAATGCAATCGTCAAAGAGCAACGAATGGTGTCGCCTCAAACAGAATCTCCTGCATCTACGCGCCAGGATACCGAATTTGACGAGTCTTCCCAGACCACAGTGGACTCCAGAAGTCATGACAATGCCTCACTTGACTCGTCGACGTCACATTCCTCGCCTGTCACAACACAACTCCGAATCCTGCCTCAAAGAGGAGACTCACTTGCCAAGTCTGCCGACGCGAGGGTACCAAGCAGGAAGGGCTCGTCTGGCGGAAGGGGCAAGTTATCGACGAAACCGGGGTATGATGAGCTCCTCCCAGGCAAGCCTTCGTCAGCACCTCCTACAACAACAAGCGAGTATCCCTCAACTACTTATCCAACTCCGAATGGCAACAGAAACACTCCAAAGCAAATAGACTCTCCATCATCAGCCAGCAATACTGAAGTCCCCTTTCCGCCTCCACGGGCACGAGAACGAGCTGCTCAAGCTTCCATATCGGAGCGTGACGCTTTCAGCACACCTAGAGCCCCTCCACAAGCTCCCTCTGGATATCACAAGGCCCGAAATGAATCTGTTAGCACGATCAAGTCAGAATCGCCTCGAAACGGCGAATACCCCGTGTCGCCAAAATTATCCCTTCGTCCCGGGGGAGGCGACCTCTCAATGGACGACGATATGGCCCGCATTCTGAGCAACGATACGCAGCAAGAGCACTCGTCCTTCCTGCGCCGCGTTTCGAATTCGGTCCGTCACGCAAGAAGCTACAGTGACAGGGGAATACGTCTTTCGAAAGAGCAAAAGTGGCCGAGGTCACCATTGATTGGGGGCTCATTCACACAAGAGATCAGCAGCCCCACGTCGTCCTCACCAGAGTCAAGAGATGAACTCACTTGGTTCAAGAATGAACTTCGCCGTGAACGGCAAAGGACTTTAGAGAAGGAGCAGAAACTGCAAGAACTAGAGGCTGCTCTTGAAGCCAAGACTAATATTCGACAGATCAACACTGAGCTCCGAGAGAAGCGATCTACCATGGTAGTTCTGGATACACAGAAAGAGATAGTAGTCCGGGAGCTAGAGGTCTTGACCGAACATATAGCGGCAGCGAAGAAGAGCGGAGAGCCGTTAGATGTCCGAAAGATGACCAACATCGTTGTGCGGGAATTTGCTGAGTCACTGCAGAAGCTCAAAGATACCTTTGCACCACAGATTGAGGATTTGACGCAGAAGAGAAACGAACTGTTAGAAGAGGTTGCGAACTTGACGCAGTCAAAGGACAAGAGCTTCTCAGAGTTTGAACAGCTATCGCTGAAGAACGCGCAACTAGCTGAGCTCAACAACCAGTTGGTTCATCAAATCCAAGAGCTTTACAAGGCCAACGCCGGGCCTACATTAGATGTAGTACGTCCGCCACCCAATGGTCTCGGTATTTATACTCATCACCAAAAGGATCGGTCGACTGCGTCGATTGATGCCCAGCAACAGCGCCCTGACGTTATGGAAAGCAGCATTAGCGGGTCTACAGCTGTACATGATCAAGATCAGGGCGACGCTACGTATCTATCGGCGCCGCAAGTGGTGAACATCAAAAGAGCCCAGCCAAAGAAATTTAATTGGAAGCGGGGTGGTCAAAACGTTGCCAAAGGGGTTACCAAGGGACTAAAGGGTGCATTCAAATCCGATGAAGCGAAACTGCGAGATGGCCACTTCGAGGGTGGCGTGCCGTACGGGTCGATACCGCCAAACCAGGAGTTCTCACTCGGAAGTGTACCAAAGTCGCAGATACATGATCCTTCGCGTCAAGGATTCGGATTCTTCGGTACGCAGAAGAAACCAATACCGCAACAGCAATGGCCGAACCAGCAGACGAATGGCAGTGCGCCGCAAAGTGCTGGTGGTCCTCAAGGTAAACCGGACTCCCATTCTGTTGCTATTTTGACCTGCTAATAAATCCAGTTCTCTTCGGTACGGAACTTGAACAGCGCGCAGAATACGAGCGAGTCGGCATCCCCAGCATTGTGCAGCGCTGTATCCAAGAAGTCGAGCTTAGAGGTATAGCGACTCCCAGCTCAAGCCTCCTCACATTTCATCTCTCACCCGTATTGACTCATCTTTGTAGGCATGGACGTCGAAGGCATCTACCGCAAATCCGGCGGCAATTCCCAAATCCAAGGCGTCAAAGAAGGCTTCGAGCGCGACAGCGACTTCGACATCTCCGACCCGGACCTCGACATCAACGCCGTCACCTCCACCCTCAAACAATACTTCCGCCGTCTGCCTACACCACTCATCACCTTCCCTGTTTACGACTTGCTCCTCGCCTCCATGTCGCCTCCCGGCCGCCCTGCCAACGAGACCATCCAATTGATGCGCAACGCCATCCTAGACCTTCCACCACGGCACAGGGATACACTCGAGTTCCTGGTGTTCCATCTGGCGCGGGTGGTGGAGAGGGAGAAGGAGAACCTTATGACGAGTCTGAACGTGGCGGTGGTGTTCGCGCCGACGGTGATGCGGCCGGAGAACTTGACGCGCGAGATGCAGGAAAGTCAGGAGAAGAATCGGGCGGTGCAGTTTCTGATCGAGAATTGTCAGGGCGTGTTCCTCGGCGAGGGGCTGTGAGTGGAGAGGAGGACTCCAAGATTTTGACATCGGAAAGAACTTTCGGCGGTGCGAAAGGGTCTTCATGGGACGGGACAAGAAGAAAGAGAAGAGCCTGGGAACGATATTCAACAGGCCTGCCAGAATATCTCGGCTCCTACGCTCGATTACTCCGACGCTTGGCTACCGCAAAGCTTTGTTGATCACCATCTGTTTTTGTTTTTCAATTTTCCCATGTCTTCAGCGCGCATTTGAAGCGATTTTTAGATACCAGCCCCCGGAGGCTTTGTCACGTTATACCATGGCGTATACCTGTTTTGTGGACGTTTGAGAACTGATTGTTACGCTTCTTGTAGATAGTCTTTGTGGTTGGAATTGTGGTTTTTCATGTGAGAGAAGGCTTGTCTGTCTGTTATTGTGCATCATTCTGCCAATAGAGATGTTGGCTTTGTGGTATTATTACCTTTGTTTCACGCATGTGCGGACTGTTTGGTATCGCATTTTTGCATGAGTTTGTAGTTGGCCGCTTCCAGGCCAGGTATGTTTGTAGTTCAGAACGTATCCTCATCCAGCGCCCCCGTCCTCCGCACCACACTCGGGCTATCCTCCTCCTCCTCCAGCTCATCCGTCACATTCCCGCCAGCCGTGAGCAGCAGATCCTCGACGATGCGCTTCGAGGCTTCCCGCGCTATCGTGGCGTCAGCAAGCATCCCTTCCAATCCTAAAACCCTTCCTTCCTCTCCGCCTCCGAAACCAGTGGGTGGGAAAAAGAAGAGAATAGCAAAGTAACCACCTACCAGGCGTTCTCAACAACCTCTCCCTCGGCACATGGAACTGCATCGTCTTCGGCGGACTCATCCCCCCCATCTCCTCCTCCTCACTATCACTATCCCACACCCCTCTCTCCTTCCCCTTCCCCTGCCCCCGAGCAGGCGTCAGTACACTAACACCCGGCACCCGCCGCAGCGGCGACTCGAATATCTCGGCGTGCAGCTCCGGCGCTTCGACGAAGGGGCTGCTGTCCAACTCCTCCTCCGCTGTTGCTGTCGTAGCGCCATTCCTGCGGCTCCGGCCGGGCGTCGTCTCTTTCCGAGCGGTGCCTGGGGGTGGGAGGCGCGGTTGGGTGTGGGGTGTTGCTTGCAGCCGCCAGTTCTTGTCGAGGATGCGGTGGAGTAGGATGTCGTTTGCGGGGGTGCGGGCGGCGGGGCGCGTGGGGGAGGGGGAAGCGATTTGCGCGCGGG